>CEUS01047646.1_pt1 | contig 79682 bp, 79 predicted proteins | sample 427031 | NCBI WGS metagenome assembly CEUS01 (sample SAMEA2622837, study PRJEB7988) | marine metagenome | biome: marine biome (ENVO:00000447); feature: marine epipelagic mixed layer (ENVO:xxxxxxxxx); material: "saline water (ENVO:00002010), including plankton (ENVO:xxxxxxxx)" | depth 140 m
ATGATCCAAGTAAGTCGGCGTAAATCATCACCTAGGGCAGTTATTATGTTGGCGCTTGATCTGGAAACAACTTCTTTTGCAAGGTTGTTCTCGGCCACAGACGGGCCACCGACTATAACCGGCTGAAGGGCATGCTCGCGTTCAACGAGCTCCAGAACGCGCGCATATCCAGCGGGTGACCAATTCTTTTTCAACTTGCTGGTCGAGACGACTACTGAGCAGATTGGTTTTCCAGTCTGGGTTAGGAATCTTTTCTGTTCCTGACGCTCAGTTTCAGTCAGGGTCAACCCCCAATTAATAGGTTCAGGATCGATGCCCAGATACTCTAGGAACTCGAAGTATTGGTCTTGAACATGTTGCGGTCGGTGACCAGGAATTTTCTGGTTTGTGAAAAGCCACTGCCCATCTCGAGCCCGCTGTCGGTCAAAGCCCAGCTTTATGGACGCTGGGATCATCCATGTGATCAAACCAGCCTTTAGATAAACTTGGAGCCCTAAGAGCAAGTCAAAGCTTCGCCCTTTAATAGCTGATGCGAGTTCTGCGTAGCTACACCATGCCTGGATGCCATGCCGACGGCGGAAAACTATGAAGTCTTCGATTCCTGGGTGGTTTGCTACAAGGGTATGTGGCACTGATTGAATGACCCAGGTGATCCGGCAGTCCGGCCACTGTCTTTTGAGCGCATTAACTAACGGTAAAACGTGAACCGTATCACCAATCGCAGAGAGCATAACAATGCATATGTTCTTCGGTGTGGGACCCTGTGAGCAGCGAGATCTAGGATGACTCACAACGGTGTCTGAAATCCCATGCGCAAGGTTGCCCACTCTAGTTCTGTGAGAGGCCGTTTGCTTTCCACCCCGAGTTTCTTAAGCGAACGTTCAAGTCTGCGCCACATTCGTTTATCCGTCTTTGGTTGTGCATTTGAACTGATTCGGCAACGGTCGAGGTCGACTACGTGAGCTTCTTCAGCTTGTTGGTCTAGGGGAAGTAAAATGTTGTGCGCATTCAGATCGGCATGAGTTACCTGGGCCTCGTCGAGAGACTTTATAACATGCCTTGTTAGAATCAGTGCCTTGATGCGATCAGTCTCCTGGCTCCCAAATAGAACTTGGGCCAACGTACGTACGTTCGGGACTTGCTCTGTGACTAAGTCCGCTCGGTAAAATAATCCAGACGGGTAAATCGCACCTGCCACAACGGCTGGCGTATGGATCCCCCTGGCTCGGGCCTCTACGCTGGCCTTTAGCTCTTTCAGCGGACGAGGAGTGCCTAGTCGGAGGTAGCGATCACCAAGGATGGGGCCGACCCTACCTCCCCTCTGGTAGTGTCGCACGACCCATCGGGACGCACCTTCTGAACCTGATACGACAGCTGGAATCAGATATGCAGAAGCCCTTCCCATTAGGGCCTTTGAGCCTTCTTGGACAGAAGCCCAGTCGTGTACGCTTCCTGTCTCAAGGACATCTCTAAGCCATCTTTCGGCTCCCCACTGAACAAACGCCAGGGCCCTATTAATCCTTAACCACTCGTACCCTTCGGGAAGTTTCACTAACCAGAGAAGTTGTTCTTGATCAGGGCAGTGCACCCTCTTCATCCGTCTCCATCAGATAAAGGCTCGGGCCTTGAAGTGTCTGTCCTTTAACCCTAATGACAAAGGCGTACTGGCCTGATTTTGGGAACACAATGTTCTCTAAGGGCATTATGAGCTGACTCCGGGCCGGTGGGTGGTTCGGTCCTGGAAGATGCACTTCCGTCTCTCCTTCAACAGTGATGGAGACGTTGCCCTCCTGGTCTTCCAGGTCAGCTTTGAAGAGATAGCGGCCGTGGTCTTCTCTCTCCCATTCGATGACGATAACTAGGACGATTCGGTCCTGCCGGGCAGGGAACCCTGGTGCTGCTAGGTCATGATAGACTCCCTGAATATCAAGCTTACCATCGGGTGTCGAGCGAGCGTCGTCACAAATAGTTGAAAAGCGAAGTTCCATGATTAGGAGGTTCAGTCAGGTAGAGGGCCCCAGCCACCGCCACCCGGCGACCGGATACTAACCACATCACCGGATCTTACAGTAAAAGTGGTTTTTGCGGGCAGAGTTTGCTCCACCCCGTCACGAATTAGGACATTTTCTCCAGGCGTTCCTTCTAGCCCACCATGAGCACCATGTGGTCCTAATTTCCTGCGCTCACAGAGGAGAGTAACCCGCGCAGGAGATAGGATCATAAGATCTCTTCTGAGGCCATCGCCACCTTGATGTAGTCCAACACCCCCTGATCCACGTCTTATACCATAACTCGTTACCCGAAAGGGGTAGGCGTGCTCTAGCGCCTCAATCGGCGTGTTTAGCGAGTTGGACATATGCACGTGTACTCCACTCAATCCTCCGCCTGAAGGCCCGGCACCCATGCCTCCCCCTACAGTTTCGTAGTAAGCAAAGAGCTTGCCAGTGCGGGGATCCCTGCCGCCCACGGTAGTGTTATTCATGGTGCCCTGCGACATGGCAGGGATCAACTCAGGTAGTGCTGTGCCCAAGGCTTGCAAGAGGACGTCCGTGATTCGCTGACTTGTTTCCACGTTTCCAGCTGCCACAGCAGCAGGGGGGCTTGCATTAACAACGCTTGCTTCGGGCAATATGAGCTTTACCGTGGACATTGATCCCCCACCTGCCGGAAGGGCTTCTTCTAGTAGGGCGCTGACGACACAGCGCACCACATAGCGAGTTGCTGATGATGTAATAGCAGCGACAGCATTCACTCCACCGGGAACCTGAGAAGAAGTTCCTCCGAAATTTACCGTCAGGGTCGCCCCCTGCACGAAGAGTTCGACGCATATTTTGATCGGTCCAGATCCAAAGCCATCATCCTCGATGATGTCTTCAGCTTGGTAGCGTCCATCTGGAATTAACTCTAGGCCCGCTTTAACAAGACGATCAGCATATGTGATTAGCCCATCCATAGCGGACACGGTTTGCTCGATCCCTCGTTTCTGTGTGATTTCTAGAAGTCGTTTGGCACCAGTGTTCAATGCAGCCATCTGAGCATCTAGGTCCCCTGCTCGCTCAACCGGAGTTCGGACATTTGCTAGCAAAGTGCGCCACAGATCATCATTCCGCTGTCCTCCAGTGTAGAGAAGGACAGGAGGAATTCGTAATCCTTCCTCAAAAACTTCACGAGCCAGGGGCATCGATCCGGGAGTTGAGCCACCAACATCGCTATGGTGTGCCCTCGAAGCGACGTAACCGAAGAGTTCCCCATTTGTCCAATGGACAGGTGAGATCAGAGTGATGTCGGGAAGGTGGGTACCGCCTCTGAATGGGTCATTAACGCAAGCCACATCTCCAGGGCCCAGTGTTCCAAGTTCGTCTAGCGCAGCCTCGACGCTCATCGGCATTGCGCCCAAATGGACCGGCATGTGGTCACCGAGTGATACTGCCAACCCTTTCGAATCAAAGAGTGCACATGAGTAGTCTCTACGCTCTTTGATGTTGGGTGAGAAAGCTGCCCGTTTCAGGGCAGCTCCCATTTCTTCGGCCAAAGCTGCAAAGAGATGGCGGAAAACCTCAAGCTCTATAGCCGTTAGGGGTCCCTGCTGTGACAAAGAATTTCCTAGTTCTCTAGTGAGTTCACGGTTACGTTATAAGGCTAGCAGTGATAGCAAGATATGACGGACTGCAGGCAAGCTAGAGCATTTATGATAATGGAGAGCGACTTTGTCCAAGGAAAAACTCTTAGATCGGGCGCGTGATGAGTTGTTTAGCCACATTAATAGATGTGGCGTTCTTACCGCGGCTGAAGACGACCAGCTTCACTGGTTGGGTGAGACGATTGAATACATAGGCGAGCGTTATCCTGACCTGACAGATGCTGATCTAAAGGGGCTTCACGAGATCGGCATCTGTTTCTGTAAACCCGCTATAGCGCATGGTTCGCGTAATACTGCCAAGAAGCTGGAGGATGCCCCTGTCGCTTGAGTAAAAGCCGACAGTGTGTTTGCGCGCTTTCGAGGCGGCGGCCCCTGAGTTGGCTGTCGCCTTTTTTAACTCTCATTGGCTTGACGAGCTAGTAGGTGGCGAGGAAGCGTCGGCCTCCCTATACTTCCGCCCGCTTTTTTGGCCTTCCCGTAGGATTTCTGCTGTTGTGACCCGAAGGGAAAGGGGGGCATTTTGGGTGATGTACTGCAGGTGGACAACAAAAAGCAGCTACTTAAGCAGTACTATGCCGCGCAGCGGATGGATTCTCCGAATGGTGGCTACTTGATGCTGCTAGGAATCCGATCAGGTGAAGACGGGAATGCTGTAGGCATATTTGAGTGTAGCTCCTCATCTCTCAGGTATGAGTTGGTGATCCCCAAGGCAACGAGGACGGAGCGCAAGAAAGTGCGTGATGTCATCGGTGCAGGTGACGATCCGGATTGCCCCAGGCATGGGCCTAGTGCGCGACTCATTCGAGTCGGCCGCAATCTCGTTTGCACCGACTGTGGGGTGGCTTACGCCCGTACTTAGCGTGTGGCGCTTTTGTTTGGTAGAGACCTTTATTTCCGGCCTAATTCCAGGGTGGTAAGGCCTGAGCTACAGCGTTATAGTTGGCCTGGTTCTACCCGCTGTGGTCGATAAGGAGCTTGCTACATGCCTGAACGGTTCCTCAGCTCGGAGGAATACGACGAACAGGCGCATAAGCTCTACAACGACGGTGATTATGATGGGGCCCTCAAGATTCTCAAAGAGGGCCTCGCTTTATACCCCAATGCTTTAGATCTCTATGTAGGCTTGGGCTACGCGCAACTCGCTCGCGAGGAGTACGCGTGGGCCAGAAGGGCATTTGAGGCCGCAGTGGTCCTAGATCCTACTCATGAGGACGCAAACGTTGGGTTAGGGGAGGTACTGCTGCGGTTCGGTGAGCAAGGCCGTGCATTAGCACTCTTCAAAGAGGTGGTTTCGAACGGGCACGAGAACGATATCCACCTTATGCTGACGATCGGTAGAGCACTCTATAAGGCTGAGATGTATACCAACTGCCGCGACATCTTCGCACAGGTCGCGTTAGCCCAACCAACTAGCGCAGACGCAGCTGCCTCGCTCGGCTATGCTCTGCATCGCCTTGGGGATGAGGTTGGTGCTGCGCGTCAGGTAAGACGCGCACTCAAGCTTGATCCTGATCTTTACGAAGCTCGAGTCTATCTCGGCCACCTACTGTACGATCGGGGGGACTGGGAGGCAGCTCTTCGTGAATTCGAGCAGGTTCCGCCGCTAGAGCATTGGGATGCTTTAGGAGTATGGCGTCTAATTGAACTGAAGAGAACACTCTGGCACATGAACGAAGGGGACCCCCGTTTGAGCCCCTGGGCGGAGCGCCTTCATAAGTTAGAGGACTCCCATGACCCGATTGATCGTCTACTTTCTGAGGTGGAGATTCAGCTGGGTGTGGGTGATGTGAGCGTCGATGATTCAAGCCAACTTGAACTTTTTGAGCGCTCTCCCAGCTCTACAGACAGAGACTCGCTCACTGTCCGTTTGACCGACGGACACCTTGTGAGCGGTAACTCGCAGGCGATTGTTTGTCAGATGAGAGATCGCTCAGGCTTCTCTCATGAGCCTCTATTACAGTACATGCGTCGTTTCGCAGAACGTTGGCATGAGCAGAGGGGCGTGGAGATTCCATTCACAGATCCTGAAGTATTTGTGCGCGCCGCCATTCAGGTTGGGCTGATAACTTTAGAGGTTGAAGGATAGGGGTGAATACGCCCGGATTAGCTAAATGAGCCAATTAGAGACGCTTCAAGTCCTGAGGAACTTCTGTCACGCGTTGATCGAAGAGATTCAGGTGCGGCGCCCTGAATACTTGACGTCCGCATTTACAGTTGCCGAGATCTATCAGAATCTTCTCCCGTATGGGTCGAATCGAGAGCGGATTGGCATTGAGCTCAACGGGGATTACGAAGACGCTCTGCTGAGGCTGCTAGCCGGCGAAGGCGGCTTTCTAATTCTCGAGTCAGAGCCAGCGCTCAGGGACCTTCAGGCGGAACTCGAAACACCAAATCCAAACGTGGCCCTCTATCGCGACTATGCTGCTGTGGACGTCCGGCTTAGTAAGGCCTGTCTCGATATGACTTCTTCAGCTGTCTCGGGAAAGCTTGACCCTATGCCCCAGACAGAAGTGCGCAAGTCTGAACCAGACTCACTAAGTCTCCCTTTAGAGCAAATCCAGCTTACTCCCGGCGAACTCCTTGACCACCCTCAAGGGGGGCAGCTCGCTGAGGAACAGTTTGATGGCGAGTCAGAAGGCTCGCGTTACGACTTCGGTGAGCCGCGGTCATCCGGAAGCCCTCTGGCTGAGGGGGACCAAATCACGTGCTACTCATGTGAAGTTGACCTACCCGTTAGGCGTGACCTGAACTTCTGTCCATTCTGTGGGATGGATTTAAAGGTTGTTCGATGCCGTGCATGCAGTAAAAAGCTTAAGGTCGATTGGCGCTTTTGTGTCTCGTGCGGCAGCGAAGTAGGCGTTTGAAATCGGGCTACTTTTGGGCTTTGCTTTCTCGGCCCTTTAGCTGGGTTTCAGTTCTCTTTTCGGGCGCCCTCATATTTCAAACTGTTTCGTGCACACCCGAAAATGAGTACCCGCCAGACGAGTTGCTGCGAGCTGAACTCGGGCTCACCTTTGAAGACCGAGTTTACCGTGTGGCTCTCACGGGCGGTGCTGCTGAGCAGGCAGACCCGGTGGTTTTGTCGATCAAGCAGGGTGCCTTCGTCGAATTCATCACTGCTGATGGCTTTATCCACGAGGTGATCTTTGACGAGGACAGCCTGAGTTCTGATCAATGGTCCTTTCTCGAAAAGACCGATCAGACAGCTTCCCCGCCGCTGATTGAGTTAGAGAGTCGCTATATCTTGGCGTTCGAAGGTGCGCCCTTGGGTCGCTATCCATACCAGATAGAGGGTAACGGAAATCCAGGGAGAGGCGTCATCGTGCTTCTGAAGCCTGATGATCAGCAATGATGTGAACTGAGAGGCTGAAGGAAACCTGAGAAAAGCTTCTTAGAAAGTCTCTACTTAGTGGGTCTGTTGCTCGGGTTAGCGTCGGTGTCTGCGCTGCCGCCGCCGCTCCCGCCGTATCGCTGCCTCTCGCTTCCTCTTACGCTGGGCGCTGGGTTTCTCGTAATAACGGCGCTTACGCAGTTCCGAATACAGTCCAGAGCGCTGAACTTTCCGCTTGAAGCGGCGAAGCGCTCGGTCCAGACTCTCGTTTTCTTGAACGACGACTTCCAAGGCAGAACTTCCACCACAGGGTTACCTGATATCGAACGGGCAAACCTATATACGGTGCGCGGAGCGGGCAACGCCCTTGGGTCTGGTATGCTCTAGGGCAGTTGTCGCTTCCTGTGGAGGGTATGTGCGTAGCTTCGGTAAGCTTCAGCATGTTCTAGAAAGTCCCGCGTCCAGCTCTCAAAATCAGGTAGCGGAAGAAGGTGCTCGATGTGATCAACAACCATCATTGCAAATTGCATCCTGTCCCTGCTCCGAAAATCAATGCTTTGTCCCCCTAAGATCTCGTCTACGGCCTCTTCAAACGCAGAAGGATCTAAAAGGCAGATAAAGTGTGCGACCTGATCTAGCCGATATGATGAGTACAATGAGTGGAGTGTTTCTAGGCTTTTTTCCTGAGGTTCAGGCTTCCCACTCCAATCTCCGCCGATCTGAAGCGAATTTTCTACTAAGAGTGAGCGGAATCGGCCACTCAGTTGTGGCACTGTTTCTGCGATCATTTGACTGGAGGTATAGAGAGCCGATTCTAGCAGTGCTATTAACAGTGGCCTCCCTAATCCGCGCGCTTTCTGGTGGATCTCCGTTTCAGAATTCTCTAGAAAAATGTCTGCAGTGCGTACTTGGGTGGCGTCTGCCTCATTACCGCTCTGCCGAAAAGAAAGATGGCCACGCCAAGTACCAGTGGAGTCAGAGTAAGTGACGAGAAAACATGCCCAGCGGTCTTCATTTCTCTGAAGAAAAGTGACAGATCGGTAGCGTGCATGTGGAATGTTAATCAAGTGGCCAAGTATCCACCTGGTAATTTGTTAGCGGCGAATCGCAGTCGGTGCATCTTCAAAGATGGCTCCACTATCATGGGAGCTGCAAGAAAAAAGGATTGGTCATCTATACCTAGGGAGTGAGTTTTTTCTTGCGGTTGATGCGAGTGGTTGATTATCGTTGCCCTCTTAAAACATTCTGTGAGGGCACAATTTTTCCTCGGCAGGCTAATGAACCCGGCTTTGGCCGGGTTTCTTGTCGGGGGAAGGGTCGAAATGGTATGCAGGTAATCACCAGTACGGGTATACGTCCTGAGGCAATGAGTGATGTGCCTGGGATTTGTGAGCTTCCCTTGACTCGAGCTGTAGTGCAGTACCGAGACCTTCATGAAATGGATCATCCTGGGGGGCGAATCGAAGATGTGGGACTCGCTCTTGTGGTTGAGGGCCAATATGCGGCAACCTCTGAGGTGATCGATTTGGGGAGTGGCCATGTTAAGATGCTTGATCTTAGCACAGAGTTAGTCGTCTTGGACTGGGTCTACGAGCCAACCCTTAGTCACGTTGCTGAGCTTATCACAGCGGCAGCTGCGACCAAAGATTCGCATCCACTAAAGCAGTACGTTTTTCAGTTAGGCCTTCGTGTTCTTGAGAGGGTTGGCTTTGGTCCTCTCACACGACCTACCTTGCTACGAATTGGGTTCCGGGACATATGCCGCGACTTGGATTTGCATGAGGGAACATCCATTCGTTTCGTGCTTGGTCCCGGGCGTCTTACACGTGCCCACTTAGACTACGATGCATGCGCCCTAGTCTTCCGCACCGCATTCCATGAGCCTGACGCTCAGTTGGAGTATGCCCTTTCAGATGGATTTCCTGAAGCAGAATTGAGGCGTATGGAGCCAGTTACTGCTGCTGATTCGATCGAGTATCAGGTGAGATTCTCTCTCCCGACGACCCTGGGAGAAGGGCGCGCTGTATTGGCGCTTATGCGGCGGGGGCTCGGTTCTCTTCTCGCGAGATTTGAACCTGATCGGTTCACTCCTCTGGCTCATGTATTAGAGACCTTTGGTGAACGTGAAACGCTCAGTGGTCTTCGCATCCATGATCCTGTTATGCATATGGTTCCGGTGCCATCTGCCCTAACCGGGTCGGAAGTCGTCCACTAATCGCTACGGTGGGCCAAGAAGGACTCGCCCTGTTAACAAAAAAGAGTGGGGGCTTGTTACCTGAAGAGCTAGGAGCGCAGTAGAGGTCATATCGAAAGCGGGAGGCGCGTGGTTTGGCAAGGATACTAGCTCCAGGGGTGGTGCGCCCCCTTTACCGTCCGGGGCTTCCAATGATTTGGAGCTGAATGGCTCGGATCCACTAGAAGTTCTCGTGCAGTAGGGTGAGTTCATCCTACCACTCCCACTTTTCGAAGTGTGACCTGTGGATCGAGCCAGCTACTAAGCTGGGGGCACATCCTAGACCTAGCTAAAACACGGCAGAGGCTCCAACCGCTAAGTCTCCAGCGACGCTAGAAGTGTGCGCTTTGTTATATGAGGACACCCTGTGAGTGGTAGGCCTCCGGTCATGTCGTGACGGAACAACCTGGAAGGGTTTCATGGTGTTCGAAGGTGAGTACTCCACAGCGGTTTATCGAATAGCCCTTGTTTTCAGTGGATCTGATCTGGTGGACGCTCGAGGACACTTTTAGGGGCTCAAAATGAGTGCCTTGGGTGCGTTTCTTCGCTCAACACTTCCGTGAGTCCTTTTTTTTAAAAAATGGCATAACGTATCTGTGTGGCGCACTGCTTCATCGCGACCACCAAAGCCCGTGAGCCACTTACACTTCCGCCTCAGGGCACTCTTCGCGCATAAGCTGATGCCCAGCTCAGGAACACATGGTTTACCTAAATTAGCTAGAATCATAAAGTGTTGTAGGACAACACTTTATGTGTGTGGGAATTTCATATAATTAGACAAACATAGGGGTTGCGCGCATGGAATCGCCCGCTTAACATTGTGGCCATTCCAAGGGAGTCCGCTAGCACCTCCCCAGCCGGCCAACATGGTTTTCCACTGCGACGGTCGGAGTCTCGAAATCGTGACTTTTTCCTCCACTTGCGTGGGCGAGGTGTATCTATGTGGGAGACGCAGTCTGTTCAGATCTCAGTTAGCTTGCCGCGCGATGTAGCTCGGCAAGCTGAAGAGGTTCAGGAGACTGACCCGGAGTTCCTTAGCAGGGTCATTCTGTATGGGCTAACGCGTCGCTCTATCTACCGGCACCTCAGGGCCCAAGGAGGTAGTTCCGACTCGGAGTCTGAGGTAGTAACGCCCGGAGCCACTCCTTAAAGTCTTGCGCTCTTAAGCCCTACGGTTGCATACCTTCGCTTAGCTGAACCATAGGTTCAGCAGCATCCTGGGAAGACCGGGGGCTTCTTCACGTCCAGCGGGAGGACCGCAGTGGACGTAGGTAAGAAGGGCTCTAAAGAGTCACTCGAAGTTCTGCGCGCCAAGTATCATGACTACTGTTCGGCGCAAGTAGCTGACCTTTTAGTGTACATGAGCCCCGACGAGATTTACCTGCTAGCCCACAGGGCGTATAGGGAGGAGGGTGGAGAGGGTGAGATTTCTTATGTGGAGATGGTCCGAGTAGCTACGGACTGGCTGGCACGCCGTATTGCACTGCCGCCATTTGATATCTGGCTCAAAGACTACCGCGAGCACCCAGACAGGTACGAAGAGTATTTCCTGGGGCTTTGGGAAACTGACACGGATGCGGACTCAAAGAGTTGAGTTCTAATACGTCTAATTAGAACGGCAGGTCGTCATCAGGCTTAGTTAGAGATGACTCCCGGTTCCCCTCATTGATCTGGGTTTCGGGGAGACTTTCCGTCTTGGAGGTAAAGTTGCCGGCTTCCTCGCCACCCACCCCACGACCGAGCATCACCATGTCTCGCACATTAATATCAGTCCAGTAACGGGTGCCGCCCTCACCCTCTGTTTGGGAGTACTTGATGCTTCCCTCGATGAAGAGCCGGTCACCTTTCTTGACGTACTGTTCTACGACATCCACTAGCCTGCCCCAGATGGTGAGTCGATGCCACTCGGTCTTTTCTTGCTGTTGCCCAGAATTATCCGTCCACCTTTCGTTGGTTGCTAGAGAGACGTTTGCTAAACGGCGCCCTGAACTCGTCGACCTAATCTCTGGATCGTTACCGACGTTTCCGATCAGCATAACTTTGTTGAGGGACCGACTCATGGTATCGGAGCTCCTAATACTGGTCAGCGAGACCTGTTTTGGTGGAGGGGGGCAAAAGGTAAGGGTTATACACTCCTTTATCCATTCTTATCCAGGGTACCAATAAAGATCAGGTTAGGAGGACTGGAGAGCGATATTCAGAGGTGGAGATAAAACTAGTTGAGGACTTTTTTCCTCCACCGACAAAGCCATTTCTTGTCCACTTAGCAGGGAGTATGATATCAAGGCCTGAAAAATCCTGAAAACCGTTACGACACAAGCGCTTTGGTGGGTTTTATCGGGGTGGTATAGATCCTTGCTTAGGGTTAAATTCCTCTATGCTATCTGGGTCCCTCCCAAGCACCAGCCTATGCGGTTGAGCGGGCTTGTGCTGCGTCATTTCCGGAATCTCGGAAGTCAGGATCTGGAGTTTCCCCCTGAGGGGGTCGCGTTGATCGGGGATAATGCTCAGGGTAAGTCAAACTTTCTTGAGGCTATCTACTATCTCGAGACCTTTCGTTCATTCAGGGGAGCTCGTGATGAGCAGCTCGTTGGTTTCGGCCAGGAGGTCTTTCGGGTTGCCGGAATAGCGTCTTCTAGCTCGCCGGATCATAGACGTGTAGCGGAAGTAACAGCAGCGTTTGAGAGGAAGGATGGTCGGAAGAAGGTTTCGGTGGATGGTACTGAGCCCGAACGTCTTGGTGAAGCACTCGGAAGGCTGGCGGCTGTGGTCTTTTCGCCAACTGATGTCGACCTAGTAAGTGGGGGACCTAAAGAGCGACGACGCTTTCTAGATATGGTTCTGTCCCTAAACGAACCAGGCTATCTCTCCGCGCTCCAGGAATACAAGAAGATTCTTTCCCGCCGAAATGCATCCCTGAAGGAGGGGTACTCGGGATCGGTTGTAATGGCCTGGAACCAGGGTCTGATCAGCTCTGGTTCCAAAGTGATGTGGGCACGCAAGAACTGGATTGAGGGGGGTACGCAGACGTTTGGGGATTATTACGTCCGAGTATCGGAGAATGCGCGAGCCCGAATGACTTACCGGCCTAGCGTCCCCTCGGTTGGTGCTAACTCAGTCGATGAAATCGGTGAGGCGATTAGAGGTGCGTTGGCGGATTCATCTGACCGTGAACGCAGAATGGGTACGACACTTGTTGGCCCTCATCGGGATGAGGTAAGACTGCATTTAGAGCGAGCAGATGATGATTTGGATCTCCGGGATTACGGATCGGGTGGCCAGCGGCGCACCGCTGCATTGGCGCTTCGACTGGTAGAAGCGTGGACCATCCGCAAGCGACGAAACGAGACGCCGCTCATCCTGCTTGATGATGTATTTGCTGAGCTTGATCAGGGTCGCAGCGAACGAGTCCTTGAGCTGATGGAGGAGGAAGAGCCGGGTCAGGTTGTGCTCACTGCCCCTAAGGAGGCGGACGTCAAGATCAAAAAGGACAAGCTGGCTCTTTGGAGGATCAGTGCAGGCAGGATCACAACATGAGGTCGCTCCAGGGACCCACGCGCGTTGATACAGTGCTCACACAAGTGTTGGAAAAGTATGGGGTACGAGAAAGTGTTGAGCGGTTGGAAGTCCTTCAGGAGTGGTCTGATATCGTGGGTGATCCGCTTTCAGGGGTCACAAGGGTTCGTGGAGTTGACAACAAAACTCTGCTCATTGAGGTGAGAAGCAGTGCTTGGATGACGGAGTTGCAGGTGCTGAAGAATGACGTCCTCAACCGGGTTAACGAGCGGTTTGAGGCTGTCGTCTTCGAAAAAATTGTCTTCGTTCTGGCGGAGACGGTCTAGTAGCGCGGCCCTGCTGCGCTCTCATGCTTCGGAGTGGACATGGCGAACAAGAAGCAAGAAAAACAGAAGGGCAGTGATTACACTGCCGGGCAAATCCAAGTTCTTAAGGGGCTTGAGGCCGTCAGAAAGCGTCCCGGCATGTACATTGGGTCTACTTCGGCTCGGGGTTTACATCACCTGGTATATGAGGTGGTGGACAACTCTATCGACGAGGCGATGGCGGGTCACTGTTCTCAGGTGACGGTTGCTGTCCACGATGACAATTCAGTGACCGTAGCCGACGATGGGAGAGGTATCCCTGTCGATATCCATCCTACTGAGAAAGTTCCGGGTGTCGAGCTTGCTATGACCACTCTTCATGCGGGTGGAAAGTTCGATAAAAGCACCTACAAAGTCTCTGGGGGGCTTCACGGGGTGGGTGTCAGCGTTGTGAATGCCCTTTCAGAGTACTTGGAGGTCGAGATTCGTCGAGGAGGGTCTGAATACCGCCAACGTTACGAACGCGGCATCAAAGCGATAGAACTAGAGACTGTCGGTAAGGCGAAGGGAAGCGGTACGAGTGTCACCTTCAAGCCGGACCACGAAATCTTTGACGATTTGGAGTATTCATTCGAGGTCCTATCGGATCGACTTCGAGAACTCGCATTCCTCAACAAGGGTCTTCGTATCATCCTAGAAGACGAGCGAAATGGGAAGGTGAGAGAGGAGTACCGATACGAGGGTGGCATCGCCGAATACGTGGAGTTCCTGCGCGGGGGACGTACTGCCCTCCACGATAATGTCTGCTATTTCGATACCTCCAAGCCCGAAGCGGAGATTGAGCTTGCCCTCCAGTACGATCAAGGATTCGGTGAGCACACCCATACCTTCGTAAATAACATCAACACCCACGAAGGCGGGATGCACCTTACTGGCCTCAAGGCCGCAATGACGCGAACGATCAACGATTACGCTCGGCGTAACAAGATCTTCAAGAAAGACGAGAGTCTGTCGGGAGAGGACGTCCGTGAGGGTCTCACCTGCATTCTCAGTGTGCGGGTCATGGAGCCCCAATTTGAGGGCCAGACTAAGACGAAGCTAGGAAATTCTGAGGTTCGCGGGGCGGTCGAGGCAGCGGTCAACGAGCACCTGTCGATATTTCTCGACGAGAATCCTAAGGCAGCGAAGGTGATCATTGAAAAGTCACTCTCGGCGTCCCGTGCTAGGGAGGCCGCGCGTAAGGCACGGGACCTCGCACGTAAGAAGAGTGCGCTCGAGGGTGGTGTTCTTCCAGGCAAGCTGGCGGACTGCTCTATCTCAGACCCTTCTATGTGCGAGCTCTACCTGGTAGAGGGAGACTCTGCAGGGGGCTCGGCGAAACAGGGACGAGACCGGGGATATCAGGCGATTCTTCCATTGAGAGGGAAGATCTTGAATGTCCAGAGGGCTCGGATCGACAGAACTCTCTCGAATGAGGAGATCCGGGCGATGATCACTGCTATTGGCACGGGCATTAGGGATGAATTTGACATAGAAAAAGCGCGGTACCACAAGATCCTCGTCATGACTGATGCGGATGTTGATGGTGCGCACATCCGGACACTTCTTTTAACCTTTTTCTTCAAAGAGATGCGTCAATTGATCGACGCAGGTTACGTATACATCGCACAACCACCACTCTATCGCGTCCACAAGGGGAAGCAGGACTTCTACGCGTACTCGGAAAGAGAGAGGGAGGAGTACGTGAAGCGCTTGGGTGGTAACGGAGGCGATACCAAAGGAGTCCGGATTCAGCGCTATAAGGGTCTCGGTGAGATGAATCCAGACCAGCTTTGGAAGACTACAATGGACCCTGAGACGCGGACAATCCACCAGGTGCAATTTGACAGCGAGATAAGTGCAGACCGCCTTTTTGAGGAGCTAATGGGCGAGGAAGTCGAGCCGCGAAGGAAGTTCATTGAAAAGAACGCGAAGTATGTGAAGAATCTGGACGTCTAGCGGGGCAAGCCGAGTAGCCCCGGCGCCTCGGGATAAATCTTGGTCTACCAATCAACTCGTGATCTCTAGAGCATGACTTCCGGGTCACCTGGGGCAGGACCACGCCTGGTAGAGTCTTTGGCTCACGTGGCCAGGAAACATCCAGTCGACAAGAAGTTAGTCGTTTCTTCAACCATTTCTTCGGGACGCGAGCTGTTGCGCAGGGTCGCCCTGGATGGGAATGGATGGGTTGGGTTCGACGTTACAGCGCCAAGGCCGCTTGCCCTTAGGCTGGCCAGAGTCGAGATGGATCGGTCAGGTGTGGGTATCCTAGATGCATTCGACACACAGGCACTAGTGGATGACGCTATTGATCGTGTGCGGATGTCCGAACACTTCGACTCGAGAAGGCTACGGGACGGCGTAGGCTTTCGTGAGCGTATTTACTGGGCCGTTAGAGCTCTTAGAATGGCCGATGTCTCGTCAGGGGATATGTACCACCGACGGTCAGCTTTGTCAGACCTCACACGAGACCTAACCTCCAAGGTATTGCAGGAGTATGAAAAGCTCCTCACAGAGCGTCGGAAGGTTGATACTGCAGGGGTGCTCTCTCTAGCTCTACAGGCGCTAGAAGCGGAGGGTTCAGTAGTACCTGAGTCTTTAGATGTAGATCTCGTGTTTATGCTCCCTGGGCTTGGCACACGAGGCCTGGTGGGTCAACTGATCAAGAGTCTGGAGGCACGAGGTGGGAAGGTGCTCGAAACTGATCCAGTGCTAGGACGCAAAACTCCAAAGGATATACTATGGAAGTCAGCTAAAGAGCCGGCCCCTCGTTCCTGCCTTGGGTTTCGGGAACAGCTTTCTGATTCGAGTGAAGTTGGAAAGGCGGAGTTTTTCCGGGCTGCATCAATCTACGATGAACTGAGGGAGGTGATCCGACGGGTTCTAAGGGAGAAGATTCCCTGGGACATGGTTGAGATCGTTACGCCAGATCCAAGAGCGTATGGTTCCATCCTTCACGAACTCGCAATCCGCCTAAGCATTCCGGTAACCTATGCGGTGGGGCTTCCGATAGAGCGGACCCGGACAGGGCGTGTACTACGGACTTATCTCGACTGGGTCGAAGGGGGCTTCCAGTCAGACCCCATAAGGAGGCTTCTTGAAGCAGGTGACCTGATTCCTCCGAGGTCTCGCGGGCGCCACGCTGCCGCCGCACTTGCAAGGCGTTTTCGTAGTCTCAGAATCGGGTGGGGTCGCAAGCGCTACCGTACCCAGATTCGTGATGCACTTGAAGGTGTTGCGCATTGGACTCGTCGCCTGACTGAGTCCGAAAGTGATTTCTTAAAACGTCGCGATCGAGGTCGGAGGGAGCTAGAAGCTCTCAGATCGATTTTGTTTCCTGCGCTTCGGGTAACCCCCGCTGTTCCTGACCGCATGAACCAAGAGGACACGCGTGTGTCTCCTGCAGAAATTGCTCGTGGTTTACGGATGTTCTTACGAAGGGTGCCGAGAGGCAGGGGATTAGACCTGAACGCCCGTGAGCAGGCGGAGAGAATCCTCAAAAGAGTGGAGGCCACCCTTGGTCGCCGACTACATTTTGCAGGAGCGCTAACGGTTCTACGTCGCCATCTTAACCTACAAGTCCGCACTAGCCGAGCCACCCAAGAGGCTGATACGGGTATGGCTCCATGGTTGTCTGACGGAGGCCGTCTCCATTTCTCTGATCTCGAAAATGGGGGATTCACAGGTCGACCAGTAATATTCATTGTGGGACTGGACGACGATCGGATTCCGGGTTTTTCAGGTCAGGACCCGGTGCTTCCAGATATCGATCGGCGGATTCTTAGTAAGGATCTTCCGACCTCGACTGAGGTTCTAGATGAGAAAGGTTTCGACTTCAGTGCGCTATTCGCGCGGCTGCACGGTGACGTCACCCTCAGCTATAGCGCTTGGGACCCATCCTCTGGGCGTTCAGTTGGAGCGTCCTCCCTCTTACTGTCTGCGCTGCGCATGGAGTGCAATGATCCTGGGTTAACCTTTGACGATCTCGATAAGGTCCTTGGAAGATTGGCATGCGCAGTGCCGGAGTTCGAAACTGGGGCCTTGGATATCGACGACAGGTGGATGTTTGAGTTAGGTCACCGCAGCAGCGTGATGCTTTTTGGGCCCGATGCTGTTGCCGCAGCATTTCCAAGGTTGAGAGACGGGTTAAGGGCTCGACAACTTCTCCGCGAGGGCGATCCGGGGTCGGTACACGGGGTAATCCAACCTCGTAAGGACGAACTTGATCCTCGCAGCAACATGGACCTAGCGTTATCAGCTAGCGCATTAGAACACCTTGGGACCTGCCCATTGCGGTATCTTCACCGGTCAATTCTCAAGCTTTACCCGCCGGATGACCCAGAACTGGATCCTGAGCGATGGCTTGATCAGCGACAGCGAGGCGTTTTACTACATCAGGTATTCGAGCGGATTCTGAGTCGTGCTCGTGATCAAGGTCTTGAGTTTGAGAATTCCGTTTTTGAGAAGCTGGCTTTCGAAACGCTGGAAGAAGCTGTGTTGCAGATGCGCACCGAAGTACCAGTTCCGGGAAAAGGGGCCCTGAAGCGGGATACTTCTAGTCTGGTGAGCGATGTCCGCTCTTTCGTGTATATGGTACGAAAGTTTGGGGTGAGATGGATCGCGCTTGAGAAAACCTTTGGGCTTGATGGCAGTGACCCGGTTGTGATGAACCTGCCTGGTGGGCAGCTGCGTTTACGCGGAAAAATCGATCGTGTCGACGAAGATCTCGAGGGGATGAGGGTGATCGACTATAAAACAGGGAAAGCGTATGGATTCGCTGAAACAGGGACCTTTAGTGGGGGGCGTCGCTTGCAGATTGCTCTTTACGCCTATGCTGCCGAATCGCTCTTCAATAGCAACATAGTCTCAGGCGAGTACCATTTTTCGACTACAAGGGGGCAGAATCAGGTCTTCGATTTCGATCGACAGACTCTTGCTCCGGTGAATGAGCTTGTGGATATGATGTTGAATGGGGTAGGCGAGGGGAATTTCATTCCTACGGAGGATGCGGACGACTGCAAGTTTTGTGACTCCCGTGACATTTGCAGGGTAACAGAAGGCAGGTACAACAAGGTGGTATCGCCGCTGACAGAATGGTCGAAGGAGCAGATGAGCACTGGTTCCTCCGCAGCGTTCGATAGCTTCAAGCGAGTACGAGCGCTGTAGAATGAAGCTTTTGATTGTAGATGAAGCGGTAGCGTCGCAGGAGTGACACTAGCAGGTTGTTGGCCTCCAGAAACCCAAAGGGAGTATTCATTTTGAAGTCGAATATCTTAGGTGTTGTCGTAGTAGCCGGGACGCTCGGCATCCTACCGATCACTACAGAGGCTCAGAGCAGCCAAAGTTACGTTCGTTACGAGCAGGCGGGGGATATCTCGTGGGGCGAGCTATCAGGGACAATGATTCATCAGCTTTCTGATGCACCTTATTTAGGTGGTCGTCGAACGGGGCGGAGTGTTGCTAGTTCTAACGTGGTGCTCAAGGCGCCGGTGGCACCAAGTCAGATATTTATGACGGCCTTCAATTTCCGCAGCCACATTACAGGCGAACCCGCGATTGCAGGCAATACTGGGAGGCCAGCAGAATATCCTGGGGTCTTTCTAGTTCCGGCCTCGTCTGTCATTGGCCCCGAAGAGAACATCGTTCGACCACGTGAGTCACTAAATTTACACTACGAGGCTGAATTAGTAGCAGTTGTAGGTCGCGAGGCGACTAATGTCTCTCTAGAGGATGCTCCTGATTACATTTTTGGTGTTTCCGCCGGGAATGATGTGAGCGAGCGAGACTGGCAGGCTGAAGACCTGCAGTGGAGCAGGGCAAAGGGTAGCCGCACATTCAATGCCGTAGGACCTCATCTCGTTACCGGCCTCGACTACGGGAATTTAGATATAGAGGGCCGACACAATGGAGTGCGAACTCAGGGCCAGAACTCTTCGGACATGCTCTTCAACATCAACTACATGCTTCACTATATCTCACAGTATTTTACGCTTTACCCGGGCGATCTCATCTGGAGCGGGACAATGGGTACCACCCAGGCCATGGAGCCAGGTGATACTTACGAGGTGGAAGTGAAAGGAGTGGGGGTTCTTCACAATAGAGTCGTGCAGGGCATGTAGGTCTTACGGAATACGCCTATAGTCCTTTTGATTGTGGTTCTGATTTTGACTTTCCCCTGAGCATATCCACCTTCAAATTGGCCACGTGACTGACACTGAAAGAAGTTCACTGTGGCCACCCGATCAAGGCGCTCGTGCTAAGATCGCTAATGATCTCGACGACAATATCCTGGTGGATGCTGGTCCTGGTTCAGGGAAGACCACCGAGCTTGTTAGTCGGATGGTGGCCCTTATTGAGTCGGGTAAAGCAAGACCTGAAGATATTGCCGCGGTCACGTTTACGAAGAAGGCTGCCAGGGAGCTTCGGGAGCGGTTCCAAGCAAGGATTGATGAGCGTCTAGCCCAAGAAAGGAAAGCTGATAAGCCGGATTATGATTCGCAGGAAAGGCTTGAGGATGCCTTGGCCACACAACAGCCAATCTTCATCGGCACCATCCATGGATTCTGCGCGAGAATTCTCCGTGAAGCAGGGGTTGGAGTTGGCTTAGATCCCTCTTTCGAGGTGCTTCCAGAGTCAGAACTTTTATCCTCTCGCGAACGTTTCTTTACTGCCTACCTTGAACGACTAACCCGGGAGAACGACTCCGGCCTCGAGTCTCTTGTCCATCTGGGTGTGCGACCCCTAGACCTCTTCGAGTTGTTCGGGAAGGTCGTGGAGTATCCAGACGTGGAACTCCCAGCAGACGATGCAGAGTTGCCGTCACGGTCAGATTTTACGGCCATCCGGAAGGAGTTGGGTGCAATCATTGACCAGGCTTGGGAGTTGATGCCGGAATTAGAGCCAGATAGGGGTTGGGACCCCCTGCAGAACGCTATCCGCAAGCTTCATTACATCCGTGAAGTTGAAGATTGGGATGATCCACACCTCTCCTTCCAGGCGCTCTCGATTTTGTGTAAGCCAGACGGGAGTGCCCCTGGGGTAACTCAGAACCGTTGGAAGGAAAAGAAGGAGGCGAAGAATCTTCATGAGCGGGTCGAATACTTCGGTAGAGAGAGTGGCCCAGCCCGCGAGCTTGTGAACCTTTGGTATCAACGTATGTATGCCTTGGTACTTCAGTTCGTCCTCGACGCGCGCGATGAGTTTTCGGAATACAGGACACAAAATGGCAAACTAGAGTTTCAGGACCTTCTTTTTCTCTCGGCTCGGCTGCTGCGGTCCAATCCGAAGATGCGTCGGTATTTTGGAGAGCGTTACCGTAGACTCCTCGTAGACGAATTTCAGGATACGGATCCGCTGCAGGCTGAAATCGTTCTATTGCTAGCTTCTGAGCCTCCTGCTGAATCAGAGGGCGAAAACACTGGAGTCTACCGGAATGGATGGGGCGGGTGGTCGATGGATGTGGAGTGGCGGGGTGTGGAACCGCGCCCTGGGGCCCTCTTCGTTGTCGGGGATTCAAAGCAGAGTATTTATCGCTTCCGCCGAGCCGATATTCAGCTCTACGATTTCGTAAAGGAGCGATTCCAGGATTTCGGTTCGGTAATCCAACTGACAGCCAACTTCCGCTCGAGCCCTGCGATTGGTGATTTTGTTAACAAAACCTTCAGCTTGGAAGGTCTGTTTCCTCCTTCTGCTACTCTTGAACAGGCGGGCTTCGAGCCACTTAATACGAAGCCATCAAAGACTGAGCCTGGTGGTGTCTTCATGTACGAAGTCCAGCCACCCCAAAATACTCCAGATGCCAGGGCGCTAGACGATGCGGGGCGAATCGCTGCGTGGATCAGAGAGCGCATCGACAATGGAGAGCGGAAGGCGGAAGATTTCTTGATCCTGACGATTTATAAGGGACGACTAAGCAAGTACGCTCGTGCCCTCGAAGAGCAGAACCTGCCAGCCCAGGTAACAGGTGCCCGAGTCGAAGACTGGGAAGAGATCCAAGAGCTCAGGGTTGTCTTGGAGTGCATGGTAGATCCAACTAACCCAGTCAAGGTCACTGCGGCCCTCGTGGGTCTTTTCTTTGGAATAGACTATGATCGTCTAGTCGCACACCGTCTCGACGGAGGCAGTTTCGATGTTATGCGCCTTTCGGACCAAGGACATTCTGAGGTGCTGGAGGCACTTGACCACCTCCATAAATGGTGGGTGCAAGCGAGGTCGCAACCCGCGGATGTCTTCATTTCGGGACTCACGAGCGAGTTAGGACTCATACCGTATGCTTCAGCGAGCGAACTGGGCTCGCTTCGTGCTGGGACTCTGGTTTACATCTTGAACGAGATTCGGGCAGCTGCCCTTGCCGGTAACACGTCCCTGCCAGCAGCACTTGAGGCGCTAAAGGCTGCTCTAGATTCGGGAGACGCAGAGGTACCACTTGAGCCAGGGAAGCGAGACGTAATTCGCGTCATGAATGTCCATCAAGCTAAGGGGCTCGAAGCTCCTGTGGTTGTCCTCGCTGAGCCATCGGGTCGACGACCGAACCCAATTAAACAGTCTGTCTCCCGTCCCAAAGACGGACCTCCGGTGGGCTTTTTTCGGGTCGATGATCTTTGGGGTCGGAGGTTGGTCCAGCCGCGCAATTGGGAGAATCTGGAGCGGTACGAGAAAACACTTCAGGACGCCGAGGAGGTTCGGCTTGTGTACGTCGCTGCAACCCGAGCGAAGGAGGAGTTGTTAGTGGCGCGAAGGGAGGGAGGTAAGGACACCTCTGTATGGAAAGTACTACACCCGGGGCTAGATAAGTGGGCGACAAGACTAAACTTAGGGTTAGGATCTCCACTTGCTCGTGATAGTGTGGATTTCACTCCAGACCAGACTCGCCAGGCAGGAGCGACGGCAACCGAAAGACTAGCGGAGCTTGCGGCGCCATCCTTCACCTACTCTACAGTTACAGAGGTAGCAAAGGATAACCCCCACCTAGAATCTCCAAAGCCGATTTTGAAGGAAGCGGATACGGACCAGGTATTCCGTGGCTTTGCATGGGGAAACGTCGTACATGCCGCTCTGGCTGCAGCAGCTTCTGAGCCTTCTGCGGATGCTCTTTACGCCACCTGCCGTGACCTTCTAATCGAATACGACAGGCCACTTGATGATCATGGAGATCCAGTCGAATTGGATGAGCTCCTAGAGTTAGTCAACAGGATCCGTGCGTCTGATCTATGGATCCGTGCCCAAGGAGCGGAACGAGTCCTTGCAGAAGTTTCGTTTGCCGCGCCCGGATTTGTGAAGCAGACCCAGGACTCTGCTGAGGAGAGTGACATTCCAGGAAAGCCTGGGCTGTCCCAGTCCAATCTCTTCGAAGATGAGATGGAGTCATCTGATGAGCAGGATGATTCAGCTGAAGAGGATACTCCGAGTTCTACTAGCCACGTTTTGGAAGGAGTAATCGACCTGGCTTTTCTTGAGCATGACGGTTGGGTGATCGCAGACTATAAAACCGACGTAGGGACGGACCCAGATTTTGCTATGCGCAGTCGCGCGTACCGACAGCAGGTCGATCTGTATGCCGACGCGTGGACGCAACTGACAGGCGAGGCGGTGAAAGAGCGCGTGTTATTCTTCACCGCACAGGACAGGATCGAAAGCTGGTAGCTGTCGTTAGCACAAGAACTAAACGGGAGAGCCCGTATCCGGACTCTCCCGTTTCCTCAATCGGCTATTTATGAGCTGATTGCTTAATTCCTGATGTGTCGGACAAAGGATCTTGGCCCAACTTCAGCCCCGTAAACGATCGCTCCTCCCCCGATTGCAGCTACACCCTCTGATGTGCTGCTGCCGCCCTGAGGGTTCGGATCCGGTATGAAGTAACTTACTGATCCGTCTATGGCGCTACCGATCCGTATGCCGCGCTGCCATCCGGGGTGGGATAGGTCCATACCGTTGTCTGGGCCGTCCCTTGATTCAGAGTCGGTGACAAACATGTTGTCGTCCGCATCAATATAGATTCCTGCTGGCCGGCTGAACTGGTACCAACAATCGAGGTAATTACCGTCCTGATCGTAGATTTGGATACGGTTGTTATCACGGTCTCCGATAAATAGACGGCCCTGTGAGTCGATATCTATGGCATGGAGACTGGAGAATTCGTGAACTCCGCACGGGCCGTTGCCGGGGCTTCCCCACTGCATAATGAAATTCCCGTCACTATCGAACTTCATGACGCGTTCATTCGTGCCCTCGCCGTGGCCGTCGATCACGAAGATGTCTCCATTCCTACCCACGACGACATCAGAAGGTGAACTGAACTGATCAGGGCCGTCACCAGTCACCATGCGCGTTCCAAGTTGCAGGAGAATCCTGCCGTCGGGGCTGAGCTTCGTGACCTGTTGTCCAACGTTCCCGCCCGATCCACGCCCGTCGGGCGGCAGTGGGTCCGTCACCCAGACGTTACCTTCTTGGTCCACGTGTATACCGTGTGGGAAAGCAAATAACCCTGCTCCCATCTGACCGATTAGGTTCCCCTCTGCATCGTAGTGCATCAGAGGGTCGTCATCGTTTCCCACGCAATTATTGCTTCCACACCGGTCGATCGCCCAGATGTCGTCACGTCCTTTCGCTGCATCGACACCTGCCGTGGAACCCCAAGAACGCCCATCCGGCAAGGGCATCACCTCCCTCGGTGCGTAGGGATTCGGGAGATCGTTGAGTGGGGTCATGTTCGGGTCGCTGTAGTTGCTCTCTCCGGGTGCACACCCCGTCCATGCGATCAAGAGCGGGAGTACCACCCAAGCCATTCTTGCTTGCCTCATCATTTTCTCCAGTCCTTGTAATATCCGGGAATATCCGGGCGAACAAAAAGCTCTTCCTATTGAATATCGCTGGGGCTTTCTGTGTCCGTTGTCACCTGTTGGTGGCGTAAAGGCCTACATCACTACTTCCTGTCCCACTGCAGCTTTCTGATCCGTATCTGAGAAACTTCTGGATCCTTTGTCCACTGTCCACTTCACCCGTATATACGTTGCCTTGCGAATCGACAGCCAAGGCATGGAGCCAATGGAATTCACCGGCCTGCCGACCCGGCCGTCCGATCCGGTCTAATTCGGTCAGATTCTCACGGTCGATAGCATACAGGGTCCCGTTGGCCAGGTCCCCCACATAGACGCAAGTCTGTCCAGGGTCAGTTGAGAGTGCGGCCGTGCCTGCAGTCCCACTGGCGGTTTGGGGTGCCACATGGACCTCATCAACAAAGCCGCACACCTGAGACTCTGCATTCGGGTTCGCGCATGGCCTGCCTAGGTCTTCGGCTCCCAGGTCAAAGATCTGGACACGATTGTTGCCACGGTCACAGGCGTAGAGGAATCCATCGCCGCTGACACTGGCACAGTGCAAGGGACTCCGAAAGAACAGCGGCGTCATGTTTCCGGCTTGGTAGTCGCTCATCCAAGGGCCCACGTCGGTATCAGAGACGCCCGCACTCGGGTCGTCGAGGACAGGGTTCTGCCCGTACGCGCCGAAGTGACCGATGTACTGTCCTGTCTCTGCATCCGCGATAAGAATGCGTCGATTCCCATACCCATCGGCGACGTAGAGGCGGTTCGTCGTCTCGTCGACGCTCATGTCCGCTACAAGATAGGGCTGCGGCGTTCCATTGGGTCCACCGTCGATGTTCTCACTGTCCGGCCCCTCCATTCCCGCGTAGCCAATCTGGTATATGAACTCTCCCTCTGCGGTGAATTTCAGGATGTGAGAATCGTCCCCGAAAGATGGTGCCCATGGGTACGTCTCTACGCCTTGTTGCTGCCGGGAACCTCCGTCCTGCCCGTTACCAGAGACGTATACAAAGTCGTTGTGGTCCACAAAGATGCCGTGCTCACGAGCGGGCCAGAAACACCCGTCTTCCGTTCGACAATTCTCCTCCAAGAAGCCCGGGTCAGATGGCCCACCCCAGGCGTCCAGTAGGTTCCCTGCAGGATCGAACTTGAGCAAGGATGGAGCAGGCACACAGCAACCCGTGTTCCGGTCGGCGTACGGCCGCGGATGTCCGATAGCACTAATGGGAACTCCCTCGTCATTAGTGCCGGCCCTTGGCATAGCTCCGGCTGAACTAGATCCAAGAGCTCTTGGCCGATGGTAGACCCAGATATTGTCGTGCGAATCCACCGAGATTCCACCGATCTGGCTGATCCTCCAGTTGTTGGGAAGGGGCTTTGGCCAACTGGGATCGACAACGAAGCTCGGCACCGCAGCTCCACTGGGAACCCTTGGTGCCCATCGGGTCTCTGCTAGTCCTTCGATCGCTCCGGTCTCACTCAGTAGCGTAGCGGCCTCTCCTCCTCCAGTAGGTCCGTTTCCCGGTGAGCCTGAGCAAGCTGCCAAACTGAGAGCAGGTCCGAGGAAAACCACCATAAAGGCAAATTGAGCCTTAGACATTAGACGCCTCCGAGAGCGATGGCCTCCTGGGCCAGATTGAGGAGGCAACAGTCTAGGCTTGCCCATGTGCACCAGCAACTTGTTGACCTAAGTGAACCTTTGTTGATGAGCATGGGGGGGGCGGAGCTACCTAGTACTGATTGCTGTCCTCCACGCACTGGAGTACTCTGACTCAGCGCAGCGGTACTAAGTGCTTGCCCCTTCACCAAGAGGAATCCTGGGCATGAAAATCTCACGACGTGACGCAATCGCAGTATCAGGATCTGCCCTGGCTGGCCTTTCGGTTACCGGTCTAGATCCGAGAAAACTGGCGGCAGAGGTTGCTAGTAGAGAACAGGAATTCCCAGATCGGCTAGAGACGGTCGATCCAAGAGATGGATTTCCTGTGGCGCTGCCGTTGAACTCGGACGGCTCAGCTCCTGAGCACCCGGAGTCAGATGCAGGTCCGATTCAAGAACGCGAGGGGCGTCTAATGTGGCGGACACCAGACCGCACCGCACCGGAGATTGAGTACGACTACCAGAGAATGGCTGTCCGTGTTGATACTCGTGGGCTGGGGACCAAGCGTGGGACACTTCGTTTTTCTGATCTGGAGCCGCTGCCACGGGTCTCTAAAACATACCTACTGCAATGTGGTGCGCCTCTTCCAAGTGGGGTCGTGAAATGGACGGGAGTACGCTTCACTGACTTTGCCGACATGTTGGGTATTGTGCCTGGAGCCCATTATTGCCGTCTCACCGCGTCTGACGGTCATTACGTGGACGAGTCCATGGTTGAACTCCGCCATCCGCAGGTAATGCTCGCCTGGCTCATGAATGACGAACCGATTACGCCGCAACACGGCGCGCCCTTAAGGCTGGTTGTTCCCTTCCGTTACGGAAACCGGAGTATCAAAGCGATAACCGACATTATCTTCGGTACGCCTGGACTGCCTAGTCCGGCCGCCTAGAAGACTAAGGTGAGCATAGGGTCAATCTGCTGCTGACCTACTGGAACCGAGCACGCTAAAACCTAAGGGATCGCGGTTGTGGTTCTCAGAGATGTATGTATCGGAGTTAAGTCAGTTCCGCTCATACAGCACGCTTCCACCAAGAATCGTCATATCAATCTCGACGTCTATGATGTCGTCAGGCTCAATCGCCAACAGGTCGTCTGATAGCACGACCATGTCAGCGAGCATGCCTGGCTCAAGTGTACCCTTGATACCCTCTTCGAAGGTGATCCATGCTCCATTTGCGGTGTAGCCGCGTATGGCTTCCTCAATTGTAATCGCCTCATCCGGACCGTAGACCTCTCCTGACATACCCTTCCTTGTTACTGCAGCATAGAGGCCAACTAGCGGATTAATCGGCAGGATATCACTACTGAGGGCCATGAAGATCCCGTGGTCCATCGGTGTTTTCACGGGGTTGTTATTCGTAAGTCGGTGGCCGTCTAGGTTTGCTGCGTAGCGTCCCTCAAGGGTGTACGTGAAGTTGGGCTGCTGCACTATAGCAATGCCGTGCTCTGCCATCAGATCGAGCGTACGCACTGGCGGTGGAACCGTGAAGTGGTTGAGGTAATAACGGTGGTCGTCTTTTGGGTTTGATTCGATCGCATCTACGAAGGCGTTGACTGCTATTTCAATGGCCGCATCACCGATCGCATGGAAACCCAACTGCCATCCCATGTCATGCCCTTGCTTCACGATGGTCCGAAGCTCCTCCTCCGGTCGCTCCAAGATGCCGCGGTACTCCGTTTCCCCCCTGTAGGGCTCGATCGTGTAGGCTGCAGGACCCGTAAAACCACCATCAACAAAGACCTTTATTGCACCTACTCGCAGCCGCTCATCGCCATCACCCGTGATCCGACCGAAATCTCTCATACGGTCGGCACCGCTCCAGCGAATCTGTACGTTAGCCCTCGGGAGTTCGTCCCCGACTTCCTCGTATATGCGTTCCCATCGCTCGAAGCCCCTAGGTGATACACCTGCCTGAACTACACTGGTGATTCCTAGTGCTAGCTGGTCACGAAGGACTTGGATGTGAGTTTCATGAAGCTCTTCCTCAGAAGCCTCCGGAATCAATCCCGCTCCGATCATCCCATGGGTTTCACGTATTACTCCATTCAGTTCTCCATCTTCATAATACTCGATCACTCCTCCCTCAGGCTGAGGGGTGTTTTGGGTGACATCCGAGAGTTCGAGAGCAAGAGAGTTGCCAACTCCACTATGACCTCCCGCCCGAGTCAGAATGACCGGATTTCTCGGGGCGGCCTCGTCTAGGTCGTATCGCAGAGGTCGACGCTGCTCGACTAGCTCGTCCTCACTCCATCCGTACCCCGTGATCCATTCGCCCTCTCCTATCTCGGCGATCTTAGCCCGCACGAGGTCCTGAATTTCTGAAATTGATTCCACTCCGGCCAAGTCGATGTAGCGTCGAGCGTTTCCGCTGAGGTGCGTATGCGTGTCGTTAAAGCCCGGAACGACGAGCCTGCCATCTAGTTCCACTGTCCGGTCAGCCGTGTAGCGGCCCTTAAGCGAAGCGTCTCCTACGGCTAGCACCTTACCGTCCCTGACCACAAGCGTCTCATACGTAGTAAACGCCTCATCCACGATTGCGATTGTTCCGCCGGTGAGGATCAAGTCAGCGGACTCCTGGCCACCGCAAGCTGTGACGAAGAGTGCAAGTAAAAAAATGCTTTGGCGAAACATAAGTGTCTCCAGAACGAGTACAGAAAAGATGCTCGTGCTAGCTCTCGATACGTGCAAGGGTAGATTGAGACTTGGCTCTATAGGCCTAGGTTTCATGACATCGGAGGCCTCCTCCCTCAATCAACCTTCTTCAAAATCCTTATGACGATTCTCGAAGCAATCTCCTCACGACGTTCGATCAAAGAATTTACCGATAGACCCATTTCTCCAGACGAGGTGGAGCAACTTATCGGAGCGGCGATTCGAGCACCGAACCACCGCAGCACTGAGCCTTGGCGTTTCTATGTATTGGGACCAGAGGCACGACGTGCGTACGGCGCCGCACTTGGGGCCCGAAAAGCAAAGAAGGTGGACGACCCCGATGCTGCAGAGGCTGTCTTAAATAAGGTGGCTGACAAACATGCCGAGCTTCCAGCTATGCTGGCTGTCAGCATGTTGATCGACGAAAATCCGGAGATCAGAGAAGAGGATTACGCTGCCACCTACATGGCAATTCAGAATCTTTCTTTGGCTGCACACGCGCTTGGACTGGGTACGCATATCAAGACTGGGGCAGTGATGGACGACCCTCGGTCTCGAACTGCTGTAGGTGTGGGGAGTGGCGAACGTATCGTTGCGACGATTGAACTTGGCGAGCCGGCCGCGATTCCAGATCCGAAGAAACGTCGGGCTGTTGGAGAGGTGACAAGCTGGGTGGCATAGTTCTAATGATGAGAGTCTAGCTGGATAAGTATTGGGAACGCTGGCCCGCTCCTGGTTGAACTAAGGTGGCGCGGTTGGGCCTACCAATACATCGTAAGAGGTCTCCAGCGATCTGCAGGCTATGCACCGATCCCTAGCACTCAGGGTGCTGACGGTCTTCGTCACAACCCTTCCCACTGCCACATCAGCTCAGAGCGTGCTCTTGAGGGTGATCCGGGCTGAGTCATCTGAGCCTCTTTTTGGAGCTCTAGCTTATCTCTTAGACGAAGAGGGACAGACCGTCCGTGCATCTCTGACAGACGAACGGGGCCGAGCGTTATTCGTAGGTGTGGATGAAGCCACTTACCGGGGTCGGGCAGAGATGATCGGGATGGCTACAGCAGAGACCTCACTTTTTGTTGTAGGAGGAGACACGACCATTCCTCAAGAACTCCGGATGGAGTCGAGCGCTATAAGCCTGGAAGGGATTGAGGTCTCTGCGGAGGCAAACCGGTGCACGTCCCGACCCAGTGGTGAGGGCATGGCGGTTGCCCGCATTTGGGAAGAGGCACGCAAGGCGCTCAGCGCAGCAGCCTACACTGATCTCAGTAGTAACTATCGCTACGTAACAGTGCGGTATGAACGTGACCTTCATCCGGCTACGAAAGCAGTTCTTCGCGAGGAAGAAGCTCGGCGTGAAGGGTACATGAGGGTTCCTTTTGAAAGCTTGCCGGCAGAGAATTTGATTACGAATGGATTTGTTCAGGAAGAGGGCGGGGACCTGGTCTATTATGCACCGGATGCGGCCGTGCTGCTGTCGGACGCTTTTTTGGACACTCATTGCTTTCGACTGGACCGCATCGATGAAGGCGCAGGACTCGTGGGCTTAGGCTTTGAACCAATCCGGGACAATCAAAATACCCCTGATATTGCAGGTACTCTATGGTTGGATCGGGCAACTGCAGAGCTTCGCTGGCTCGAGTTCAGCTATTGGAATTTGGGCCCTGATGTACCGACGAATGAGGCTGGTGGGCGTGTGGAGTTTCGTAGGATGCCAGCTGGGACATGGATTGTTCCAGAATGGTGGATTCGGATGCCGAGGGTCAGGGTTGGATTAGGGAGAAATGACACAAGGCGGCCACAGGTCACGGGCTATCATCAGACCGGAGGAAGGGTGCTGGAGGTCCGAGAAGCAGGCGGTCGTGCCCTCGAACAGCGGTCTCAGTCTGGTGGTATTGAGGGCGTTGTAGTGGATAGCCTTGGAACACTGAAGCCAGGTGTCCGTGTGGGTGTTGTCGGTTCAAACCAACAAGTTTTCACTAACGCTGAAGGTGAATTCACAATTTCTGGACTGACTGACGGTGTATACCAAGTGCAGTTTGTCGACGATAGATTGAGTGAGGTGGGGGTCGTACCTCCTCCCATTACTCGTGAAGTTATCCGTGGCGAGCTTTCTTACGTTGAATTCCACGTGCCTTCACTTAGAGAAGTGCTACTGGAAGCATGCGCCGACGAGCCGAGAGAGGACAGAGCTTATCCATTGCTTGGAGCAGTTCTCTCCGATTTTCGAGACCGGCCGGTTTCTGGAGCCACCGTCCTAGTCCAGTGGTCCGGCTTCCAGACTTCCTTAGGCTTCAGAGCAATTCGCGAAGACATGACTGGGCTTGAGACTACTAGCGGATCAGATGGAACCTTCAGGTTCTGTGGGCTACCCTCAGGTGAGGAACTGACCATCACCAGTATCGTCGATGGAGAAGAATCAGTCCCTCGAACTCTGAGGATCTCGGAACTTGACGGTGGCACGGTCCACATAATTCGTCGCTAGATAGGTTGGCATATCTGTGCGTCTTGGCGTAGAACGACTACTAGCCGGAGAGTTTCCAGACCTCCGCTCTGGGCGAATCGGCCTTATACATCACCAGGCTTCGGTGACCTCGGATCTGACCCCATCGGTAATTGCCTTGCTCGAAGACAAATTTGACGTGCGAGTGCTATTTGGCCCGCAACATGGCGCTCGCGGAGAGAAGCAGGACAATATGATCGAGTCTGGGGACTACATCGATCCTGCGACCGGCCTTCACGTGAATTCACTCTATGGAGGGGTGCGGAAACCTACACCCGCCATGCTTGAGGGCTTGGACCTCGTTCTCTTCGACCTTCAGGACGTGGGCGTGCGGATCTATACCTTTGTTTGGACTATGGCGCTAGCTATGGAGGCATGTGCAGAGGCGGGCTTACGCTTTGTCGTGTTGGACCGGCCTAATCCAATAGGCGGGATGCTGCGTGAAGGGCCTGTCTTGCGCCCAGGGTTCGAGTCGTTCGTCGGTTTGCACCCAATACCCTTGCGCCACGGGTTAACTATTGGGGAACTCGCTCAGTGGATGAATGAGACGCGATCGATCGGTTGCGATCTTCAAGTCATCCACTGTGATGGATGGCGGAGAGACATGCTTTGGCATGATACAGGGCTTCCCTGGGTCATGCCAAGTCCAAATCTACCCACTGTCGATTCCTGTATCGTGTACCCGGGAATGGTGCTACTCGAGGGAACAAACCTCTCTGAGGGTAGAGGAACAACACGACCATTTGAGCTTTTCGGTGCCCCTTATCTGAACCCCCAGGATGTGGTAGAAGAAGCTTTACCATTCCTCTCACCGGGGGTAACCATCCATCCGCGCTATTTCGAGCCCGCATTCCAAAAGTATCACAGCATGATTTGTGGAGGCGGACAGCTATACGTCAGTGATGTCAAAGCATTCCGGCCCGTGCACACTGCTCTAGTCCTATTGGTGGCTGCTCGCTCGTTGGCGGGAGAGGCACTGCAGTGGAGGTTGCCTCCATACGAGTACGAGAATGAGTTGATGCCCATCGATATACTCTGGGGGCACGATGGTCTGAGGCTAGGAGTCGATGCTGGCAAGTCCGGTGAGGAAATCTTGGAAGAAACGGCCCATGATCTGCGAGCGTTCGATGAGTCGATTGCAAACTATCTCGTATACGAGTAGGTGTTTCCCACAGCTCTGGGCTAAATAGTTTGGGTATCTTATACGCCAGCAAGACCGCGTTGCTTTAATTCTTCATCAAAGGCGACTAACTCGTACTCGTGCTCGAAGCTGACTTGATCTACTGAAGGTACCTGCTGCCGGAAGTCGATACCCCGTTCTTTTAGCCTCTCATCGAATAGCCTCAAATCTCGCTGACCTTGCTCTTCAGACGACTCTGAGGTTGAAAATACGATTTTATCCACGTCCTGTTCATCGAGTCGTAGCTTTCGACGGATTGTGTCACTGGCTAAGAACTCGTTTCTAAGTGTTGGGAAGCTGAATTGAAGCACTCCAGATTCATCGGTGGAAACATCTGCATTCAGCTCTGCGGCAATTTTGTGGAGCGCAGTCTCGACATCCACCTGCTGAATAGCCTGGTCCTTGAGTTGTGAGGAGACATGCTGATATGACTCATCCAGTCCTGTTGCGTTATCACCTTCGAGTGTCTTCCTATATACAAATCCCAGGAGGACACGCCTCACATTGCGCGCAGCTCGCCGCCGGTTCTCAAGCTTGACTCTCAGCATGCGTAGAGTAGGGACTCCAAAAAAAAGGACACTGAACACTACTGGCACCGCGACAAGCCCAATGAATGCAGCAAGCCCTTCGATGCCAAGCCTGGGGAAGATGAACCACGGTGAACTGGCAGCAGCGATCAGGGTGAAAAGGTTCATGCTCGCCACAGCCACATTTGCCCCCACAGAGTTGCCCGTAAGCTCAAGCGGGTATTCGAGTCTTAGCCAGGCAGGGCTTGGCGACCCCACCTTCTTGCGTCTGTGGGCGCTTGTCATGACATCTGGAAATACGTAAACGAGTTCACCCTCTGGCGAGGCAATGGCTTCGCCGTCGTATGTCCCGAGAATCCTTCCCATCTCTCCTGCTGCATCTGAGCGTGGGAGACCGGTATGCTCAACTAGCTCCCCAGTGGTAAGTACCCCTCTCCTAGACTTAATCAGCCGGATTATGCTTCGGTCCAACTGTGCCTGTGTAGGGCGGGGCCTGTCCGGCCCGAACACGAAGGCGAAGACCTTCTTGTAGAAGGGCACCTTATCGTCTTTGTCCAGAGTGCGTTCCCAACGACGGCCGTAGTAGGGCCTCCCGATATGCCAGCGAGGGCCCCACACCCAGTACCAGAACCAGAGGTTCGGCGTGTGGATGCGGCCACCGTGACTTTGGCGCCCCAACCCCCCTCTTGAGTTGTTTCCTCTCTGGCTGGCAAGAAGCGCTGCGATCACAAGTACTACGAACAGAATGAAATATCCTACCAGCATGATAACGATCCACGCCTTGAAACTCGCGGTTAGCAGGCGTGCCCCCATGCTCTTCATCCGTGACAGAATCGGTTCACTTCCACGTTTGATCAGTTTGGGGTCAAAGTCATACAGAAGCTCACCGGATGCTGAAACATCTAGATGACCACGATGGGACTCCAAGAGCACCTTAAGGCCCGTTCGAACAGATTGGTTAGGAAGGCCCGAGTCGGCCACGACGTCGCCCACAGTGCCACGACCTTTCAATCGTCGAAGTGACGCTAGGATTTCGGCCTGATCCTCGGCCAGGGTAATCGCACCTGTAGAACTGCTCACTATGTGGGCTCCTATCGGTGCTGTGTTAGGTGTTTTACAGCCGCTCGGTAAAGAGAAGTGGCTCCGAGTTGTACGTTCCACCATGTGAATAAGCATGCCCGCTTAAGCCAGTTGGCTTTCCAGTGCTCTTCTGTAGTTCGCCAGGCTCTGAACCAGAAGCTTGCACCCATGGGCATGAAGTATCGTAACTGACTCTGGTACCATCGTTCTGACGCCGCCTGCCAGTCATCAGTCGTCCGCTCTTCATCCGGGTCGTTTGGGATCACATCACTTCGCACGAACTGCAGAAACTTATGAGCAGCTGCGAGTTTTTCCGTCCGGTAGAGCATATGGTCCTCACTAATATTCCGGCCGCTGGCCCGCCATTTTACCCTGCCATTTTCCAGAGTTCGGATGACCTCACCATCTGAGAACTGGAACCATGTGACGTCGTCGGCGCACCAACCCGCTGGATAGCTAGCAAATCCCTTATTTTTATCAAATGCCTCACGCCGAAAGATGTACTCCACCACGTAGCTACTCCGACATCCTTTCAGGCGTTCGAAAATGAAGTCGATCCCCGACTCTTCCCGTGGGTGACGCACGTTCACCGCAGTGGTATTTCCTTCCGCATCGATAGTGTCTGTATCAAATCTGAGTAATGTTGTCTTGCCTGCGTTTTCTAGCTCTTGGTAGAAGCTTGCCACGCATTCGGGCGTCATGAGGTCATCGTCTGCGAAGAGCCACACCCAAGGCTCGCCAGACAAGGCCACGCAACGGTTCCAGTGACCAGTGAGCGACTGAGAGCCAAGGTTGTCATTGAATCGACAGTACTTCATGTCCAGATCAGGAAAGGACGAGCAGATCTCAGAAATTGCCGAGGGACCACCGTCGTCACCAACATAGAGTTGAAAGCGCCTATCTGTTTGAACTGCGATCGAGCTTAGTGACGCCCTAAAAAAGTCGGGTTTGAAAGCGGGTATGACGATCGCGAGCTGATGCATAGCGTAAAGAGGTGAGATTCCTAGAGTGGCTCAATGCGAGTCCACTAGGGGTCACAGAATGGCTGTTGGTGAGGAAACGATGGAACCTCCGCGATCTACTTGGGCACGTCAACGATCTGGGATGCGAACTACAGATTTGTGCCAATCCCGATAATAGCCGATGCTATACGGTGATTTTGATCCGCGGCGATCCGTCCGCGATTCTCGAAGCACTTCCGCTCGTCATGAGTGAAACGACACCTCAGGCAGTCCCGACCCCATGGGGCGTCCTTCGCCACTATTGGCGGGTGGCGCAGGTGAAACCATGGCATTTGGTGCTGCCTGCCCTGCTGGCCGTAATCGCGGGCGCTTTTGAGGGTGCATCCTTCTCTTTGCTCATCCCACTCACGGACGCGGTTGCTGAGAATTCGTTCGACTTTCTAGAGAGTTCGCGTGCTTTTGGTTGGATGGAAGATCTCACGCCCGAGTCTCTTGCTGAGACACCTGCACGTGACGCATTTCTGGTCATTTTGGCAGTCGGGCTCATCATATTCGGACGCATTGGGAAATTGGTATTCGAATATTTCCGCAAAATCTATTTGGTTACGCGCACAGAGAATTATCGAGTATCAGTAAGTGAAGAGACCTTTAGCCGTGTACTCTGCTTCGGTCGCCAGTATTTCGATCGGCAAGCACTCGGAAGGATCGACGCTGAGATTGGTTGGTCGAACTCCGTGTTGGGTTTACTTGTCGCTGCCGAAGAACTCTTTAGGTACATCATCGGGCTACTCGTGAAAGCGGGTGTGATGATCGCGATCTCGCTACCGCTATCCATTGCCTTCCTGATAACGCTCCCTTTCGTTCAGTGGTTTATGACAGTTATCAACCGGAGGGTTGGAAGAATTTCGGCCGAAGGGGTTGAGGTTGATCGCCTTATGAGGTCGAGAATCCTGGACATCTTGGGGTCTATTCCGCTCGTGAAAGCCTATTCCCAAGAACAGACCGCTTCACGCACCTACACTGAGGTGCTCAGACAAGCCGAAGATGTTGCTGTGCGACGGGATAGGGTGGTTAGTCTGAGGTATCCCGTCGAGGAGATGGTCATTCTCGTAGTGATGCTCCTCGTCCAGGGTGGAGTCATCTACCTTGCAGGAGACTTTCGGCCTGGAGACCTGGCCTCTTTCGGGGCATTTCTGTTGATATTACAGCAAGCACTACCGGACTATAAGTACGTTAGCATGTTCAGTATTAAGGTGGCTGAAGAACTCCCGAGGCTTGAGGCAGTCGCAGGTTTGTTCTCAGACGACGGAAAATTTATCGTCCCTTCCGGTCCCCGATCATTCTCGCGCCTAGAGCGGGGGATTTCGATTCGAGGCCTGTCATTTGGGTACCAACCAGGCCTGGATGCCGTGCACCAAATCACGACATCTATAGAGGCCGGTAAGGTGACAGCTATCGTAGGTCGAACCGGGGCGGGGAAAACCACTTTCGTTGATCTGCTAGCACGCTTCTACGACTGTGCGCCAGGTAGGATCATGCTCGACGATGTCGACATTCGCGAGTATTCACTTCCCTCACTCCACGAGAAGATGGCAATCGTGAGTCAGGGGGTTTGGCTTTTAAATAGGACGTTACGGGACAACTTGACTTTTGGGCTAAGTCGCAGGGTTGCGGATGAGGAACTTGAGGCTGCTTTGAGAGATGTCGACTTGGATGAGTTCCGTTCTGGTCTTCGTGAGGGCTTAGATACTGAAATCGGAGACCGCGGAGTCCGGCTTTCTGGCGGGCAACGGCAACGTGTTGCTTTGGCTAGAGCATTGCTACGCGATCCAGATATTCTCATCCTAGATGAGGCCACATCTGCATTGGATAGCATTGTCGAACAACGCGTTGCACATGCTATACAACGGCGATCTGCAGGGCGTACGCTCATTATGATCGCGCATCGCTTGTCCACGATTCGCGGCGCTGATCTGATAATCGTAATGGATAAAGGACGTGTAGCAGAGCAGGGTTCTTGGGATGACCTGCTGACGCAGAAGGGGATTTTCCGCCAGCTATATGAGGCTCAGTATGGCTCTGACGGCCCTGTCGCAACCTAAGCCTTAGGCCCTCCTCCTCCCATCAAACGCCCTAGCACTGTCCCGCGCCATATCTTTCGTCGCATGCTTCGGACCTCCTCGCGCCAATGAAGCTCGGCGTTTCCAGATACTGCTGCCTCGCACCGCCGCGAAGTGGTAGCAGACATGAGCTCCTCAAACACTTCTTTTTTCGGTGGCCAGATCATGTGAAGAAGTGGTTTTTCGGGGGCATTAAGGTTTAGGGTATCGAACTCTGGAGGCCAATACATAGGATCCGGCTTACGCAGCGTTCCCACCTCCTTTCGTCCCCCGACAATTCCGAACGCGATTTCGTCACCCAGCCAACGGCCGAGAAGGGTTGAATACTTCAGCTGTGGGCGCACCTCTTTTAAATAACATTCGAGACAGTCCTCCAAAATCTCCATAGCCTTTGAGCGCCTAAAGCAGAATAGGCCGCTGTTGGTTTTTAGGTAGCTTTCTAGCCTAAAGCGTCTTATTAGCGCACTAGTTGAAAATCCATGATGCCTCGTGTCATCACCAAATGTGAGGCGTTCTCCGACCATGGCCAGGTCGTTTGTGTCGAGCGCCGCAAAAAGACCATCCAGTGGGCCTAGTACAATGCAGTCGGCATCCACGAAAATTGTTTCCTCGAAAGGACTGGCCTCAGCAGCTCCGTACTTGAGGGCACGTCCTTTACAAAAACGAAGTGGCAGTAGTGTTATGTGATCGAATACCGATCTGTACTTCGTTTTGGCTAAGTCGGCGATGAATTTGTCCGCGGCCAGTCCGATGGGATATTCCGTATACTCCCTCAGTGATAGCGCCATATCTACAGCCATCTCGAGGAACTTGGACCGGCGGGCTGCTATTGTGAGGTACCCTCGATTCACGGTAGCGCTTGAAGAAGAAAAGGTATCAAGCAAGCCGTGGAGCCATTTGCAGTCGAACCACCACAGCTATGCAAGTACCAAAGAGGACTAGCGGCATGGCCCAAAGCAATTCCCCCCTAGTGGACAGTAGAACTGCTGCCACAATGCAGTAGCTGATAAGCGCCAATTCGGCAAAGAATGTCCAGTGCAACGGATTGGAGTATGCCTTGTCCGCTCCGACCGATGTGATCGAGTCGTGACCACTCTCCGCAACCCCCTTGGGGGTCCGAGCAAATTCGCCGCCGGTGACTAAAAAACCCTCAGCCTGTCCAACCGAGTTGTTGACCATCAGTCCGACCCCGACTGCTAGTCCAGCGATAATCTCCCGCAGTGAGCTAGCCCCCCTCCATGAACCATCGCGTTCTGTGATAGTGACGATGAAGCTAAGTGGTACTACAGCTGTTGCGAGACCCATAAGTGCTTGAAGTGCAAAAAAGAGCATCCGATCTACATAGAGAACGGCCCAGGGCCATAGGAGAACGTTGATGAGAAGGATTGGGTGGATCGCGTAACCAGCTAAAAGGAATGCCTCATCCCACCGATCCTTAAGGACGTCTTTGGATGCGAGCACGCGTTTTGCCAACCTCCGGAAACATTGGGCACTTCCCTTAGCCCACCGACGCTGTTGAAGCTTAAGTGCGCTCATGTGGCTGGGCAGATCGTTCGAGACCGATATTTCCTTGATGTAGTGACCCCGCCAACCCCGGAGTGCGCAGCGATAGCTCAAATCCAGATCTTCGGTGAGGGTTGCGGCTGACCAACCTCCGGCTTCATCCACAGCCTGACGTCGCCAGATGCCACCTGAACCGTTGAAAGTCGTGACGTGACCCAAGAACGCTCGGGTAGGCTTCTGAACATAAAAGTGGCGGTCGAGCGGTAGGGCTAGAGCCGAGTAAAGCAGCCCCTTCACCGGCTGGTTCCACGCCCAGCGTGCTTGCACAAACGCTACTGTAGGATCACTGAAAGCCTGCTCTTCAAGAATGAGTCGTCGGAGAAAGTCTGGTTCTGGAACAAAGTCAGCATCAAAAACAGCGATGAATTCCGCATCCGAACGTTTTAGTCCTTCGGATAGCGCTCCCGCCTTGTAGCCCTTGCGATTGTCCCGGCGGATATGTTCGATAGAGATGCCCTGATCCCGAACTTCATCTAAAACCTCGACCACAATTTCACTGGTCTCGTCAGTGGAATCGTCGAGGATCTGGATATTGAAGCGGTCTTTAGGGTAGTCCTGCGCTGCTACTGAGCGGACAATCTGAGCTGCAGTTGTGCGTTCGTTGTAGAGTGGAATCTGAATTGTGACCAAAGGAGACTGTCGATTGTGACTCTCTGGGCTCTCATTCTTGAGTGCACAGATGTCACGTATCGCTGCCCGATTCTTCATGAATCGCCAGAGCAAGCGAATTTCAATAAACGAGAATGCGGCTGCAAGAAATGCAGCCAATGCATAAAAACATGAAATCAGTAGAGACATAGATCAGACGTAGGATTCACAAGCTTGCAGCACGTGAGAGAGAAGACGGTATTTAATTAAGAGATGCTGGCAACCCTTTTTCTAGGGTCGAACGCATTGGTGCGAATACGCGGCCATTGAGACAAAGCGTGCCTTGCCCTCCATTATTTCTGGTATCTTTTGAGTTTAGGTGTCCGAGTTCACAACGAATATTCGATTTGAGAGTCTTCATTCTTAGCGATCGACTGCTTCTGATTCTTACGAGAATCTCTTCACTTCGGGCTATCTGGATGTCACTGGTCGCGGCTGCTTTTTACGCGTTTTGCGTTTCCACACTGAGTGCCCAGGACAGTCTCAATAGCCGTACCGCCGAAACGTGCCCTGACGGTGTGATTTCGTCTATTGACGTCGAAAGTCAAACGATTTACGACCCCTCGTCGACAAGTGTTGCACTCCTAGCGTGGACCTATCGGGTGCTGGATCTCATGCACATTAACACACGAGAGGCCTTTATCCGAAGTGAATTGCTATTCCAGGAGGGGGACTGCTTCGATTCATTCCTTATGTCTGAGTCTGAGCGGCTCCTTGACTCGCATGGATTTATGTACGTGGAGGAGATGTCCGCTCAAGTAGACGGTGAGGGTGGCTATAGTGTGCAGGTGGTCACCCGGGACGAGTGGTCTACAAAGATTGATGTTGGTCCCACTTTTGACGAAGGCAGTTTGAACCTTGAGAGGTTTCAGGTTACAGAAGAAAACTTCCTCGGAAATGGCATTTTCGCAGAGTTCACTCGTTACGTTCGACGAGAGACTAGCACCCAGTCCGTTGGCCTTAGGACGCCACGGTTCTTTGGCAGGTCCGATGCCGGCGTCGCCGCCGGCACTTCGCGAGCAGGCCGTTTCTTCGACCATTACTGGCGATACCCGTTTGTTGGTGAGGCTGGGCGTGTCTCAGTGAGGGAGGGATATAAACGAGGGTCAGATTTTTTTGCCTACAGTGCAGATGGAGCCGAACCATTCGACCAGGTCCTTGTCCCGGTGTCCCGTGAGGAGGTAGAGCTTTCGGGAGCCTATCGTTTCGGTAACCCCGGTGAGTCAATCATACTGGGTGGAAGCATTAGCAGGGATGTATTGGAGTTTAGGAGCAGTCCAGAAGTCACATTTGGAGATTTCGATGTTCGCGATCCACTGCCAGGGGCGCAGCCACTTGAGATGCAACGCCAGCTAAGTCCGTATGCAGCCACTCGCATAGCGCTTCACTTTGGCACGCGTCGATTCCGATACATGGACTATACTGGGTTAGACGACCTCAGACATACGCAGCTCACAGCTCTGGGGCTATTTGCCGGGGTCACCGTAGGTAAGAGCTTAAATCTATTCCATACTGATAGAGCACCGAATGAAGACGACTTCTTCACGAGGGGCCACCTGAGTTTCACTCATCCACTGGGTTTGTCTCTGGTTCATGCTTCAGGGACGGTAGAAGCCAGATACGATGAGGTCTGGCGCGACATTTTAGCTGATGCCGATGTAGCGTTTTACGGGCGCACTAGTGTACTTGCGAGCCATACCCTTTTTGTGCGGGCTACGACTTCCGGGGGCTGGAACACTCACTTGCCGTATCAGCTAGTTCTGGGCGGTCGTGCGGGAATTCGATCTCTTACAGAGGATCGTTTTCCTGGCGGGCGCATGCTACGATTTGTATTCGAGGATCGCATAATGCTTCCATGGCCTAGGGAGACAGCTGACCTCGGCATTACTCTTTTTTCAGACCTTGGGCGTATTTGGGCGGGAGATGTACCTTATGGGGTCACCACGGACTGGAAAGCTGCTTTAGGCTTTGGGCTTCGGATCGGGTTACCCAGAAATACCCGAAATATCTGGCGTACGGACATTGCTTTCCCAGTCGAGGGTGGAAGCCCAGTTTTTCGGGTTACGCTTGAACTGAACAAGCTCCGCGACGGATTTGTGACTGAGGATGTTGGTCGCAGTCGCCGATTCAACGTTGGTCCCGAGACCTTTTTCTACTAGAGATTGATCCGGATTGTGGTAGGATTTTCTTCTTTTCGCGGGAAGTTGCTGCGAGGGGGGGTAGCGCTCCCTCTTATATTCCGTACCCATGGATACGAAGAGATACACAGTTCCTGCGGCTGAGGATATCCTGGGCCAGTACTATCCGGTGCTTGACCATGGATTCGTTTCGTTAGTGGACTACATGGGATCCGATGAGTCCGTTGAACAGGCCGCGCGAGTCAGTTACGGAGCTGGAACCCGGAAAATGTCTCAGACACGGGGCCTTGTCCGTTATCTCCGTCGGCATAGACATACAACTCCGTCCGAGATGGTTGAGTTCAAGTTTCACTGTGCGATGCCGATGTTCGTGGCTCGTCAGTGGATTCGGCATCGTACGGCTTCCGTGAACGAGCTTTCGGCTCGTTACTCGCTTATGCCTCTGCTCTTTTATAGGCCAGAAGAAGAACACTTTGCACTCCAGAGCCGTTCTAATAAACAGGGCAGGGAGGGTGATGCCAGATCAGAGGTCTACCAAGAGGCGATTTCCAGGTGGGAGACAATGCGCACGATGGCAGGCGAATCTTATGCCTGGATGCTCGAAGAGGATGTGGCCCGTGAGATTGCACGCATAGACCTGCCAATCTCAACTTACACACAATGGTACTGGAAAATCGATCTGCATAATCTACTCCACTTCCTGTCGCTCCGTGTAGATCAGCGAGCGCAGTGGGAGATCCAGGAGTTTGCACGCGCGATCGCAGGAATGGTGAAACGAGTGGCGCCACTCTCATATGAGGCCTGGGTGGATTACGACCTCGAGTCTCGTCCACTTACTCGGGCAGAGCGAGAAGTGCTTTCACGGCTTGTTGAGTCAGAAGATGGAGAACTGGCGGCCCGCAGCGGGGCCACCGTTTCCGCCGATGAAATGCGTGAAGCAGGACTATCACCCCGAGAGAGCCATGAGCTTTCAGAAAAGCTCCTGGCTCCTGAGCGCCCTGACTTCGAGCTCGACCTCACGAGAATGAGGTCGGCCGAAGTCGTGGCAGCAGAAATGTATGAGGCAGTTCCAAGCGATTTTGACTAGGAGCCTTTAGGGGCAAGGGTCTTCGCCAGCGACTGGCGTTGCTCCTGAAGGAAGGAATCGACACGGGTCTGCCCCTTCGAGCGAAATACGGGCGCCGGTCCGGATCAGAGCCCCTGTTCCTGGGCCCTGGAAGAAGCCGTATCCCTCACGGTCGGTCATCCAAGCCATAGGCCCACCAACGACTTTTCCTGCACCAAGAGTTGCGTCCTTCACCCGCGTAACCAGACGCTCATATTCAGGATGTCCTTGTCGGCGACCCGTGAAGCTGCCGAGATCTGAGCTTGCTACGAACACCACATCTACGCCATCGAGGCCGGCAACTTCCTCGATAATTTCTACTCCAGATGGCTGCTCGATCATAGCGACGATCATAATGTTTTCGTTTGCTGCACGGCGGTAATCACGTCCCCAGAGCGCTCCATACTGGCCGCCACCTTGGCTGCGTTTACCCATCGGCGGGTAGTGAGCATAGGTGACTGCATCACGGACCTCATCCATGCTATCAACCATGGGTACGATGATTCCTAAGGCACCAATGTCAGTCGCCTTTTGGATGTCACCCTCAGTTGGAGCCGGAATCCGGATGAATGGGATCGCTTCTGCGTCGGGGCAAGCCCAGATCATGCGAGCCACTTCAGCATATGTGAGCGGGGAATGCTGCATCTCAATCCAGGTGAAGTCGAAACCAGAATTGGCAACTGCGCAGTAGAGGTCTTGGTCGGGCGAGCTGACCGTACCGCCGACCACTTGTTCTCCATTCTCAAGCTTGGTTTTGACGGTATTAAAGATTGGGACGCTTTGACCCTGCAGCTCAGGCGGAGCCAGGCTGACTATCAGAGCCAATGACAGGGCAGGAAAGATTACTCGTTTCATGGGTTTCACCTCAATGTGCACTCGTGATCTGTGCTGGTGGAGACCTGCAAAGTACGGATTGGATACGCCCGTGCCAGGACTGGGGTTGTGACACTGCTCCTGTTTAGTTGAGTCAGATGCTTTTAATTCATGCAAAAACCTTTAGGCAGAAGGGTGGCCACTTGGTTAATGATCAACACTATCCTCCTTGTGTCACCCATGTGAGTTAGTGGAAATTGTCGCGTTCTATGCAAATTCAATATCTCGACGGACCCAGACTACGTCGTGCCCTGCTGGCTGCATGTGATTATGCGAAGCAGCAACGCACGGAGCTGAATCGAATCAATGTGTTTCCAGTTCCCGATGGCGACACGGGTACGAACTTGGCTCTGACAGTGCAATCGATTGCCGACCATCTTCAGTCAAAAAATGATCGCGCAGTTTCCGTTGTTGCCCACGAGGCAGCTCAGGGGGCTGTACTGGGCGCTCGTGGCAACTGTGGGATGATGCTCTCTCATTTCCTGCTTGGGTTTGCCGAAGCAGTCGCGTCAAGCACGCGGATCAGCACAGGCGAATTTAGCGCAGCACTTCATTCAGGCACTGAAAGGCTTTATGCGGCTCTAGAGCGTCCGGTGGAGGGAACCATCCTCACTGTGATGAGAGATACCGCTTCGGCTGCTGCGGGTCCTGATACGCCTGACTTCGTTCCACTTCTGACGCACATCGTAGGGGAGGCTCGTCGATCTCTTGCTGGCACGCCGGAACTCCTTCCGGTCCTAAAGAAGGCAGGCGTCGTAGATGCAGGTGCGAAAGGTTTTGTCAGCCTGCTAGAGGGGGTAATGCTTTTTGTACGTGGAGACCTATCGTCGTTGATGTCCTATAGGACGGGTGACGGTTCAGTGGAGGCGGTGGCAGAGGCAGAGTACGCTCCGAATGAAGAGCAATTCCAATTCTGCACCGAGGCTCTCGTTCGTGGATCCGAGCTACCGTCGCAAGAAACGGTTCAAGAAGTACTCCGACACCATGGCGACTCACTGATTGTTATCCGTGCGGCCGAGGTTCTTAAGGTGCACTTGCACACGGACGGGCCAGAAGAGGTGTTTGAGTACCTAAAAGGGTTAGGGGTACTTGTCACACACAAGGCCGAGGACATGCGTGCACAGCATGCTGCGATTAAGAGGGCGGCTCAAGGTCACATAACACTTGCGCGACGGCCGGTCACAATTGTGACTGACTCTGCCTGTGATCTACCGGAAGAGGTGACCCGAGCCCATGGGATTCATGTGACCCCACTATCTCTAGTGGACGGTGAGCAAACCTATCGAGATGGTGTGGATATGACGGCGACAGACTTTCATCATCAACTAGAGTCTGGTGGTGATTTACTCACTACTAGTCAGCCTTCCCCGGCTGCATTCACAGATACATTCACAAATGCTGCTGACGAAGGTGAGGCTCTAGTAGGTGTCCTAGCTGCATCGACTATATCGGGAACATTCGGCTCAGCAGAGGCGGCTGCGGCAGGCTTCGACAGGGTCCCAATTCACTTGGTAGACTCGCGAGGGGCCTCGCTCCTTGAAGGTATGCTTGTGCTAAAGGCCGCTGAACTTGCAGAGTTGGGGCATGCTCCGGATGACATTGTTCTCGAGCTTCGACGCATCCGGTCACAGTCTGGCATCTTGTTTACTGTCGGGGATTATGCGCGCCTTGTAGCCTCAGGCAGAGTAAGTAGTAACCAGGCTCTTCTGGGACAATTTCTTCGGATCAACCCAATTCTGGGCCTGCGCCCTGACGGTTCTGTGACTGCCTTCGGTAAAGGTTTCGGCCGCAGAGGAGCACGTGCCCGCCTTATGCGTTTACTAAGGGACCAAATTCCCCGCCACGCAAAACAACTGAGATTTGGCGTTGTCCATGTTGGTTGTGAGCACATGGTAGGCGAGATTTCGTCGGAAATTCGTGAGGAATATGGGGACCATATTGAGATTCTCTCTGCGCCAGCGACTCCCGTGATTGCCACACATACGGGTATAGGAACGTGGGGGGTCGCCTTTCTCGTTGAAGATTAAGGGTGCTCCTGCGCACGCTGTTTGCCCTTAACTAGTACGTCATATGTCGCGCGTTGCGCACTGCTCATTGTTACAGGCAGGCTTACCAGCAGCGCGCGCGCTCCTGTTTCTTGTGGGAGATGGAGGATAAGCCCAGAGGAGTCGACTCCTTCGTAGTTGTGGGACTTACCTGTCTCGTCAATGCTCACGGTCCTTCCTGGGGCGAGTGCCTCTGCCAGGGTGCGTCCATATTCAATCCATGCATCGAGGGGGTTACCGGCACCGCCTGCAACCTCGGGGATAAGAACCTCTCTGTAATAAGTGACCGCTGCTCTGTAAGACTCTGGGTTAACCTGCTTGAGTTCTCGAAGACGCTCCCGGTAGAAGTCTCGAGGGTCACGGGCCCCCGAGGTGGCGAGGGCCGCTTCCAAAGCTTGCTCAGCTGTTGTTATGAGTGTCTCTGACATCAGTTCAAGATTCGGGACCAGACTCTTTTCGGCAACGAACCCAGAAACTCGTTTGTTACAGATTGGACGAGTTTAGAGATCAAGACTTTATATGTACCTGCTGTGAGTTTTGCTGCCGTTCGTGAGTTGACGCTACTCGCCACGTGTCATTGACTCAAGAAATTCTTGATTGTCTTCTGTCATTTCCATTCGCGTCAAGAGAAACTCGACCGCTTCCTCCGAAGTCATGTCAGCCAGAAAATTACGGAGCAGGTACACCCGATTGAGTTCAGTTTCACTGAGGAGCAATTCCTCTTTTCTGGTGCCTGATCGGTTCAAGTCGATTGCTGGGAAAATCCGGCGGTCTGCGATCTCTCTATCGAGTAAGAGCTCCATATTACCAGTGCCTTTAAACTCCTCGAAGATCACCTCGTCCATACGGCTCCCAGTTTCGATTAGCGCCGTTGCGATGATCGTCAGGGATCCGCCATCTTCGATGTTTCTGGCCGCACCCAAGAAACGTTTGGGTTTGTGCAGGGCATTCGCATCTACTCCACCGGAGAGTATACGGCCCGAGTGCGGCATGTTGGTGTTGTAGGCACGAGCCAGTCGGGTGATAGAGTCGAGCAAAATGACCACATCCTTACCGAGCTCGACTAGGCGCTTTGCCTTCTCCATGACCATTTCTGAAACCTGGATATGTCGCTCAGCTGGCTCGTCAAATGTCGATGAAATGACCTCGCCGTTGACTTGTGCTCGCATGTCCGTGACTTCTTCTGGGCGCTCATCAATCAGTAGTACGATGAGGTGCACTTCAGGCGAGTTTTTCGAGATCGAGTTCGCCATCTGCTGTAGCATCATCGTCTTACCAGCTTTGGGCGGAGACACGATCAGGCCTCGCTGTCCCTTGCCAATTGGTGCCATCAAATCGACGATGCGCATAGAAATGCTATCGCCACCTCTCTCTTCTAAGTCGAGCCTTTCCTCTGGATACGTGGGCCTCAAGTTTTCGAAATCAGGACGGCCCTGAGTTTCCTCTGGGGTTAGTCGATTAATGCTCTCCACCTTGAGTAAAGCTAAATAGCGTTCCCCGCTCTTGGGGGGACGGACCTGCCCCTTGATACTGTCTCCTGTGCGCAGATTAAAGCGCTTGATTTGTGAAGGACTGACGTATATGTCATCGGGGCTGTATAGGTAGCTCCAGTCTTGAGAGCGCAGAAAGCCGTATCCTTCAGGACGGATTTCAAGGACGCCGTCGGCACGTAAGACGACGTCAGATTCGAGCAGTTTTTGCTCGATCCGGAAGGTTAGATCTTGCTTGCGGAGACTGGTGAAGTTGCTGATGTTCAGCTCTTCAGCCAGGTCGTGAAGCTCACCAACGTTCTTACTTTTGAGCTCTGCGATGTCCACGGGGAGTTCTGTTTGGTTGCTGGCGGGATGAGCCAGTGCGGGGCCGCTTTGTGCGCGGCAAATTGAGAAACGACCTAAGTCGTCAAAAGCGGGGTTGGTGTCAGCTGAAGAACATGCCAGCACCCAGGAATGGCCTGACAAAACAAAAATACAGCATCCAGCTAACGGGGCGATAGTAATGATGGGCGAAAAGGTGGTCAAGCCTGTCAACTTAGGTCGATGGATCTCGTTACTCGATGAGTATCATGTTACGAGCCTTCAGTTCGACGCTATTCTGCGCGGCGTCCTCCGTCCCGGACTTTCACCGGCCTCTCCTGAGGTGGTGGCAGCTCTCGATGAGTGGCCAGAGGCTGCGTATTTACAGTCAGAAAATGGATCAACTGAAGTAGTGCTGGTCTACCAGGCACGTGAGGTCCCGAAGCGTGTTCCATGGCTTCAAGTAGGGCTTTTTGTGGCTACCCTGATGACAACCCTTGCGGCGGGTGCCTTGATGGCTGGCCGTGACCCCTTTGGGACAGAGGTGCTGACCTTTGGAGGGGTCGTCATTCCATATCCCTCTGGGATTGATTGGCAAGTGCTATTCCTGGGAGCGCCCTTTGCTCTGCCGTTCTTGGGTATCCTACTGGCTCATGAAATGGGACATTACGCTGCCGCTGTAGCACACCGCGTGAGGGTGACGCTCCCATACTTCATACCTTTCCCGCCGTATTTCTCGATTATTGGCACGGTAGGGGCGTTTATACGCCTGAAGAGTCCTATGGTACGGCGAGTCGTATTGTTCGATGTAGGGTCATCGGGGCCAATGGCTTCTTTCGTCTTGTCAGCTCCCCTTTTCGCAGTCGGGCTGGGCCTATCAGAACCTGTGGCAGGGGACGTGTCTTTAGCTACGCCATTCGCCATCAATTTTGTCGGACAAACAGTTTGGTTGGGTAACAGCCCTGGCACTCATCTCTTGGCTGCACTATTCGCGCCTGGCTCCGTGGGTGAGTCACTGATTCTTCTGCACCCTTTTGCACTTGTGGGATGGTTGGGCTTATTCGTTACAGCTCTAAATCTCTTGCCACTCGGCCAGCTTGATGGCGGTCATATCCTTTACGCTCTCATCCCAAAGCGTCACGGAACTGTGGCCAAGACCTTTTTATTCGTATTGATACCCTTAGGGTTCGTTTGGTGGGGATGGTGGGCCTGGGCTTTTTTGGTGCTTTTTATCAATAAAGGACAGGTGAATCATCCAAAGGTTGTTCAACCTGAGAAGACGATCGACCGTGGACGGCGGTTCCTAGGTTGGGCTATGATCGCAATGTTTTTCCTTACATTTGTGCCGGTCCCGTTAGAGTTATAATTCGCTGACGTTCTTAAGAAGGCATTAAATACATGCTTCTTGATCACAGAGTTGGTGCGGTTTGAGGTGCTCTGGGAACATTGACTTGTTACTGGCCTCCAAAAACATTCGGCGCTTGAATTGTTCTGGAAAATCTAGGCTTATGGAGGGGTGGGTTGGCACGACATAATCGTGATGGGAGCGGTGCTGATCAGAGAGGTTTTAAGTATGGTGTCAGTTACCAGCCAGATTGGTTGAAAAGGGTCAAGGTCGCGCGCCAGCTTAAGGATGGTCGTCAGTCCACTAAGACTTTATTTCGAAATCCCGCTTCGGGTCCGGAGGCTGAGCCGGGAAATCGAGCTAGGACACGGATTACCTCCACTGATCAGTCTCTTGATTTCGAGGTTGCGGTAACCGACCCGCAGGCATCAATCAAGCGGGTGCGGGTCACGTGCATGGTGGCTGGGGAGCAGGGCGAGATAGAGGAGGTCGAGTTCGTTCTAGATAGCCAGAATGTGCCAGCAGAATGATGTCAGGGCTTACTATTAGGATTTTCGGGGCCCGCGGTGAAGCCGTGGGCCTCTTTTTGTTGCAGTTTTCTGCCCTGGCAGCTTGGTGATGGTAGATTGAGTGATGCCCACATCTGTCAAAGTTGTACCACGGTGTGATCACGGCCGAGGCCTGATCTGCCGAAGTGAGCTTGAGGGCCACATAGCCTGCCTATATATGAGAAGAGGTGAAACCCATGACGGATAACGGTACCTGTGATAAGGAGATGGTTGTCATCATTGGTTCTGGGCCCGCCGGGTGGACTGCTGCGGTCTATGCAGCCCGAGCGGAGCTGAATCCTCTTGTAATTGAAGGTTCCTTTAGTCGCACGATGATCCCTGGTGGACAACTGATGTTCACAACTGAAGTGGAGAACTACCCAGGGTTCAAGGAAGGAGTGGATGGACAGGCCCTCATGATGGATATGAAGGCACAGGCCGTGCGCTTTGGCACACGAGTGTTGACCGAGAACGTCTTAGATGTGGAGGTACAACAGCATCCATTCAGGCTGGTGACGACGTCTGGCTCGGAGGTATTCGCTGACTCTGTCATCATTGCTACAGGGGCTAATGCTAGGTGGCTGGGCCTTCCTAACGAGGAACGGCTCGCAAAGTCAGGCGGTGGCGTAAGCGCGTGCGCGGTATGTGATGGGGCCTTGCCGCATTTTCGCGACAAGGTACTCGCCGTGGTTGGTGGTGGAGACACGGCCATGGAGGATGCTCTCTACCTCACGAAGTTTGCGAAGGAGGTGGTGATCGTTCACCGTCGCGACGAGTTGCGAGCCTCGAAGATTATGGCTGATCGTGCCCTCGAGGCCGAGAAGATCCGGTTTGAGTGGAACAAGGTTGTCACTGAAGTTCAAGGGGAAGATGTGATCACAGGGCTGCGGCTCCAGGATACGGTAACTGGGGAAGAAAAAGATTTGGCAGTTGGCGGCCTTTTCGTGGCGATTGGACATACGCCCAATACGGTGTTTCTCGAGGGCGCCATCTCTCTGAAGGAGAATGGCTACATTGAAACGCCGGTCGCCTGGCGAACCCAGACTTCAGTGCCGGGGGTGTTCGCCGCTGGGGATGTCATGGATGATTTTTATCGGCAGGCGGTCACGGCTGCAGGTACGGGTTGTATGGCCGCACTTGAAGCCGAGCGTTGGCTTGCACATGGTGAGGCAGAAGCATGAGTGAGGATCTGCATGAGGTTCAGCTCTAGGGACAGAGTAGCCGACCGCCATCAACGGTGAGAATCTGCCCGGTAACATAGCGAGCACCGGCAAGGTACAGGACTGCTTCCGCTACGTCTGAAGGTGAGCCAGGACCGCCGAGGGGTGCCTTGTCGGCAAGCTCCTGCCACTGGTCCTCTGGCCACTCAGGGGGGCGCATCACCGCTCCAGGGGCGATTGCATTCACTCGGACTTCAGGGGCCAAAGCTCGTGCTTGGATGCGGGTCAGTTGCGTGAGGGCTGCTTTTGAGACGGCATGATGTGGGTAGTCCAACCAAGGCTGAAATGCCGAAAGGTCTGTTATATTGATTACACTTCCCTTCGTATCTGCTAGCATTTTTGCGGCAGCCCGCACGAGTAAGTGAGGTGCCCGTACGTTCAATGACATCACCCTATCCCAGTGCTCTGCTTCGACCGTGAGCAGTGGGCGGGGCTCGAAGCTTGCAGCGGAGTTCACGAGGAGGTCCAGGCGGCTGTACGTATCTTTAGCGTATTGCACAATAGATTCAGCGGCATCGGGCTCTGTCAGGTCCGCCTTCACCAGCTCACAGCGTCTTCCGACAACTAGTGCCTTCTTTTTCAGGCTTTGTGCCAGCTCTTCTGAGGACCTGTATACGATTACCAGGTCATAACCCTCGTGCAACAAACCAAGGCTGATTGCTCGACCTAGGCGCACGGCGCCACTGGTCACTAGAGCAACACGTTGCGGTTGGCTGCCATTCATCCCCAGACTCCTAATCTGCCTTGCCTGATTCGCAGGCCTGGCTGGAAGACTTAGACAAGAGAAATGATATGCCAAATCTGATGGGCAAGGTCGCAATCGTCACGGGTAGCACCAAGGGAATTGGGTTAGCTATCGTTAAGCGCATGGTCAACGAAGGAGCATCGGTAGTTATAAACTCACGTAGCACCTCTGATGTGGACGCTGTGGCTGAGCAGCTGGGGCCGGCCGCGGTAGGTATGGCCTGCGACGTCTCAGACCCTAGGGCATGCGAGCGCCTCGTCGACCAGACTGTTGACCGTTTCGGTCGCCTGGATGTGCTCATAAATAATGCGGGCGCAGGAATTCTGAAATCGGTTACCGAAATGAGTGTCGAGGAATGGCGTCAGCAGATTGATGTGAACTTGGGCGGCGTTTTTTATTTGTCGAAGGCAGCGATCCCTCATCTGAGCGCGACCGGAGATGGTTTTATCATCAACATTGGGTCACTAGCGGGGCGCAATTTCTTCCCTGGAGGGACCGGTTACAATGCAAGTAAGGCAGGTCTTATTGGTATGACGGAAGCCATGATGCTGGACGTCCGCCATGACGACGTGCGCGTGTCCATCATCATGCCTGGGAGTGTGAATACTCGTTTTGGAGGCAAGGACCAAAGCCAAGAACGTTCCTGGCCGTTAGAGGCTGACGACTGCGCATTAGCTGTCATGCAGCTACTCGAATATCCGAAGGATGCTCACGTTAGCCGGGTTGAAATGCGCCCGAGTCAGCCACATAAGAGCTGAGCTCGTGAGGTCTCGCTAGATTTACCATGTTGGCCTCGTAAGAGGCTCCTCTTACACGATCGACTCAGGAGCTGTGTCTTGATGTCTGACGGATTTCGAATCGAAAAGGACTCGCTTGGCGAGATGAAGGTGCCGGAAGGCGCTCTATATGGTGCGCAGACACAGAGGGCCGTCGAGAACTTTCCCATTAGTGGCCAGAGGTTTGGGCGCAGGTTCATTCAAGCATTAGGCTTGATCAAGAAAGGTGCAGCAGAGGCTAACGTTGAGCTTGGTAAGCTTGATCGGACTCTAGGTAAAGCGATTGCAGCAGCTGCGGCCGAGGTAGCTGAAGGCAAGTGGGACGATCATTTCGTTCTAGACATATATCAGACAGGGTCTGGCACCTCCACGAATATGAATACGAACGAGGTGGTCGCTCATCGTGCCACGGAACTCCTTGAAGGGGTAGCATCGGTTCATCCGAACGATCATGTAAACTTTGGGCAGTCTTCTAACGACGTGATTCCGACGGCTATCCACGTGGCGGCTCTGGTTGCTATCGAGCAAGAGTTGCTTCCAGCCCTTGAATACATGCGCGTTGCCCTCTCTGAGAAGGCCCAGGAATTCGATGGGATCCTGAAGTCAGGTAGAACTCACTTGATGGATGCAACGCCAGTGCGGCTCGGGCAGGAGTTTTCTGGTTATGCTACGCAGGTAGCAAAGGGAGTAGAGCGGGTGCGGCGATCGTCTTTAGAGATGGAAGAACTCGCTCTGGGTGGCACGGCTACGGGGACAGGCATTAACACACACCCTGATTTTGCTAAGAAGACAATCGCACGGGTCGCAGCAGCTACGGGTGTGTCTCTGCGAGAGGCTGACGACCACTTCGAGGCTCAGGGGGCTAAGGATGCGGCTGTGAATATGGCCGGAGCATTGAATACCTTGGCCACAAGTTTCATGAAGATCGCGGACGACGTGCGATGGTTGGGTTCGGGGCCTACCTCAGGCATCCATGAAGTAAGGCTCCCCGCAGTCCAGCCAGGCTCTTCCATAATGCCAGGGAAGGTAAATCCTGTCATGGCAGAAGCGATGATGATGGTTGCTGCACGTGTGATGGGAAATCACACAACGGTGACTGTGGCAGGGAGCCGAGGAAATTTTGAACTCAACGTTATGATGCCAGTACTGGCCCATTCGCTCTTAGAGTCAATAACGCTGCTAACGAACATCGCCCGCGAGTTCACTGACCGGTGTATTCAAGGTATACAGCCCAATGAGGAACGCTCTCGTGAACTGCTGGAGCTTAATCCTTCCATAGCTACCGCGCTCAATCCCTACATCGGTTACGACGCCGCTGCTGAGGTTGCGAAGGAGGCGGCTAAGCGCGGGGTGAGCGTTCGCGCTGTGGTTCTAGAGAAAGGGCTTTTGCCGGAAGACAAGATTGATGAAGCCTTAGACGTAATGGGTATGACGGAACCAGGTCTCCCTGAATGATTAGAGTGAGTTTGTCGGATCTGGGGATTGAGTGGCAAGAGCTAGCTAGTTGCGCGCCTTGGCTTCGCATGACATTTCGCGTCCGTGTTAGCATCTGGAGATTCTTGCATATATGACGCTAGAGTTAAAGGACGAGTTAGGGGCTCATGTTTCCGTTGAAGGTGGAGTTGATAAGGCTCCCGCACGTGCACATAAGATTGGCGCCGTAGTCTTGCAACTGTTCACCAAGCAGCCGAATCGGTGGGCAGAGCCCAAGATCGATGATGAAACCGCAGCTATGTTCCGTGACGAACGGTCTGCGTTCGGAATAAGCGTAGCAGGCGCGCACGATTCGTACCTGATTAACCTCTCTTCTCCGGATTCGCGCTTATGGCGCATGTCGCAACGCTCTTTTGAAGCGGAACTGCGTCGTTGCGAGTTGCTAGGACTCGATTTCCTTGTGACTCACCCAGGGAATGCGACAGATAGAGAGCACGACGCTGGCCTAGAGCGGAATGCTCGAGGTGTTACAGAGGCACTTGAATCCGTAGAGGGCTCAACTCGTGTATTGCTTGAACTTACTGCCGGTTCTGGGACAAGTGTGGGGGGCACGTTTGAAGACCTTCAAGCGATTACCGAGATGATTCCCGATGCTCATCGTGATAGGGTCGGCGTATGTTTTGATACCTGCCATGCTTTCAGCGCGGGCTATAACCTTGTCGATGAATATGAGAAAGTGTGGTCTTCCTTTGACCAAACCATTGGGATCGATCGGCTGGGGCTTATTCACGTGAATGACTCCAAGCACCCGTTTGGCTCTCACAAGGATCGCCATGAGACAATCGGCGAAGGAACGCTCGGCACAGAACCATTCCGGCGTCTTATGATGGATGAGCGGTTGGCGCACGTTCCGAAGGTGCTCGAGACACCCAAGGGTGATGATGGTGTCCTTGCTGACCGAACAAATCTCGGGCTACTTCGGAGTTTCCGTGAATGAGGCTGAGAGCATTTTTACGATTACGCTGTATCTTGAGAGGGGATCAGGGTGTTCGGCCTCGTTGCAAGGACCTATATTCGTCCGGCGTATTGGAGGGCTCATTTATTGAGCCAACACTCAGAAGCCGGGACTGACTCCTGAGAACGACGTTAGACCCCGGGAGAGGGGAAAACGGCAAGTCTCGGGGAGGTTACCATAGATGGATTCCCGGGCTTCAATAATTCCCCTTCAGTGCGTGTGCGGGGGCCGACGTCTTTCCACGAGTTTAGTGGAATGGGCGCCGGCCTCTCGCTTTCTGGTAACTCCAGCCTTAGTGGATCTAAGATGCCTGTAGTTCAAATCACGCGTCTAGTCCACTTTAGTGCGGCCCATAGGCTGTACCGTCCCGACTGGTCCGAAGAGCGCAACACACAAGTTTTCGGTGATTGTGCAAATCCCAATTGGCACGGTCACAATTATGAGCTTGAGGTGACCGTTGAGGGTTCTGTCGAGGCTGAGACTGGGTTCGTTATGGATCTCTCACAACTGAAAGCGCTACTAGACCAGCGAGTCGTTTCGGAAGTAGATCACAAGAATCTCAATCTCGAGGTCTCGTGGCTACAGGGAACCAACCCATCTACCGAGAACGTTGCTGTTGGTATCTGGGAGCAAATCGTAGGAGATCTTCCCGAAGGCGTGAGACTAACAAAGGTGCTTCTGCGTGAGACCCCTCGAAATTGGGTGGAGTACACTGGGGGGTAGCAGGTGTACCATAGGTAGGGCCAGCTTCTAAAATTTACTGACGTCCGTGACTGGCTTCGCGATTCGAGGTCTGCACAGTGACTGCAAGGAGACGGTGGCGGGATGAGTGATGTAACCGTGGGTTCGGGCTCCGGAGTAGGTCTTTCGGAGGTACCGTTCCCGGATCTTGTGTCGGAGATGATCCGAAGGCTCGGAGATGACCCAGACCGGGACGGCATGATAAAGACGCCTGAGCGTGTGGCGGAATCGATGGCCTTTCTAACCAAGGGTTATGGAGAGCGCCCAGAGCAGGTGCTCGGGGACGCTCTATTCAAAGAGTCCCACGAGAACATGGTTCTAGTGAAGGACATAGAAATCTACTCACTCTGCGAGCACCACCTACTGCCCTTTTTCGGCAAGGCGCACGTGGCGTATATACCTGATGGGAAGGTTGCTGGACTCTCCAAGGTGGCCCGGGTAGTTGAGGTGTTCGCTAGACGCTTTCAGGTGCAGGAGCGCCTTACCGAACAGATAGCTCAGGCCATGTGGGATGTCACAGAGCCACAAGGAGTTGCGGTTGTCGTAGAGGCTTATCACCTGTGTATGATGATGCGTGGAGTTCAGAAGCAGAACTCAAAGACTATTACTTCGGCCATGCTGGGTTTATTCCGGGAGGACCATCGAACCCGGGACGAGTTTCTGCGATTAACCACTAGTGTGCACGAGCCTCTCTGATGGTTAAGGGCCAAAGTTTGGTCGGTCGCACTGCTTTGGTGACTGGTGCGAGTCGGGGGATCGGACGTAGTGTCTCGCAGCTTCTGGCCAGTGAGGGTGCCGTGGTTTGGGGCCTTGCTCGCTCGGAATCTGAGCTGATTGACCTCGCCGCTGAAACGTGCGGAGAAGTGCTCGTAGCAGACGTCGCAGACGACCTGGCTACATGGGAGGCAATTGATAGGATGAAGGATACCATCAAGGGTGTCCCGGACATCGTTGTCAACTCAGCGGGTGTCTTCGGAGTGGAGTCTGTATCGGAGGCGACAGTGCAGAATTTTGACGAACGGATGGGGGTCAATCTACGCGGCACTTTCATCATTAACCGAGCTGTGTTGTCAGGGATGCTCGAGCGCCGGTCTGGGACTATCATCAATGTAGGTTCGGTTGCAGGCCGAAAGGCTTATCCGGGGAACTCTCTCTATTCGGCATCCAAGTTTGGGCTTCGTGGTTACCACGAGGTGCTTTTGGAGGAGATTCGAGGGACAGGAGTCAGGGCAACGCTGATCGAACCTGCGGCTACAGATACTCCGTTATGGGACCCACTCGATCCAGATTCACACCCTCGACTTCCTAACCGGGCTGAAATGCTGCGACCAGAAGATGTTGCCCAGGCTGTGTTATTCGCTGTGAGCCGACCAGCTCTAGTTCGAATTCCGGTGCTACAGATCGAGCAAGCCTGATCCGTTTAAGGCCGTGCACCTTCTACTCACTGACCGACTGACTTGCCCCCGCTGTGGACCCACTTTCGGTCTCATTCTTCTAGCGAATCGTCTTAAGGAACGGTACGTGTATGATGGTTTGCTGGGATGTTCAAATTGTCGCGACTCCTTCCTGATTGAGCAGGGGTTTGGCGATTTACGAGCGCCGCCTCGGTCAGGCCTGCCCGCAGGATTGTCTGGACAACCGGGTGATCTTATGCTGGACCAAGGAGAGCGGTTGCTTGCCTTGACGGGGTTAATCGGGGGACCAGGTACGGTTGCCCTAGTTGGCGAGCCTGCAGGGCATGGACCGTTATTTGCGAAACATCTTGGGGAGATGCAGGTGGTAGGCATTGACCCAGACCTGCGTCACTGGGCGGAGCCGACAATGTTCAGCCGTATTGTTTCAGCACCCGGACTGCCATTTGTCGGGTCATCCATTCAGGCACTGGCGGTTGATGGACGCCTCGGCCCAGGCCTCTTCAAAGAAGCGGCGCGTGTGGTTTCTCCTCGCGGCCGCATTGTTGTCTCGAGTGCAACTGAAGAGACTCCTTCGATGCTTGAGGAGACAGGGCTCAAGATACTTGCAATGGAGCCCGGTACGGTTGTGGCGGTGCTAGCTTGAGCGTTGCGTTGCACCCTGGCGCTTGCCTACTTTGGACCACCCGCATGACATGGCCTGAATGCTCTCTTCGATAGCGGTTTCAGGCCTCAGCTAACCGACCGTATGGTGTTCTGGAAGAAACTACTTAGTAGCAGAAAAAGGAAGCCGGTCGATTATTACCAGGAGGCCAAGGAACTTTTCGACGATAAAAAGTTCCATGACGCGTTGACGTCTTTCCGGCTCGCGTTGAAGGAGGCACCAGGCGATCCCCTTGTCCTCCAAGAAATAGCGATGTGCTACACACGGGTTGGGATGAATGAAGAGGCTGTGAAGACCTACCAGCACGTGCTGCAAAAAACCCCTGGGGCAGCTGGAGCCCACTACGGTTTGGCGTTCCTGCTTCTCAAGGACGAGCGCCCTGAGGAGGCGATACAGCATCTTGAGGCGTTCTTGTCCGACCCCCCTGAAGGTGAGGAAGCTGATTACCATATCGAGCATGCCCGGTCGACCCTGGCGCAGCTTCGCGGTCAAGCGCACGACGCATCCACAGAACCATCAGCCTAAGATGACTGACACGAACGTGCGGCAGGTCCGACTGCGTTGGACTGGAGAGGGGCTTACGTTCACTGGAGGTCCAGACGGGGGACCTTTAGTTAATGTAGACAGTGACTTAGAGGCAGGTCCTTCTCCTACTCACCTCCTCCTGCTAGCCCTAGCTGGCTGCATGGCCGTGGACGTGAAGATTATCCTAGAGAAATCTCGTGTCTTAGTTGAATCCATTGAGGTTGAGGCTATCGGGGTTCGTGCTGATTCGGTACCGAGGAAGTTCACGTCGATCGAGCTGAAGTATTATGTGCAAGGTCCGGGTGAGGAGGACGCAGACCGCATCCAAAGGGCCCTGGATCTCTCTCGAGACAAATACTGTAGCGTGCTTCATTCTCTGGATCCTGAGATTGAGATCAGCCTTAGTTTTGTGTCTGATATATCCCAGTGAGTGAATTAGACCGTGATTCAGTAGTCGCGGTAATGACAACTGTGCCAGATCCGGAGGCAGCGGAAAGCATCGCTCGGACAGTGGTTGAGGAGAGGTTGGCTGCATGTGCTAATTTGCTCGGGAGTGTCGTCTCACTTTTTCGGTGGGAAGGTCGCGTGCAGCGTGAGGTTGAGGTGCTGGTCGTTATGAAAACAACGCGACAAGGCATCGACAATCTCCGTCGCCGGATCGTCGAGATCCATCCTTACGATGTACCCGAATTCATCGCCCTCCCTGTACAGGAAGGCCACGAACCATACCTTCAATGGGTGCGCTCTGAAGTGGGTTCCGTGCCATGATTCCTAGGAAGCAAAAGGAGAAGCACTAGTTGCCTCAGTCCTTCCAGGTTGAGCTACTACCGGAGGCGGCATCGCTGCCTTCCGGAGAAAAAAAGAAACGCAAGAAAAAGCGTCAGGTGCCTCGGTCCTTTCAGGTCGAGCTCCTGTTGGAGGTCGCGTCCCCAGCGACTACCGGAGACGTAGGGGTTTCCACGCAGGATGAAGGTAGGCAGGAATCTTCCGATGGCTCATCCGGGCCATTTGAGCTTCTCTCTTCAGAAGCTCTTCCGGAGCGAACTGACCCGTATACACATGAGCGAAGTCACGGTGTGCAGGACGCTTGTGATAGCAACTTGACTAGGGCCCGGCAGTTTGTTGAGAAGGGAAGAGTGCAGGAAGCTGTTGGGCTTTACATGCGGATTCTAGAGGCGAATTCATCAAATCTTACAGCCCATAACGAGCTAGGGCTGCTCTTAGACGAGCTTAAGCAGTACGATGCTGCCCTGGGACATTTCGAGGCTGCCGAGTTGCTGGCCCCCGACGACGTCGAGATTTTGACCAACTACGCGTCGACTCTAACATCGGTGGCACGGTACGAAGAAGCGGAGGTGCTGTTAAGGCGTGCACAGGAGCTTTTAGCTGAGGACATCGATGTCAGAAGAGAGATAGGCATCCTCTATTTTCGGCGCGGCCTATACCTCGAAGCTGAGCTCGAGCTGAGCTGGGTGTGTGCCCAAGATAAAGAAAATGGGCTTGCGTTCTATTACATGGGGGAAGCTCTCAACCGTTTAAGCCGGTTTGATGAAGCTATGCATGCGATGGATCAAGCAGTGAAATTGTTGCCGAATGACCCGAGGGTTTACTACACCCTCGGGCATCTCTACGACCGGAGTGAGATGCCTGTGGCCGCCGCTAATATGTATAGGCGTGCCCGCCAACTGCAGAGTTCGTAACTAGAGAGGCTGGCGACTGTTTTGCTACTATGGACATTGGGTTACTGGCATAATCTGAGAATGATTCGCTCCGCTTACAGCGTACGTATGAGCTGGCTAACTGCAGGTTTGCTTTCAGAATGACTAATCTGCAGCGCCAGAACTTTATTTGATGATCAGGGCCATAAGGAACCTATTCGGCGTAACGGCAAGTCCTCAGGTTCCGTTTGAGTCACCTCAATCTGAAAAGGACATCCGCTTTGTAGCCTGTGCTTTGCTGTTGGAAATCGCCCACGCTGATTCCGACTTCACGGATGATGAGAAGCAATACTTAGAGTCAGCTGTTAGGCGGCAGTTTGACCTTAACAAGGAAGAGGCTGGGAGGCTGCTCGACTTGGCGGAAGCTGAGCGCTCAAAGGCTGTTGATTTATGGCAGTTCACAAGTCTGATTGCTGAGGAGTACTCTGTCGGACAAAAACTTATACTTGCAGAGATGATGTGGGGCGTCGTGTACTCAGACGGAAATATTGCTGGTGAAGAAGCATATCTTATGAGAAAGATATGGAATCTTCTGAGGCTCGAGCCGGGTTACTTAGCCGAAGCTAGGAAACGCGTTGAGGATAAGGGATTGACGCTCCCCCCAAACCTTGACTAGACGTAGCTCGAACCGGTCTCAGGGGGTGACATTGCAGGCTAGTCCGGACATATTCCCGACCTACGGACCCCCAAGACTTCTGAACAACGGCGAGCAATGCGAGATTTAGTCCCAGGCGGTTATATCTTCACCCACCTGATCTTCTGGTCAGTCGTTGGACTCGTCGCTGTGGGCACCAATGCCGTTGCAATCATTCTTTCCATCGGCCTTGGATTGCTTGTGTTGGAGACGGCTACAAAGCAGAGGTAGCTGTGGGGCTCCTCATCCTGGGAATTGTCGCACTTGCAGTTGGCTTTTGGCTGGGGATGCCTGGTCGTTACACCCAGACAGCAGAAGACATCGAGCGAGCCATGGATGCCGGAGGCAACGTTAGGCGCAAGCGTGTGCAGCGTAAGTTGAACCCCTTCGCCTGGATGCACCGTCGCGGGAGCGCTAACGCTTCAAGGAGGTCTCGGGCTGCAAGAAGCTTGAGGGACTCACCTAAGAGTGGCTTCAATCTGGAGTCACCTGAAGATCGTTGATACAGCCTACTGTGTGAGTGTATCAAACAAGACTACTACGCCTCCGATGATAGCTCCAAAGGCATAACCTAGGTGAACGATTACTCGAAGCTCTCGGTGTGTCACGTTGCGGACGATCTGCTCCATGCGCTCTGTAGGGAATTCGGACACTTTGTCTTCTACACGGCGAGCTACGTCGATCCTTTCGACTATTGTGGGCACCTGAGCCTGAAGCCACTCCCAGATCGGGTCAGCCAGTGCAGCTTCTATGCGTGCAGGGCTATCTGATGGGAGCCACCTCGCCGGTGTTCCTATAGGCTTTTCCAAAATTTGTATAATGAGTCTCCGAGCGCCTGCCTTTAGCACTTTATGAGCCAGATCAGTACGGGCAACATCAACTAATACTTCGGAAATCCGTTCGTCAGGCACATGGTTGATCATCTCTCCCCACGTGCGTGAGCCGGCGTTATCAAATTCTTCATAGAGCTTCTCGACGATTAACTCGTACGTGTCTGGATCACGAGTCATTTTCACGGTCAAATCGCTTAGGGTGCTGATTGCTTTAGTTACAGTCGGGTCACTAGGCTCTCCAACGACCTCAGTCACGGCGCGACGGAGGAAGTCAACGATGGCTTCGTTCACACCACGAGCCATAGCGTCTTGCACCACCGGGTCGTTCAGAATCTCAGAGAGCTGCTCAGCTCCGTCATTTTCAATCGTATTCAGGACCTTCTCTATGGTGTCTTCCGTCATCACAAAACGGGCAAGGACCCGTTGGTGAAGTTTGAGATCCTTTAAGAAACGTTGCAGTAGGTCATGAATTATGGCTTCGAAGCGAGCCCGAGCCTTGGGATCATCAAGAAGATCAGAGAGGCGCTCTGCCGCTAGAGGCAAGTAACTAGAGATTACCTTCTCGACTGAGCCGGTCAGCCCTAATGGCAAAATATCCTCAAAAGTCCGGCCAGGCTGTAGAACTTTGAGAGCGGCTTGGTTGAGGTACCCCTCTACTACAGCCCTAAAGCCATCACTGTCGATTGCCTTGCGTATCCACCCGTCAACTGAAGCCTTGATAGCTGCCTGGCGGTCCGGAGTAATACTGGTCGCGATAGGCTCATCGCGGATAGCTTCGACCACTTCTGTCGTGCGACGAGCAGCAGCCTCATCGAAGGCCTCTGACGACACGTACTCTTCTAGCTCACCTAGGCCAACCTGGAGTGCCTGATCTATTAAGGACTCGACCTCACCCATGGCATCCTCGGGAATCATCTCCCGCAAGGACCCGCGTTTCTTGTTCAGGATCTCGCTTACAAGATCCGCCAGTTTCTGGTCAAAAGCCTCTCGGAACTCCACTTCAGCGAATGTGTGCGTGAGGTCTTCGGGAGTCAGGAGACGGTTGCCGACTGTGCGGCCGATAGCGGCCGCAAGCTTGGAATGGTTCTTGGGAACAGCTCCCTGGAAGAATCTTAGGCGCCACTTGCCCAGCACTTTCGGCGGTTCGTAGGGACGGAAGAGCATCCAGATCGCTACGGTGTTAGTGAGCCCGCCTGCGAGCGCCGCCAATCCAATTGTCACGAGTGCGCGAACTAGATTCTCAGACACGCGCTCAACGCCTCTCGTGAACCAGTAAGCCCCTCACGGGGAAAAGTCCTTCTTCAGTGTAAATATCCCCTGCAACCTCAAAAAGGGCTTGCACTGGAAGCAGGGGCCCGAGTCCAGTACCGGGCTGTATATCAGCCGAAATCGCTTCCAGTTGCCCTTCAATCGACCGGTCAGGAGACGAAATCAGCCATGAGACTGGTACATCCCTTCGGGCTGGAGGGAATGCTCGGACTTCTTCCCAGCTTACTCTTACTTCCTGCCACAGGCGCTCTTCCTGTCTGATGTTAGCCCAGGCTCTAAAGAGAGGATCAGCTTCGCCTCCGTGCTCCAAGTTTGCAGCGAACACAAGTTGCAGTGAGTCTCCTGATACCAGCATTCCCCAGTCTCCACCCAGTGGAGTAGCATTGGTCGAAGCCCTAGCTAAGTGCAGAATCAGCCCCTCAACTTCTTCATCTAAGATATATGCGGTACCCTCTACTAGATCGATCACCTCACCTCGGGGTCCGCTCCAATTCGCTGTAACGTCACCAAATGTCAGTTCGAGTCGTCGGGTGCCATCATCGAAGATGATTCCGTCAACGATATCCCCCTCCTGCAGAAGTAACCTCATGTTGCCGTAGGGAAGTATTTGGGTTGGGGCTCGGGTCGGTGGCGTTGTCCACTCTTCTGCATAGAATGCGTCCCACGCCCCACTGCGTGCGAGCCATCCACGAGCCCCCCGCACTGTCTGGTCGCGGTAGGCTGTAGCGTGAGTGAGCCACGGGACTAGGAGTACTGAGTCACCTGTAACGCTGGCGAAAACAAAGTTCTGCTCGTAGCGGGAGTCGTCAGCCGGGGAGTCGTCAGGATCGACGCTATCACCGATCGTCTGGGCTGGCGGATCTTGGGGAGCTTCGCTGCACGCGATCATTAAGAGTCCGAGTAGCGGCAAGGCCGCGCGGGATGTTTTCAAGAGGGGTCGAGCCATGCCGGTGTCCTCATGGTATCAAGGATTTGCCTAGGCTCTGCTTTAAGATGTTGGTCTAGCAGCCGAAAGAACCTCCTGATGGTGCGTCTATTCCGTCCGAAGTCTCCAAACTGGGCGTGGGATGCCGAGGTGACGTCGACGCGAGTTTGTGCGTTCTCGTCTAACCGGATCTTGATGCGTGCTCGCCCTTGCAGGCCCAGGATCCTTGTTCGGGTTAAAGCTTCGATCACACCTTCTGTATCATCCGTACTGACAAGGACCCAGCCGTGCAGACTAGCTCCCACAACCTGCATGGCTGCTTGCCACACCTTATCGAATGGAATCGCGTATGTACGACCTCGCAGATGACGATCAGCTGAAGTTGCGTCCGTCTCGGCTTGGTTATCCATGAGGCCCTGCAGAATTCCTTTCAATGTCTGACGAACTCTAGTTCATAATGTGGAAGGATCACCCAGACGATATCATTAATCTTAAGCAGTTGTTTCATTAGCTTGTTGTTCTTGTTAGCCCTGTGAGGGGGTGCCGATTGCACTCCCGCTACCACTCCGGAGCCGGTATAGTGTGGCCCCGTAATCCTCGGAAAGCCAAGAGTTTATGAAGGCTGTAATACCTCTAGCTGGGAAGGGCACACGTCTCCGACCGCAGACGCACCACGTTCCAAAGCCGTTATTGAGAGTTGCTGGAAAGCCAGTCTTGGCGTATTTGCTCGATGACCTGCGTAGAGTCGGGATCGATGAGATCGTCTTCATCGTAGGACACCTGCGTGAGACAGTGGAAACTTGGATCAAGTCTGAGTATCCGGATCTCTCCGGGCACTATGTTCTTCAAGAGGTTCAGAACGGCACTGCCGGGGCGATCGTGCTTGCGGAGCCCTATATCGAAGAGGAAGTCTTGATCGTTTTCCCAGATGCTGTGCTTGAGGTCGACTATGGACTCATAGCTACTGAGGCTTCACGGTATGATGGAATCATCTGGGCTAAGGAAGTCGAGGATTACCAGCGCTTCGGCGTAATCGTGACGAACGAAGACGGCACGATGGCTAGAATTGTGGAGAAGCCGACAGACCCTGTATCAAAGCTCGCGAACATTGGTCTCTATTATATCACGGATTATGAACTTCTCTTTGAGGGCATTCATCACACGATTGCTGCCGGTCCTAGCCCCTCGGGTGAGTTCTATCTGACCGATGCATTTCAATATATGGTTGACCACGGGAGCCGAATTATCACCGCTCCCGTTGGAGGCTGGTGGGATGCAGGGAAGCCAGAGACTCTGCTAGAGACTAATGCCCATCTCCTAACTGGGGAGAGAGGTGGTGTGGATGAGGGTGCTATAGTAGAAGGCGCCGAGCTAATTGCGCCTCTGCGAATCGAGACTGGGGTGCTTGTTCGAGGTGGTAGGATCGGGCCCAACGTTACGTTGGAAGAAGGCGCTGTTGTCGAGGATTGCTGCTTAGAGCACACCGTCGTCGGGTCCGGGGCAGCCTTGAAAAGTTCACGACTCAAGCATTCGATTGTGGGTAGGCAGGCGAGCGTTACGTTGATTGATGGAAGTATTTCCGTCACGGACCACACCGTTATTAGCGGTAGCACCTAGCTCGCCATTAAACTCTAGCAGCTTACTATGCTTGAGTTCTTCTGTTCTGAGCAGTTTGCCGATTGGGGAAGTTGCGGAACGCCTGTTTATACGCGTAGCCTTCCCACATGTGCTCGCCAAGAAAAAGCCCCTCGGAGTATGCTGGCAAGATTACACTCAGGGCGGCATGAGGACTGCTGACGTCGCATCAGTAGACCTGGAGGCAATACAGATTGCCATCGATCTCTCGCTGAAGAATGCAGGGCCTCCTCTGTTGCTACTACCTCCCTTAGCTGCTTGATAACTATGCTCCAGCAGGTAGCAGCTTCTATTGACAGACTGAATGAGAAAGTGGGCATTTTCATTCGGTGGCTTGTGCTTTTGATGGTTTTCATTGGGGCAGTGAGTGCGGTCCTTAGGTACTTCTCGAGAGGCCTTGAATTGACGTTGAATCTCACGCCTGCTACCGAAGCCCAGTGGTACTTATTCAGCGTCATCTTTTTATTGGGTGGTGCGTACGCATTGCACAAAGATGTTCATGTCAGGGTCGACGTGATGTATGAGAGGCTGGGCATGAAGACTCGTGGATGGATCGATACTTTGGGTACCATATTCTTTCTAGTTCCACTTTCCATCATGATGCTGTGGGTCACGTTCCCTGCCGTATTGACCTCATGGCAAATTCAGGAGACCTCTCCCGATCCTGGCGGACTGCCTCGATATCCGATCAAGGCTCTAATTTTAGTTTCGTTTGGCCTGCTGCTACTTCAGGCTTTCAGTCAGTTCATACGCCATATCTCAGCGATCCGGAGTTCTGACGAACGCCGTGGGACCCACGATAAGCCTGAGGGGCATTCGTGAGTCTTTGGGGCCCTGCGATGTTCTTCAGCGTGCTTGCCATGATTTTCACCGGTTATCCGGTAGCCTTCGCTCTTGGTGGCACTGCGCTTTTATTCGCGCTTGTTGGGTCCACCTTCGGTGCATTTGACTTAGTGCTCTTATTCGCCCTTCCCGAGCGGACGTTCGGGATCATGTCAAACGCCACACTGCTTGCTGTGCCATTTTTCATTTTTATGGGTGCTGTGCTCGAGAAGAGCAAATTGGCGGAAGGCCTTCTTGAGACGATTGGTGTGCTCTTCGGACGCTTCCGGGGTGGTTTGGCGATAGGCGTGATCTTCGTGGGAGCACTTCTTGCTGCTGCGACCGGGGTAGTGGGTGCGAGTGTTACAGCGATGGGTCTGATCTCGCTACCTGTTATGCTGCGAAACGGTTACCAGCGTGAGATTAGCCTTGGTGTAATCGCAGCAGCCGGAACACTCGGCCAGATTATTCCACCGTCTATTGTACTGATTGTACTCGGCGACCAAATGGGGGTGAGTGTCGGCGATCTATTTCGTGCAGCACTAATCCCCGGCCTTATTCTTACCGGAGCGTATGCAGTTTATGTCACAGGTCTCTCACTGGTCCGAGCAGAGGTGGCACCGGCATTACCAGAAGAGATGCATTCCTCTGGATTAGAGTTAATCACACGTGTGGCTGTGTCCATGCTCCCACCTTTGGTGCTCATTACGGTTGTGTTGGGCAGCATCTTTGCTGGGGTTGCAACACCGACGGAAGCTGGAGCACTGGGAGCTGTAGGCGCAATGGTGCTGGCTGGTATCAACCGCTCGATTTCAATGGATGCTCTGAAGCGAGCTATGGAGGAGACTAGCCGACTTACCATAATGGTGGTCTTTCTACTAATCGGTTCCGGTGTATTTGCGTTGGTATTTCGAGGTTTCGACGGAGATCTGTGGATAGAAGGCATGTTAACTGGGATTCCAGGAGGGGCTCTGGGTTTCTTGGTAGTTGTGAACTTAGTTGTGTTTTGCCTAGGGTTTTTTATCGATTTTTTCGAGATTGCATTTATTATCGTTCCTCTGATAGTCCCTGCGGCAAGCATTCTCGGGATAGACATCACCTGGCTGGGGATTGTCCTGGCCGTAAACCTGCAGACATCCTTCCTGACACCCCCTTTCGGATTCAGCCTGTTCTATCTGCGGGGAGTTACGCCCAATGAGATCCGGACTACCTCGATCTACAAGGGGGTGATCCCTTTCATCGTGATTCAGCTCGTGGTATTAGCAGGGCTTATTTGGGTTGCCGTTCCTCGCTAAATCATGCGACGTAGATCTGGTGTGAAGTTTCAGGCGATATGGACGGGGGGAAGTAGGCAACTGAAGGGTGACCCGGTCTTCGGCCCCTGGGTCAGCAAGATTGGGTTGATCCGAGTGCCAGAGATTTCAAGTGAACCGTTCTTCTATCTCGCTCGAACAATCATCTATCAGCAGCTAGCAGGGCCAGCAGCTCGTACTATCCATGAGCGATTTATCGAGGCTCTCCGGGGTGAGGTCACTCCTAAGAGGGTTACCCAGGCGAGTGACGATACCATCCGAAATGCAGGCCTGTCTGCGAATAAGCTTACTGCACTCCGGGACCTCACGAACAAGGTGAGCTCTGGTGAGGTGTGTATTCATGATCTGGACAAACAGACAGACGAAGAAGTGACGAGACGTCTCACGCTTGTCAGAGGGATTGGACCATGGACTGCTCATATGTATATGATGTTCCAACTGCATCGGCCGGACATATGGCCGGTTGGCGATTTAGGGGTCCGTTCCGGCTTTGCTAAGGTCCACGGCCTTGATTCCGCTCCTAGCCAGAAGCTTCTTGAACGACTGGGTGACCTGTACCGTCCTTGGAGGAGCGCGGCAGCATTTTATTGCTGGCGCGCACTAGAACACGAGCTGTCATGAGCCGCCAGACAGAAAAACTAACGGACGAGCTTTACGACTACTTATTAAGTGTCTCCCTACGAGAGCCGGATGTACTGCGGCGTCTTCGGGAAGAGACGGGTAAGCTCGAAGATGGGCGTATGCAGATTAGCCCAGATCAAGGCCAGTTCATGGCTGTGCTGATTGAGCTTATGGGGGTAAGGAAAGTTCTTGAAATCGGGACTTTTACAGGGTATAGCGCCCTAGTGATGGCTCTAGCGCTCCCCGACGATGGACATGTCTTAACATGTGACGTAAGTCGAGAACGTACAGAGATGGCCCGGAAGTACTGGGACGAATCTGGCGTGGGCCGCAAGATTAACCTAAGGCTAGGTCCAGCTATCGAGACACTAGAGATGCTCCTGGACAGCGGCCAGGCCGAGGCTTTCGACTTTGTATTTATCGATGCGGACAAGACGACCCTAGATTCATACTATGAATTGTCTTTGAGACTTGTCAGGCCCGGCGGGCTTATTGCCGTAGACAACACACTTTGGCACGGAAAAGTTATCGACCCTCAGGCCATTGATCCGGATACGGAAGCGATCCGTGCGATCAATGCTAAGCTCAAAGTCGATCAACGTGTGTCTTTGAGTGTCATCCCAGTCGGCGACGGACTTGCTCTAGTCAGGAAGCGATAAACTGAAGATCCCGCCGCTCGTATGGGACTCTCGATACGAGATTGATCTCGGGGCGCATGTCTTTGCTACAGCAAAGTATCGAAAAACCCGAGAACAAATCCTGGCTAATAAGACTGTTACTGAGGACCACTTTGTCTCGTCGACCCCGATCACATACGAGGATCTGGCACGCGTTCATACGGATGAATATCTCGACAAGATCGCCACTAACTCCTTCTCTGCTTTCGAGGTCATTCAACTAGAGATTCCCTATTCGGAGCAGGCGAAGGAGGGCCTCATGCTTATGTGCGGAGGCACTCTATTAGCTGGCAGTCTCGCCCTAGAACACGGATGCGCGGCACATTTGGGTGGTGGCTTCCATCATGCGTTTGCTGGTCATGGCGAGGGCTTTTGCCTTCTCAACGATGTTGCTGTCGCGGCTCGAGGTTTGATGGCCAGGGGTCAGGTCGAGCGTGTCTTGATCGTCGACCTAGACGTGCATCAAGGGAATGGCACAGCAGAGATTTTCGGGGATGATCCGTCCGTATTCACGTTCTCGATGCATCAAGAGAGCAATTACCCGGCTGATAAACCCCCTTCTAACCTAGACCTGGGCCTAGAAGATCATGCTGGTGATGAAGTCTACTTAGATCTACTTAGTGAGCATTTACCTAAAGTGCTCGAACGTCACGATCCCGATCTAGTATTCTATCTTGCCGGAGCTGATCCTTACAAAGATGACCAACTAGGCGGACTCAGTCTGACGCTTAAGGGGCTTAGGCACCGAGACCGATTCGTTTACGATTCTGTGAGAGATCACCAGATTGCCCTGGCGGTCGTCCTAGCAGGAGGCTACGCCTTCCGTTCGGAAGACACCGTTGCTATCCACGTCGCCACCATTGAGGAACTTGTCAGCCAATTCGTGGGATGACCCACTGTTGGTAAGTAAGTTCATTGCCGTTGACGAATGACCATTGAGCATCACGGAATGTTCTGTAGGAATCGTAGATCTGTCTAAACTCAGGGTTCGAGGCAGAAAGCTCGTCCAGATAGCTATGAGACTCTCGCCAGGCCGCCTCCATTACATCCTCTGAGTACGGGGTGATGATGACCCCATGGTCCTGAATAAGACGCTGCAGGGCAGGAGGATTTGCCCAGTCGTAAGCCGCTAGTCGTTCACAAAAAGTTTCTCCGCAGACTGAGTGTAGCACCTGCTGATAAGCCGGTGGAAGAGCGTTGAAGTCGTCTATGTTGATCAAGAGGCCTAGCGTGACGCCGGGCTCCCACCATCCTGGGTAGTAGTAGTAGCTGGCGACCTGATAGAGTCCCATGCTTTCATCATCGTGAGGGCCGATCCACTCGGTGGCATCAATCGCACCTCGTTCCAGGGCTGGATAGATTTCAGGGCCCGCTAGGGTTTGTACAGTCACACCTAGACGAGACATGATTTCCCCGCCAATCCCAGGAATACGCATACGCATGCCGGCGAGCTCTTCTAGGCTGTTGACTGGATCCCGGAACCACCCTCCCATTTGTCCGCCTGTAGTACTGGCCGGGATCGAAATGACACCGAATTCCGAGTAGATCTGATTGATCATCTCAAGTCCACCACCGTAGTGGAGCCATGAAAGGGTCTGCCTAGTCGTCATTCCGAATGGAATAGCTGTATCAAAGGCGAGTGCTGGGTGCTTGCCTATGTAGTAGTACCCCGATGTGAGGCCGCACTGCAGGGTGCCCTGCATTACCGCATCCATAACCTGCAAACCGGGGACGATTTCCCCAGCTCCATACACTCGGATCGAGAACTTACCTCCTGTAAGCTCTTCTACCCTCCGGCCGATCCGCTCTCCCGAACCGTGGAGCAGATCGAGATTGGGCGAGAAACTTGTCTGCATCCTCCAGTTCACTCTCGGTCCGTCTATGCCTGCTTGTTGTGGGGCTCCGTCAACCTGAGAGTTCCCACACGCACCGAGTGCGGCGACGCCAGCTGCTCCAGTTCCGGTGCGTTTTAAGAAATCCCTTCGTCTTATAGTCATGGGAGGCCTTGTATGTTGGCCTGGTTAGGTAGCTAATTATCGCAAATGAAGTAACCGGAGCCCAGCGACTGGGCAATCACAACAGTTATGGTGTGAGCTTTGACGGGAACGCCGGGGCACGTTCTGTTTATTGCATATTCATCACGAGGAACCACATGCGTAGCAAACCACTCTTAGGGCCTGCTCAGCTTGGCGTTGCTCTAGTCTTGTTGTTCGCGTCTTCGATAGCAGCCCAATCGACAGAATCAACTGGACCGGTGCACTTAGGTTACGATCCCGCTGCCCCTCGGGATGGTCATTTCCATGTCGGTGAGATTGGTGAGAGACTTTTCTCGGCAGAAGAGCGGATCAAGTGCAACTGCGGGTGCGGGTTCGACGTGCACACATGTCAGTTCCAAATGCAGTGTGGAGTGTCACCCAGCTGGACTCAACGTATCATGCAGTCGCTAGAAGCTGGGCAGTCTGTTGAGGCCATTGAGGCTGGTTTTGTGGCTGATTACGGGCTTACGGTTCTAATGGCTCCGCCACCTGAAGGTTTCAACCTCGTGGGTTACTTTCTTCCAGCACTAGCGATCGTCTCGGTAGGCCTGCTACTCGGTCTTCTCGTGCGCGGGGGACCGAGTCGAGAAAGAGTAGCGAGTGGGACCGAAGTTAGTGCTGCGGACGAGGAGCGCCTTAGGGATGCTCTCCGTAAACTTGACGAGGCTGAAGGGCCAGACTGGTAGAAGAAGCGGCAGTCTAGCCGAAGCTTTCGCGAACGGCTGAATATTCCGGGTGGTGTAGTTCGGGTGTCTAGAAACGTTTGGGCCGTTCATCTATCTACACACAAGCTTGAGGTTAGTATGAGACGCTGGCTGGTAATTATTCAAGGACTACTCTCACTAGGCTTGATGATTGGTACTTTCCCGATCCCGACCTCAGCCCAGAACATGGAGTGGGCGACTATTTTTGACGGCTCTAGCTTAGACAATTGGAACGTCATAGGCGGTGCCAACTGGAGGTTGGATCCAAGTGACGGGTCAGTAGTGGCTGATATGGGGATAGAGGGCCATCTCGTAACGGAGTCTTCCTATGACAATTTCGAGGTAGTAGTCGAGTTTTGGGTGGAATCTCGCACAAATAGTGGTGTCTACATTCGGTGCTCGGAGCCGACTGAAATCACTGCACGAGGTTGCTACGAGGTGAACATATCCGACCTGCGAGAGGACCAGACTTACCGCACAGGAGGCGTGGTCGGAGTATCGTCACCCTCGGAAGTTGTTAATGCCGGAGGGCAATGGAATGAGTACGTCATTCGGGCAGATGGGCCACGCCTCACGGTCACGCTTAATGGTATAGAGGTTGTCGATGCTGAGGACCCAACGCACAGATCAGGCTTCATCGGTCTCCAGTATTCCACGGGCATGGTCAGGTTCCGGAGCGTACGGATCCGACCGTTATAATGGGTTATATCAACTAGAGCTAACCTGCTCTCCCGGCACTGCCATGTAGATCGCATCGCCTCGAGCCACTTCTTTACCCAACTCATTCGTGACCAGCGCTTCAGCATGGAGGATCTTCTGGCCTAGACGTACCACGGTGGATTCACAAACCAAGGGGCCTTCTGATACAGGCCGGATGAATTTTACCCTTAGGTCTACCGAGACTAGTGCGCCCTGCTCCTCTTGGAGTTGCTTAAGGCGATCTGTCATCAGTAAAGCATGGGCGATCCCGGTGTCAATCAAAGATGCGATGACGCCTCCATGCATAATGCCAGCTGGCTGTGTTAGGTCTTTTCTGAATGAGACTCGCGTCCGTGACCATCCTGGGGATACATCGAGGATTTCGAGGCCCATCAACTTAAAGAATGGAAAGTGCTGCGCGTACGCGAGGATGCCTTCCCGGCTGTAACGTTCAGAGTCGTTCATGAGAGATGAATCATGTAGCAGACAAGCAGTCTGTCGAATCGGTGCCGGACTACTACGCGAGCATGAGTGCATCTATAAAAAGTCTGTACATCAGAGTTGCGGACGGGCAGTTGCACAGTCCGAGGCGCTCTACCCGGTTACGTACGTCAGATAGCCGTGGGAGTCTTCGTTTTCGGCTCGGACCGTCTCCATAAAGTACTTCTGGAGAGAAAGTGTGATGGGTCCTGCCTTCCCTTCACCTACAGGAATATGATCGACACTTCTAACGGGCGTCACCTCAGCAGCTGTTCCGGTGAAGAAGATTTCGTCAGCTGTGTACAGACTTTCACGAGGCACTGGCTCACTTTGAACTTCGTACCCAAGGTCTTTGGCCATCTGAATCACCGCGTTTCGAGTGATCCCGACCAAGGAGGTTCCGTCTAGAACTGGCGTGATAATGACTCCCTCCCGAACGAGGAAAATATTCATCCCCGTACCTTCGCTGACCAAACCGCCTGGCCCGAGAGCGATAGCGTCGACAAAGCCGTTAAGCAATGCTTCCATCTTCATGAGTTGCGCATTCACATACTGGCCGCCTGCCTTGGCCCGAGCTGGGAAAGTGTTCGGGTGTGCCCGTTGCCACGAGGTCACACACACGTCGACGCCGGCCGCCAGTCCATCTTCGCCGAGGTAGGCTCCCCAGGGCCACGCTGCGACGTACGTTTCGATGGGGCTATTTAGTGGGTTTAGGCCTGGAGCTCCGTAACCCCGAAGCACCATCGGGCGTATGTAGCAGTTTGAGAGATCATTCTTAAGGACAATCTCCTTTGCGACTGCCGCGATGTCGTCGGGCGTGAAGTTAGGGGGCTCCATTCTGTAGATACGTGCCGAGTCGAAGAGCCGCCGAATGTGCGCATCAAGCCTAAAGATTGCTGGTCCGTTGGGGGTATCGTACGCGCGAATTCCTTCAAACACGGATGTCCCAAATTGCACCGCCGTGGCGAGCACGTGTATCTGAGCATCGTTCCAAGACACGAACTCTCCGTCGTGCCAGATCCAGTCAACTGCTTCTAAGTTCGGGCTACCCATCGCGCGATTCCTTTATTCTAACTACCCCCTGCAACCATCAACATCCTTGGCCAAATCTATTCCGCCCAAGGTCTTAGTGAAGGCCACTTAGGTATAAGACAGAAGTTCTGATGGAAATTTACTGGTTCTGAAAGTAAGTGTCTGTCCCGTCAAGCCAGTCCTGTCGAGGTGGGCTAAAAATGTCAACGTCGAGTGTGTCCTCGAGCGCTTCAGCTTTATGAGGGACATTCGAGGGAATGTAGAGCACGTCTCCAGCTGAGAGCAGCAGCTCTTTAATTTCGTCTCCCTCTCCCATCCAAAACTTCATCGATCCACGCACAATCCAGGTCAATTGCTCATTCTCGTGAGAATGCGTCGGTACGACTGCACCCTTATCGAGATGGACGTGCGCTAGCATCATGCGCTTTCCTGTAAAGAGTTGGCGGGCGATGCCGTTGGTCACCGTCTCACGCTCGATCTCTTCCCACCGCTCAAGGCGGACAGAGTCAGTACTCATTCAGATGCTCCGGAATTAGTCAAAGAAGAGCGGCCAATCGGCAACTGAGAACGGCCAATGTCAATGGGGTCGAGCATTGGAGCCGGAACCCGCATGGTGTGAAGGGGTTGGACGCCTCGTCTAAATACTTATGCCGGAGGTAGAAGGTGCCTCACCGGATCGAGAAAACGGATGCCGAGTGGAGGGAATGTCTCAGCGAGAATGAGTACCGGGTGCTTCGGGAAAAAGGTACGGAGCGTGCTTTTACCGGTGCCTACTATTCTGAGAAGTCTGAGGGCGTCTACTGCTGTCGTGGCTGTGGAACCGCCCTTTTCTCCTCTAACACGAAGTATGATTCAGGGAGTGGCTGGCCGTCGTTCTACGAGCCTGTTTCTGAAGAGGCGATCTGTGAGCAGGATGACCACAGCCTATTTATGAGGCGAACTGAGGTTCTTTGCGGAGTCTGCGATGGTCACCTAGGGCACGTATTCCCAGACGGCCCAAAGCCTACGGGACTCAGGTACTGTATCAACTCGTGCTCGCTTAGACTGGAGGTCGGAGATCAGGAAGCAGGGTGACTGCAGGCGAGTCTCAGATCGGAGGGCGTGGTATAACTGGCACGGCTATTGCTCCACTTATGGGGTGATTGAGACCCTCGGAGTGAGCTGACCAAAGCCTATGTACAGAAAATCAGGGCATCCGCTGAGCGTCCTGTGTGCTCTCACATGTACTATTGGGGGGTGCACTGAGCCAACAGATTTCACTCTGCCTACTAGTGAGGACATCACTAAGTACTACGAGTCTGGAACTGTGCTCGCAGCGGAAGTCCGGGGTAATGTGGCAGTCGTGACGGTGCAGCAATCAGCCGCACAGGTTCGGAGGGGTGGCAGCCTTTGGGCGAAGGTAGGTCCCTACATCTACCTCTTCACTGAGGAGACCTTCGATCTACTCCAGGATTTCCCTGGGCTTGGGGGTGTGCGCGTGAAAACTCAAACTGCGGGGGGTTTAGAGATCGCCTCAGCGATTCTACCGAGGGAGGAACTCACGGGAGTCCTCTGGCGTCGCTCCCTTAATATTGCGGGCAGAGCCCGCCTGAGTGGCACGGAGCAAATCACCTTAATCGAAGACTTGGTCGAGTGGGGTGAGGGACACACTGACTACGACTACAACCCACGTTACGTTCGACGGCGGTAGGGAAAGGAGTCGAAAGCAACGGTAGGGGGTCATTCCAGGGAGCAGATTGTTTCTTGCGGGTTGTCTCATGGTCGAACGAATAGAAAGGTTGAGGGTGGGTGATTGGACCTGAGAGGCCTCCGACTTGTGGTGAAGAGCATGCTTATGCGAACCCTGGGTGGAGGTAGCACTCTAGCTTCCGAAGAGTTTGCTGATACAGTGATGAAGCTGCTGAACTAAAGGGCATATAAATGGCGAGTGGGCGTGAGCGGTCGACATGGCGGGATCGATATCCTGACGAGGTCACATGCGTCCGTTGCCTGGAGACTCGTGACCTAACTCACCTAGACCGCATGCTCTGGTGTGATCTGTGCCGAGCTCAAGCTAGAAACCGAGCCGGGTGGTGGGGATGGCTTGGCGGTCTTGCATTTGGCGCATGTATTGCGGCTTTCATATGGATTGGTATTCAGCCATCAGATCTTATCGTCGGAGCATGGGCTGGCACCGTTGTTGCCGCGATTTGGCTCGGTTCTAAGGTCTCTCGAGAGCTAGCTTACGGAGTCATGCGCTTTAGGAACACGCACGCGGCTGACGCAGTCCCGCCCGACACTGCCGAAGAAGGACCACTCGCCTAGATTCTTTGGCTACATCAACCCACAGCTAATGGGACGTTGACGATGGCCAGGTTCGAAGGCATCGATTTCTACAAAACAGATGAGCTTTTCTCTTCTGAAGAGCGAATGGTTCGGGACACCGTTCGTTCTTGGGTTGAAGATCGACTCATTCCGATCATTGGGGAAGCATATACCAAGCGGCGCTTCCCTGAAGAGATCATCCCTGAGCTTGCGGAACTGGGAGTACTTGGAGCCAACTTACCCGAAGAATTTGGGTGTGCTGGCCTGAACAATGTCTCCTATGGCTTGATTATGCAGGAGCTTGAGCGGGGGGACTCAGGAGTCCGCTCTTTCGCGTCTGTACAGGGCGCGCTGGTCATGTATCCAATCTATGCCTTTGGATCTGACGCCCAGAAGACAAAATGGCTGCCACGATTGGCCTCGGCAGAAGCCATAGGCTGTTTTGGGCTTACGGAGCCGGACTATGGCTCAAATCCGACGGGCATGATTACGACAGCCAAGAAGACTGCGGACGGTTGGGTGCTCAATGGGACGAAGATGTGGATTACCAATGGCTCCATGGCAGATATAGCTGTCATCTGGGCACAGACCGAGGACCCAGGTGACGTTAAGGGGATTCGCGGCTTTATCGTACCGACTGACTTGCCGGGCTTCAGCTCGAAGAACCAGGCCGGCAAGCTTTCGCTAGTCGCGTCCGATACGAGCGAACTCGTGCTACAGGATGTCGAGGTACCGGATGAGGCAATGCTCCCAGGCACTACAGACGGGATCAAACATCCTCTGATGTGCTTGACCCAGGCCCGTTACGGGATTTCCTGGGGAGCTGTGGGCGCCGCTATGGCATGTTTTCACGAGGCAGTGTCATACTCGAAAGAGAGGGTCATGTTTGATCAGCCAATTGGGGGCAAGCAGATCCAGCAGGTCCGTCTTGCAGATATGCTGACCAGCATCACGCAGGGGCAGCTACTTTGTTACCGGTTAGGGCGCATGAAGGACGCGGGCACGATGACAACGCAACAGGTTTCTCTTGCCAAGCGAGCCAACGTGGATATGGCTACAAACGTAGCGCGGGAGGCCCGTCGTTTGCTGGGGGGCAATGGCATTCTTATCGAGTACCACTCGATGAGGCACATGGCCAATCTAGAGTCGGTATACACTTATGAAGGCACGCACGATGTGCACTCCCTTATTCTAGGACAGACGCTGACGGGGATCAGCGCATTCTGATACGAGTCGGGTGTAGTAACCGCCTCTTACTGCAATGACCCTAGAAGACGCGAGGATATTTTGTCCGGGAGCGTCCGGTGTGAAGAGTTAGGACGGTGACGTAGTGGCAACCCGCTCAAGTCGAACAATGGCGTTGGTACGAGCTACGGCAATCGCACTCCTGTTAGGCTACCTCGTCTGGAGGCTTGGGGCGGACAGAAGTGACTCCATGCATGAATTCGTAGGTGTCACGATGGGCACCACATTCAGGGTGACTATCAATGCGCACGAGATCTCGGCTGAGGCTCGTTTGCACCTAGAGGGGCTGATTGAGGAAAGGCTCGATCAGGTCAACGGACTTATGTCTACATATGACCCAGAGTCTGAACTGTCACGCCTGAATCAAAGTTTGGGTGGAGGACCGCTAGAAGTCAGTAACGAACTTTTCGAAGTCTTGACGCTTGCCCAGGACGTGAGTGAAAGGTCAGGTGGGGCATTCGATATAACTGTTGCTCCTCTCGTAAATGTTTGGGGCTTTGGCCCTGGGACATTGGTGGTCAGTGCACCCGAAGAAACAGTTGTGGCTGCGCTACGCGATCATATCGGTTATGACCTGGTGGTTTTGGAGGAAGAGTCTCATTCGGTATTGAAGCTCAATCAGGAGACCGTTTTAGACCTTTCTGGTATCGCGAAGGGTTACGCCGTTGAGCGTCTCAATGGAGATTTAATCGCGCTCGGCTATAGGAGCTTCCTTATAGAAGTAGGTGGGGAGCTCAAGGCAAGAGGCTTCCGGCAGGATGGTAGACGTTGGCGTGTTGGCATTGAAAGTCCTGATGACGTGGCGCCTGCTGTATATGGAACAGTCGAACTTAGAGATGAGGCAATTGCCACTTCTGGTGACTACCGGAACTTCTTTGAAGAGGGGGGGCGTCGTTACGCGCATATTATTGATCCCCGCACCGGGAGTCCGCTGCCCTTTCGTGGGGCTTCGGTGAGCGTTGTCCATCAGAGTGCTGCTCTGGCGGATGCATGGGCTACGGCTCTGAGTGTGCTAGGCCCGACAGAGGGTTACGGCCTCGCTAATCGTGAAGGGATTGCAGCGCTATTCATCACAGATTTGGAGGATGGGTTTGAGTCGCTTGCTACCGAGGCGATGGCCGACAGGTTTGCCGTTCTTTCGGAGGAACTGTCAGGTTGAACACGAGTGGGTCGGGGATCCAAATAGGAGAGGACACTCAAGGGGCCCTTCGAGGTGCCAGTACTCACGTCGAAGAACTCAAGGTGAGCGGTGAGGACAATGAAGGAGGTAACCTGTGATTGACGGCAGCCAGACTGCTGGGCGTTTCGTGGACCGACACAGTGCAGGCCGACAGCTGGCAGAAGCACTAGAGCCAAGAATTAGCTCGCAAGACACGGTTATTCTCGCGCTACCCCGTGGTGGGGTTCCGGTAGCACACGAAGTTGCTCGCCGATTAGGTGCCCCACTAGATGTTCTTTTGGTTCGAAAACTTGGTGTTCCCTGGCAGCCGGAGCTGGCATTCGGTGCCATCGCTACTGGTAACGTGGTGGTATTCAACGAGGGTCACATGACAGCGCTCGGAATCGGTGAGGATGTAGTGCGTGAAACCATTAAGCGGGAACGGCATGAACTTGAGCGTCGGGAGAGTCTCTATCGAAACGAAAGTCAACCGATAGACCTTACTGGTACCACTGTAGTTGTTGTAGACGATGGTATCGCGACAGGCTCGACTGTCCGAGCAGCACTGGAGTCCCTGGAGGCTCGTGGTGTGGAGCGGAGGATTGTTGCGTGTCCTGTGGCTGCAGAAGAGACTGTTCGGGCACTGCGGGAAGAGGCGGATGAAGTGATCTGCCTTCGCACACCCGTTTCGTTTACTGCGGTAGGAATGTGGTACAAGGACTTCACTCCAGTATCAGACCACGAAGTAAGGCAGTTGCTAGAGACTAGGACAAAGGGTGCTGCTTAGATTCTCGTAGTTAATGCTTGACCCTAACTGGGGCTCGGATACCTTTCGGCCTCTCCGTCGGACCTGTAAGCCGTAGCTGTACTGCCCCGCTAGCTCAACTGGTAGAGCAACTGACTCTTAATCAGTAGGTTCGGGGTTCGAGTCCCTGGCGGGGCACTCGTAAAATGAAGCCCTTCAAGCACTTACGCTTGAAGGGCTTTTGCTATCTAGATCCTAGCCCTTGTGAGTCAAAGGAGGCACGGGTATGTTGGCCCTAGTTGAGAATCACTCTCAACTAGCTCCCGGGGGGGACAAGATCCCTAGAGTTCGTCATAGCTGATGGGGCCAAGTGGGTTGTATTCCCCCCCGCGGCCTAGCTTTAATCTCCACGAGCTATCTGTGACGCAGGGCCCAGCCATTCTTCTTCCGTGCGAAGACGGTGGATTCAGATTCTTAGTTCGGGGCCCGAGGGCTCGAGCAAATGCCTGCAGCTGTCCAGGACCTCTGGGGTGGAGCAGGGAGGGATGAAGCTTTTGGTGACCGGCGGCGCTGGGTTCATCGGCTCGCACGTCTGCGATGCCTTTCTCGCTGACGGGCACGAGGTTATCGCGTTGGATTCTTTAGATGAACACTACGCCTCGGAAACAAAGCTCAGCAACCTAGCGAGTGCTCGCGACTATAACTCTTTTGAGTTCGTGAAGGGTGATGTACGAGACTCCGACTGTCTTTTAGGACTCCCAGTTGTTGATGCGATCGTCCATCTAGCGGCCCGATCTGGGGTACGGCCATCACTTCATGAACCGTGGCCTTACGTGGATGTAAATGTAAATGGCACGCGAAAATTGCTTCATTGGGTAGGAACCCGAGGTATATGTCGAGTGATCTTTGCGTCCTCCTCGTCAGTTTACGGGAACAATCCCAACCCTGCGTTCGCCGAAAGCGACCCAGTCGATCGAAGACTTTCTCCGTACGCAGAGACCAAGCATCAAGGCGAGCTCTTGTTGAAATCTGAGGCGATGAGCAGCGGAACGGGTATCGCTTGTCTGCGCATTTTCAGCGCCTACGGTCCTCGACAGCGTCCCGACCTCGCTGTTCATAAGTTCGCCCGCCTTCTGTGTAACGGGGATGAGGTCCCTCTCTTCGGCGATGGCGGCAGCGGTCGCGACTACACGTTCATCGACGATGTAGTGGAGTCTGTTCGTTGTGCGTTGAATTGGGTCGAAAAAGGAGCCTTTGACGTTTTCAACGTTGGTGCTGGGGAAACTGTGTTATTGCGTGAAATGCTCGATCGTCTGGCTAGGGAATTGGGTTTATCACCTAAGGTCAGGCAACTGCCCCCCCATGAGGCTGACGTATACTCGACTCGCGCTGACCTGGCTCATTCAAGAGTGGTGTTGGGTTACCAGCCTAAGACCGGTTTTCCCGAAGGTCTCTCACATTTCTTGAAATGGTTCCGGGTAGGCAACCCGTAATTAGTTGAGAAAGAGTAGATAGGGGGTGGACAACTGTGGCGAGAGTGTGCACTCTATACACCCGATGAGAATAGTTCTCAATCTCATTAGAGAGTAGTTCTCAATCTCATATGGCCATTATCTGATCAATCTCTTCTTACATCCAATCTTTCTGATGCGCCTTCTGTTAGCAGCTTTAG
>CEUS01053263.1_pt1 | contig 78671 bp, 106 predicted proteins | sample 427031 | NCBI WGS metagenome assembly CEUS01 (sample SAMEA2622837, study PRJEB7988) | marine metagenome | biome: marine biome (ENVO:00000447); feature: marine epipelagic mixed layer (ENVO:xxxxxxxxx); material: "saline water (ENVO:00002010), including plankton (ENVO:xxxxxxxx)" | depth 140 m
TTAAAATAGTCCAAGTTTTATCATTTGCTTTCTTTTTTGCTGTTACTCTTAATTCTTGCTTTCTAGTAGCTTCATCTGTTGTTGCGATTGTTCCTACTCTATAATAAACATCTTCTACTTTTAATATAGTTCCTGCTTTAATTATTTGATTAACTCCATAATCTATAGTGGGTTTCCAATCTAATTCTACAATATTATCTGTACTATCATCAGTTATATCAGCATATGCTGTCTCATTTATATTATTTAAATGAATATAATATATACCACCACTAGAAGCACTATAACTACTAGTTGCAGTATAAGGTAATTTAACATCAGAAGTGTTTGAGGTGTGGGTTGCATTACTAATTGTATATGTTTCATCCTCTTTTATTTTTATAAATTGTATTCCGTTATTATCTAATAACTTTGTTGTTGCAAACTGGCTGATTTTATTTTTGGGATTGTTTACTGTAATTTCCATTATTGGGTTTATAGAATTATTTTTCTTATGGGATTTTTTATAATATAAACATCTATTAGGGCCAGTTAAGTTTGCATGTCTAACGCTTTCTGTATTTGAAGTAGTATAAGAACTACTAGTTGATGCATAATCACTTGCTTGTCTTTTGCAATTTCTAAATGCATCCTTCCAACTTGACGGATTAAAAGTATAATCTCCATTTGTTTCATAATCTTTCGGACTATTTGTACTTCCTATTTCACCATCTTTATTATATATATTATCCACTAATATAGCATCTTGATTTAGTGTTCCATAATCTACAATTGTTGTTCCATATTCTCTTTCAGTTCTAAATACAGACTGATGAATTGTTCTTCCTATAAAGACCGGATAAGTAGCTGCTGGCCAATTACCACTTGTTTGTGGTCGTTCTCTAGCATAATCTATTTCTAATTCATCTGCTAACCCACTTTGAATATTTGTTACATTTCCAAAATATTCTTTATTGCTTTGGTCAGCTAAATATATAGATTGTCCTTTAAGTAAATCTGAAGTACCAAGATTTGAAAATGATAAATCGCTAGGACTTGAGTATTTTAAAGCTTGTGATGCTAATATTACATTTCCATCTGTGCTTACTCTAGACCAATCAAAACACCTACAAGTAGTTAAATTATATTTGGTATTATAATCTAATTGATTTTTATTTGTTAATCTATCATTATAAAAATACCAAATAGGCCGTGATACTTCATTACTAGCATCATATTTGTCGGTAATAAAACTAACAGGAGTAGTTTGGTCATAATCATCAGTAGTAGAAGTACCTAATTCACTTCCATCTCCTCTAAGACCATAGCTCAAAGCAACGACACTAGTATCACTTACTAATGGCCCTTTGTATATTTCAAAATTAGTATATCTAGGTATTGATTCTGGATATTTAGGTTCAAACTGAAAACCATCACCATGTTCATCAAAAGAAACTATCTTAGTAATTTTAGCAAAGTGTGGTCTTAATGATGGTGTTTTATCAGAAGCAGAATGAACAATTTGAGGGTTTATCAATACGAAATAATCATTAGTATCTAAATCTATATTAAGACTACTATTTCCAACTAATAATTGATTAGCATGACTAGCACTATTTGTTGCGCTTTTAGTAGAATAAGTCCTAATCTTATACGAGGCTGTTTGTTGTCTATTTTGAGCATAGGTTGCATCTGTTACTAAATTTGTGGTGTTGGTGCTAGGATATATTCTATTTACAATTGCACTCCCACTATCATTAGATATAGCTCCATTATAATATGTATTTCTAATTTCAAAAAAGTTAGCAGAAGTCCCATCATGTTCTTGATTAATGTTAGTGCATTTAATAACAGGGTTTACAGAAGTATTTTTGAAAGCTTTATTTTCTGTAAAAGCATTACCTTTTTGTCCAAAAGTATAATTTATATTTTCATTAGCGTATTTATCCGCGTTCAATACATAAACATATCTTTCCATTATATATCACCAAACCTATAATAGAAAATTGTATCATAATATCCTATGTTTAATGTGCTAGAAGCTATACTAGGTTCTGGTCTTTTATACATTGCCATTTCAAATAATTCTCCCATAAATTGAGTATGGTCTACAGCAGGGTCTTGACCAATATAACAATCAGTAGTTCCAAAATTAAAATCAGTAATTGTTACAGTTTCTTCTACTAATAAAACATTGTTTATAAATAACCGTATTTTCCCATCAATATGAACACAACATGTTATTTTATACATTGTTTCTAAATAAGTAGCTTCCTTTGGTTGTGAATAATATGCTGAATAACTTGTGGCGGCTTGTCCTTGTACTGTATCCATAGTTAATGTTCCAGCAGTATAATCAATAGAAGTAACTTTTCCTTTAGATGTTCCAGTATTATCAAATATTTCTGTTCCCACACCTACTTTATTTACATTAGATGCAGTATCTAATTCTATTAAGGATGTATTAGTGTTATCTATACTAGCATCATCTAATACTCGTAAAGAAGTAGAAATCCCATCATATATTCCAGTTTCATCATAAAACCCAAACAGTTTATTTCTAGAAGAAATTATACTATCAGTTTCTATTGGAGTTTCAGTTCCTATTTTAGCACATAATTTATATTCAGCAGGCTGATTAAAATTATTAGAAGTAGTATTTTGTAAATATAATTCAAATCCATCACTATGAAATAACATCATTTTATGTGTTTTTCTTTGTGTAGAGGTTGAATAATCATAACTTTGATAATGAGCTAAATTTGAATTATCTATATTAACACTAGGAGGTGTTTTTTCAGATGTGGTAACACCGGCTGAAGTGCTTCCGCGTGAACCATATCCATTTACATCATATGGAGTAATTATGGCTTCAATAGTAAAGGAACCATTATGGCCCCAAATACCTTGTCTTAAGTCTACATTAGTAGAAGTGCTAGAATTTTTATCAGAATATTTCATCTGTAAATATCCATCACACATTACAGGAAAAACTAATGATTTTGTATCCCCAATAAATACTCCTGGCATTTTTGTTCCTCACATTGATGTATTAATAAAGTCTGAAACTAGTGTGGAAGATTGAATGAAGGTTAAACTAAATTGTATATGTGGACTGTCTGCACCAGAAAGTTCTGTACTAAAATTTTGAACAAACCCTCTTATACCTTCTATTTCATCTGCTGTATTTTGAAAGTAATCAAATGTTTTCTTTGTATGACCATATGACCAAGAACTAACATCGTAACTTCTATTTGCGAAATGGAATGGTATTAATGGTAAATCTTCTAAAGGAGTATCTGCAGTTATTACTTGACTTGCTGTGGGTGGGTCTGCTGTTGAACTTCTATATTCAAAATTATTGTCTGCCCTACTAGGGATTAATAAAATTAGTTTACTTATATTTTGGTCTTCATGTATAAATGAAGAATCAACATATGAATGTATTAATTGAGCAATTTCATAAGAAGTTAATTTAACTTTTTTAGGTGAAGCAGAGTCTCCTCCTTTAAATTTTGTAATTTCCTGTTCATAAATTACTCCAGACAGTGTTATTTCTTTTCTAGCAGAACCTAAATCCATAACCATTGATGAAGATTCTCCTGCAATAACTCCAGAGAAAGGAATATCTATAGGGTATGCATTTTTAGATGTGTTAATTTGTACTGTTTCACATGAAAGAGCAATTCTATTTGTAGCAATAGTATTAGCCGTTGAAGGAGAATCTGCTGATGCCCTTCTACTTAATTCAATCATCACTCTATTTGCTGGTACTACCATATTAGAATCCCGTTCCTGTTGTTCCTGTTCTATTCATTCTTAGATTAATATGTCTTGCAACTTTATCTGCAATATCTCTAATTTCAGCATCAGACGCTCCTACTCTTCCATTAACATGAACATGAATAGTATTGCCTCCCATTGACCTTGTTTGTGCATTAGAATAAACTCTTGAACCTGTTGGTAATCTAACTAATTCTGGGCCTTGTTCTCCAACTAAAGTCATTCCACTAGCAGGGCCACCAATAGATTTCTTACCAAACCATCTTCCAATTGTACTCGCTATAGCACCAGCAATTGCAACACCAAGCCAAAGCAACCAAGCACCTGAAACTACAAAGGCTATTGCAGCACCAATTAAGCCTATTACTAATGCAATTTGTCCTACCATTATTAAAAACTTGCTAAGTGTTTTCTTTGTAGCAAGACCATTCTCTTTAATAGACTTTAAAAATGCAACAACAGGCCCACCTATCATAGCCCCAAGTAAACCAAAAGAAGCCACAAATGCAGTTACTACTAGCATTAATCCAGTTAGTATTAACCCACCTAAGAATTTTACTAACCCTAGTCCTACTTTAAATAAATCTCCTTCAAATATCCCTTCAGCTATCATCCAAAGACCATCAAGTGCAATCTTAAATACTTCCCAAACTCCCTTAAGTAAGTCAAGAACTAATTTACCCCAAGTTTTTAATGCCGGCCAAGCATTTCTAACTATTGCTCCTACAAGTGTAGCAATTAAAATAAACATTACAAATCCTTTTAAAAACACCCAAGCCATTTTACCTAATCTTTCTAATGTTTGAGGTAATTTCTTTAATGTATCTGATATTTGTTTTTTCTTTCTTATTAAGAACTTTCTAAAAATCTGCTCGTCTTTTACTCCAAATTTTTTATATTCTTCATTAAGTTCTTTTCTAAATTCTCTTCTTCTTTTAATCAGTTCTTTTCTTTTTTGCAGTGCTTCATGTTGAGGAGATAAAAGGTTTTTAATTTCTCTTAATACTTCGTTCATTTCATTATCATCTTGTGCTCCCTCAGAATGACCTAATATAGATTCTTCTATTGCACTAAATCCTTTAATTTTTTTACCTATAGCATCATAGGTACTAGGTAATTGGCCTAAAGCATTTGCATTTTCAAAGAAATCTTCATCAAATATTTCTAAAGGCATAGCTTCATATTGAGTACCTAATTGTTGAACTGCTTTTAAATTTTTAATTAAGTCTTCTGTTTCTTTATTAACACTATCATAATAGATTTTAGCTAAGTCGAAAACGGCTCTAATTTTATTTTGAAATGACCAAAATCCAGGAAGTATACCAGAGGTTATTCTGCTTAATGCTAATAATCCCCTAGATGTTGCTATTTTATCTACTGTTTCTGCTAACCCAGTTTGTGATTCTTTTAAGGCTTCAGTTGCTGCTACAACATCATACAATTGATTAGCAGCCTCTGACATATTATCACTTACCGGGTATTTTCTTTTGTATTTCTTCCATTTCTATTTCACTTGCTACGCTTTGAATTAATAACATTCTTTTCATTAATGATACTGGAGTGTGTAATGCATCTATTGGATTAATATTAAAAGTTTTACAATAAGTATAAAACATTATATCTGTCATAATTCCCATATTATCTACAGAGTGTCCTTTAAATGCTCTTTTGTAATTTACTCGTTTCCCAAGTCATCCTCCATCAAATCCATAAATGGATTTGGTAGGATATCTTTTAGCTGACCGCCAACATAGGGCGATAGCCTTAACAAGTCTAACCCCGATAAATGGGGTTCTGTTTTTTCCACAAAGTTTTCAACCATAAACTTGTACATTGCATTCATGTCTAAATCTAGGCTTTGTGTTTGTGCGTCTAGTTTCATAACACTAGACAGGGCTTTTTCTACTTCAAGCCATGTTGGTTCTTTAACCCAAACCTTTAGGTATTCATCTTTATCCGGTGACACTTTAACATAGTGACACTCAGTTTCTACTTGTGCAAATAGCACGCTTTTATCATTTACTACTGTTTTTTCCATTTTTCCACCTACAAATTAATACTAACAAACAAACTCTTGTTAGTGGAATTTAAAAAATAAATTGAATATTCTAGCCTTTTAAGCCTCCTAAGATGGCCGAATCTGACCCCCCGATATGGGAATAGACCCACCTATTCACGGAATTGCTCTCGATTTTAGCCACCACCTGTCTAGAAAAGTATTTATTATGCTATCTTTACATCTTAAGGGGGGTTAACCCAGTATAATCCACTTTCCTTGATAGGTGCAACTGTTTAATGTGCGAGCCTGTGCAGTTAGAGCAACTTCAAGTGCGCCCTTATCATCAGGGAACGGAATATCCACACTTGTAGTAAGATAATTGTCAAACTTAAGTGTAATTTTGTCTGTTGCTGATTTAGCGAATTCAATTTCAATTAATCCAACGGAAGAATCTGTTTCGTTTTGATTTCTTAATTCATCCCATATAGCTTGGTCAGTAATTAATAGATTTAAACTAATTTCATAAGTTCTTTGTGCAGCAGTATGCGCACTAGCCATTGTTCTATCATAATTACCTATATAACGATGGGGAGTTATATTATTACTAATAGTAACACTACCGCTTTTAATTCTAGCCATAGTTTGCCCATATATTTTGATTGTTCCATCAGAATACATGTATGGGTTATTATCTTCAACTGTAGAACTATAGTTTTGTAAACCTGTTGTGGTTCTTATCTTTCTTCTTGGAACATAATTTGTTTCTGCATCATGTGCCTTTTTACTTATAGCACTAATACTAGAAGTAACTTCCTGTCCTTCTTCAAAATTCAAAGTCAAAGAATTAACTTGGCAGCCAGTAAAAATTCTAGCCATTACTTTTTGTTTATCTGCATCAACGAAATAATCACCATCTGCAATACTACCTTTTTCATTACTTACTTCTAAAGAAAAGGATGGTAAATTACCACTATTATCTTCTGCAATATCATATGTTACTGCCGCAGTAATTTCTTTATAATCAGCCTTTGCTGATGAACCTAAAACAGCAGTAAATGTAGCTGCTGTGTCTCCTGTTACATTAGCGATTGTTGGTGCAGAAGAATATCCTGAGCCTGAATTTGAAATTGTTACTGATTCAATTTCTCCTCCTACTACTAATTGTGCAACTGTTAATGGTGGAGAACCAGCTTGTGTTATTGCTCCAAGTTTACCACCACTAGTTGATTCAACTGTTATTTGTGCTCCATCAGCAGTAGCAGTTAATCCTGTTTGTGCATTAATAATGGTAGCAAGCTCAGTAGCAACTGTACCTGCTGCATCATCTGAACTTATTGTAGTAACTTCAACATCTGTTGAACCAGAAACACCATGACCTGGAACTGAAGCTCCAGCATTATCAATATCAAACCAAAACACATATTTTACTGTTGAAGCAGCTGCAGCTTCAATTTTAATCCATTTACCATCATAATTAGTACCTGATTCTGTAGTACAATCTATTGTATGTTTATTCTTTGTTAATGTATAAGTTGCAGCAGCACCAGTACCACCACCACCACTAAAACTTAATGCTTGAGATGCAGCAAATGGAATTCCTACACCATCATTTGAAACAGTAATACTTGTTACCTTAGTAGCACTATCATCAGTAGCAGTAAAAGGAGGTAATATTTCTCCGTCTTCTACTCTATAAATATCACTACCTGAACTAGTTACACCATAGGAACTTCCATTTTGTAAACTAGCATTTAATGTATTAGAGCCTCCCGGTGTATGTGAATATGTTTTCTTTCCAAGAGCATAATATAACCAAGAACCATTATTTAATGAAACATCAATTGATGCTTCACCTACAGTTTCTGCTCCTTTAAATTGATAACCAAAGTTTCTTGTTCCGCCAAGTGCAAGATTTAATTGTTTCATCTCAGCATCAACTGATGGTGGAGTAAATGTTGTTACTAATCCTAGCCAGTTATCTGCTAAAAGATTGTGTTTATTACTAGTTGCTGGTTCAGCATACATTGGAGTACCAAACGCTAAAATTGTACATTCATACCAAAATGAACCTGTTGAATCTAAGGCCTGTGAAAATACTAAGGTAGTAGAAGTATTACTTTCAATCATTAAAGTCTGAGAATGATTTTGGGTGGCTCCATTAGCATCATATCTATCTAACTTAGCCATACAACCTCTATAAATATTTGGAACTAAAACATCACCTGCTGTAGACCATGTTAATGTGGTCTGACTAGCAGTAGTTGCTAATAATTCTTTGCTTCCTTTTGTCGTTCCAAAATTTTCAGATATTTTAAAATCTCTTTCTGGTATCATCGTTACTGATGACCCCGCTCCTGTATATATTTCATTTACTACCATTTCTTTTCACCTACTTACAAACTATGTGGTTCTTCCAAACCTTTTCATGGCAACACCCATTTTATATCCTAATAATCGTTTTCCTCTATCATTAGCTTCACTTCTGGATGTAATCTCTATTAATTCTGCTGTGTATTTATTACCATCAACAGTAACTTCTGGCCTTAAGCCGTTCTTCTCTAGGATGCTACGCACTATTTGATATAAACTTTGCAGTCTATCTCTTGAATATGTTAAGACACTCCAATCTTTTTGATGTAATATCCTTAAATGTATAGTAAAGGTATACTCTTCGTTTCTAACTCCCCAATCAATAGTAGGATGACTTATGGTAGCACTATCCTCATAAACGATAATTATTGCCTTTTCATCGGCATCAACCCTGCGACCTTTATTTGGTTCTATTGACCTAACATCAATAAAGTTAATAGAAGATGCTGCAGGCTTATGTCCATCTAAACCAGCACTTAAGTTACTAGCCCAATTATTTTCTAATAGTTTTAAAACAAAAGTTACTTCATCTACCAACTAACTCACCTATCATGTTATCTATATCGTTAAGGTGTGCTTTACCTATTCCGTCAATTACTTCTTCTGTAATAAACTGTTCTGTTAAAGAATCTGAAGTAGGAATACCAAGTTCTTCTTCTAATTTTTGTCTATCTTGCCATTTATTAGCAATTTCTTTATAATTAGGGTGAAGGCGATTTAAAAGTTGTGTTAGTTCATTCATATTACTCAATTAAATATACTAGGTTTCGTTTACCGTCTAAAATTTCTTTTGCTTCAGTAGTAAGAATTTCATGCTTTTTAGCAACATCTATATTAGAACCGGTTTCTGCAATCAATATAGTATTATCATCTGTTACTAATACTTCTGCCGCAACTAGCTTTGTAGTCGCTTCATGGATTGAAGAGGGTATTCTACTACTTCCTCTAATGTAAGCCACTCTTATTGAGTGTTTATTGTGATGTGGATAGTTTGTTCTGAAAAATATCTTACCCTCATCTTTGAGAGACCAAAATTCTTCTGTTCTTCCACCTGTTTCATTATCAGTAAATGAATAAGTTGTTGTATCTGAACCTAATGTTTCAATTAAACTACAAATTGTTCCAGCATCTGATGGAAGTTTAGAAGAAATGTAAACTGATTTACCATCTTCGGTTGGACAGGCATAGAAAAAATCAGAGATATTTCCTGCGCCGGTGGATGCAGCAGTGGTCTTTTGAGTGTTTTGTTGTGTAAACTGTGCAGTATTTGATGGATAGTGTTCATTAATTGCAGCACAAATCTCTAATACTGTTGTTTTCTGTCCGAATTGGTCATAAAAACCATTAGCAGTGTTTTCTGTTAATGTAAAAGAAACAGTAACAGGACTACCAATATCAAATCTTAGAGTATATGTTCCTGTTTGTGCTGTTGTAGGAGGAGTATAAATACAAGAAGCAGAAGCCATATCTACATATTCATTGCCTTGCCATACTTCTAATCTAAGTATTTTACGAACCTTTTCACTATTAAGTTGAATAAACCCTACATAATCTTTAGCGGGAGTAACAGGATAAGCCCCCATCAAAAACGGGTCAAAATCATGAACTTCTTTTTCAATAATTTCAGGTCTAAATGATACTTTTAATTTATCATCAATTTTTCCTTCTACTCTTTTAATAATATTGCCTACTGCTCCCCTACTAGGAGTTGTACTATCTGTAAATTCTCCACACTGTAATAGTTCAGAAACTTCAAAATGTCTAGTATAATAACCAATACCTAGACTATAATTAGACTCAGAACCTACTATAAAATCACTCTTTGAACCTAGTTTACCCATTTAATGCCCCCTGTAAATTTGCTATTTGCCTTTTAATATAATATAATAATGTGTTTGTTTTAACACTAATATTTGTTGGTTGTCCTCCAGCTTCAGACATACCTGTTAATCCTAAACTTTTTCCTGGTTTACCAAATTTAGGTTTTTGTTCTTCCATTGGTCTATTACCTCTTTCTGGTTTTCTTTCAGTCCAATCTCTAAAATCATAACGCTGTTTTACTGAATAATTAACACCAACTAATTTAAATACATTAAATATTTTATCTAATAAAAATTTTGAATTAGCTCTAACTTCTTCATCTTCGTCATTTAATAATTCTTTTCTGTCTTCTATTTCTTCTTCGGATTGCATATAAGATATTATAGTTAATTGTAGTATACCTACTTCTCTTGGAATTAATGCGTCTTGATTTAATGCATCATATAATTTTCTAGAATGTCTTGCTGCATTTTTTAAATCTAGTTTAATAATTGGGTTTTTATTATCGTCATTTAAAAACTCTTTCCAAGTATCGTCTAAGAATAATTGTCTATCGGCATACGGACCATATTTAGGCCCATGTATAACAGGATATACTCTAGTATTAAATTCTCTCATAACCTCTTTTTTAGCTTTTACTGATTCCTTTCTATAAACTTCTAATTCAAATTCGTTAGGGCCTGTTCCATCAAGGTTTTTCTTTTTCCAATCAACAATATCACTAATTAAATTAATTTCATGTTCTTTATAGGGAAGTTTAGGAAAAACCTCTCCTTCATCTTCTAACTTTTTAAATTTTTCAAAAGTAATTAATCCAGCATCTAATAAATCTGTTGCAACATTCATAGTGTCTTTCATTCTTCCTCTTTTAATTTCTTCTTTGATTTCTTCTGTTTCTAATGAACCTTCATATTCTTCATCTTTAAATTCACCTTCTGTATGAAGCTGGTTCCATTCTTGTTTAAGTTGAATATGTCTAATTATTTCTTCATCTTCTTCGTTTAAAGGAAAATCAGGATGTGGTTTATATTTATTAAATGATTTTTTAAACTCTCTTTGTTTTGAAAATTTAACAGGTTGGATTCCAGCGTTTTCAAATAAAGTATTAAACAGCTCTTCAAAATCTATATCAATAGTTATTTCTGTTGCGCCTAACCCAATTGGTTTACCATGTGGTAGTTTTATTTTATGTTTAATACCTAATTTACCTCCATCTGCAAACATTATTTTCATGTATTTGTTTTGTGTTCCATCTTCACCAGTTAAAATATCATTAATTATATCTAATGCAGGTTCATATTTTGCGCCTTTATCTGCGGCTTGAAATATTTTTTTGCTTTCTATGCCTTTAGTATGAGCAGATAGTAAATGGTCTGTGCCCATTTTAGTATTAATATCTTGTATTAAAGTATTTTTTCCTTCATCTAAAAGACCTTGTGTTAAAGCAAGTTTTAATTGTTTTGTATCCCCTACATAATTCATTAGGTGGTTAAGTAACTGTTCTGTACTAAGCCTTTGTAATTGTTCCCAAGCATAATTTATATGTCTTTCATAGGTTTCTTCATCAGGAATAACTACATCTGAGTCTCTCTCAGCCAACCTCATTACAAATGAACTATCTAGATAATATAATAAATTATCTTCAATTTCATCGTAATTGTTATCACTAAACGGTGATGCAATATATTTTAGCATTAACTTAAATAATGGATGGCGTTCTGGTTGAGAACCCATCATTCCATCATTAAGTTCTAATGCATCGCCTATAGAGTAATCTCTTCTATTATACTGAATATCGTCAGGTATAATAATAGACATTTAAATCACTCATGCTAACCAAGCCGCCCATGCAGCCCCTTTAGAAATCATGTTAGCTAAACCTAGCCCACTTCCAGGGGGGGTGTATGATGGTTGTCCTGTATTTGGGTCTATCCAATAAGCATTCCCCATGCTATCATAACCTGCTGGTTGTATTGGATAACCAGAAGGATTGTTAAAAGCCTGTTGTTGTTGCATCATCATATTATTAGCTTGAACCATTGGATTACCACCGCCAATCTGTGAAGGGTTTAATCCTCCAGGATTAGGGGTTCCACCAGAAGTATTATAGTTTACTGAAGGAGTAGAAGTTTGTCCTTGAGGAGCACTAACACTAAAACCTTGAGTTTCTAAATACTGTTGTTTAGCCATCTTTCTTTGCATAACAACTTCAGTATTGATTGCTGCTGCTAAAATTGCCTGTACATCTAATTGAATGTTTTCTTGTGTTATTGTTTCATATTCTCTTAAGCAATCAGAGTGAACTACTAGTTCTCCACTAGCTCCTTGTGTAAATCTTAATTTAGATAACATTCTACTTACTACTCTTTCTGTCATATCTTCAAACATTTTTTCTAGAGCATATAAAAATCCTTCTCCATGATACTCAAAAAATTCTTCTACATGATTTGTTTGTAGTGTTAATAAGTTATTTGTTGCTTTAAAATTAGCTGCTCCTTGAGCTTCTATTTGTTGTGAAATACTTGAATTACTTGTTCCAAAAACTCCCATATTATTCATTCTCCTCTTCTATTATTTGTTTAGCTTGTTTAACTTGAGTTCCATCTGTCATTAATTTTAATATCCTTGTATTAATTGAATGGCTTTCCATTGTTAATCTAAATAATTCATCTTCGGCTGATTCTACACTCATTTCAGGGGGTCTTATTGTCCAACCGGTTGCAGCCAAACTCTCGATATCGGATTGCCTTAATGAAGTTAGCGGTGCTGATTGCAACATTTTAGGCACTTTAGGCTTAGGAACATATGCACTAAAGGATAACCCATGTTCATCAGCTATAATTTGTTGTTCTAACATCTCATATTGTTTGTGTATTTGAGCATGTTTATCACAATAAGTTCCTCTCATTGGATAACCCTTTCTAACTTTATGAAGTGGTATTGTTGGTCTCATTGGGTCGGATGCTTCCCAAACCTTATGAGTCCCACAAACAACACATCTGTCTCTAGTATTGAATTTATATCCTAAAGGAATCTTTAAAAAAGTTTTCCTTTCTGGCCAAAGAACTTTAACTAATTCTTTTAATTGTTTCTTTGGTTTATCGCTTTTATATTCATAGGTCATTATAGACCCTGCTGCTCTAGCATATTTTAATGGTGGCAAAAAGGCATTTGCTACAGTTGCATTTGTTGCACCAATTAAAGACGGGGGCTGATAATTCATGCTCATTTTTTACACTCCTTACATTTACAATATACCGACATTGAACAATTATCTGTTATCATTAATAGTCCTCTATCATTGTTGTAATTCCTCTATATACCATTTCAGCATCTGATTTTGCACTTACTATATATTTATGAGTTGGTATTCCTTTATCGTTTAATCTTTGAATTCCGTCTTGAAATGAATCAAATATTGGATGTTTTTGAATGTCATTATATGAATATCTGTCTTTCCACAAATCAAATTTATTTGCCCAAATTCCTAATGCTATTGGATAATCATGTTTGTGTTTCTTTTTTCTTTTATTAATCATATCCCAATAAGGTGAACAAATTGCATCTACTAAAAACTTCCAACATAATTGTTGTTCAATATCAATGTGTTTAGATAAATGTCTGTCGTCTATCATAAAAATAATATATTTTACCTTTCTTGATTTCATATCTTGTAGCCATTCACCCCAATATAAGTTTTCTCCACCAACATCTGAAGTTCTTATAGTATGTGTATCTCCATCAATTTTTATTGTTTTTCTTAATGCTCTTTCTCTGCCAACTGTTCTTTCTTTAATTTCTGGCACTTCACCTCTAGTTCTTAATTGATGATGTAATGTAGTTTTTCCTACTTGAGTTGCTCCATATACTCCAAACGGGTGAGGGTTTATTTTTTTCCACAATATTCCTATTTTTTCAATACAAAGAATTACAAATCCGGTCATTACAGACATAATATATACCTCCTTAATGATATATTAATGCCCAAAAGCCCTCCCATAATTCTCCTAATATATTTATTCCTGTTAAAGCCATTAATTGACCTAGAGTAAAGCTTGTTAAACATCCAATAATACCCCAAAAATAAAATCTAGCTCGTAAAAACCAAACATCTGCTGAATGTGCTCTTTGCATATCGTATGCTAAAGCAGTTTCATCCATTCCAAATGCTATTGCATCCAACATGTTCTCACTTACTGTTCAATTTGAGCCAAGAAAGAAGGCTTAGCTTCAGTATTTTCAACCACAATTGGTTGATTTACAGCAAAGTTTTGTTGAGGTGTTAAATTACCCCAAGTTTGATTATGCTGTTGTAAACTTTGTCTAACTCTTTCTCTTTGTTGCTCGTCTTTTCCACGCTTGTGCCAGTATGCAGATATTCTTCTGTCTAGCAAAGCCATTTCTATATAATCATTTAATATCAAGTCAAATATTGCTTTCATCACTAATATTCCACCGATAGTCATTAAAGCAAAAACTACCGCATGTGAATAATGATTAAAAGCCAATAGATGACCAAACTCGGCGTAAAAGAAAACATTTACGCCACAAATTGCTCCGACGAATAATATCGTCATTACAAGTTTTGTGTCTTTCTCTAAAGCTGGCATTATTAATTCACCTAGTTATATTGAGCAGAAACTGAAACATTTACTTTTGTTCCTGCCCCCGTAACTAGAACATATAATCCGTCTGATATTATTGCACCATGCATGTCGAAATCTAAGTTTTCTCTAACCGCACCAACATGTACTCTATGAATTAATTTACCATTAAATGCTGATGTACCACAACCATCAATAAAATCAATAGTCATAGCAGTTGTTTGGTTATTACTAACCTTAAATGAAAGTATCCTTGCTTTAGTAGAATCTTTCGTTCCATCAGCATTAAGTGCATCATTTCCTATTAATTGAACTGCCTGTCTTCCTGCAACGCTATTAATAGTTGCATCTGAGCCAGCAGCAGCAAAAGCATGAGTCTTAGTGCATAAACTTCCCGCAGTCATTTGTCTCAGTTCCTCCCTTATTTCGTCTAAGAACGGTTCCCTTATTAAAGTTGGGAATCCTTTATTGTCTTTTTAGTCTTTATAGAAGTCTTTACTACTTCTTTTTTCTCTTTAGGAATCTTTTTAGAAGATACAGGTTTTATTTCCTTTTTTATTTTTTCTTCTTTTACTTCTTCTAATTTAGTATTAGAAATATTTGCTTCCTTAATTAGTTTGGGCTTAAAACTCTTTTTCTTCTCAGGATACATTAGTTTTAATGTTTCTTCAAGCCCTGCTCCCCCGAACTCCTTTTTCAAAAGTTTAGATTGTCCCCTACTACACTTCTTTAATGCTTCTTTATCTTTATCTTCAAAATGAATTTCAAATTCATCTGCCCCCAAATAAGATAAAGCATGAATTGGATTTATGTCTATTGTTTCACCTGATTTAACAGACATACTTTTAATTAGAGAGCGTCTCTTCTCTCTACCTTTATATTTTAATTTAGCCATATTATCACCTATTTAGTGACCAATGACCCCCCGTAGGGGGCCAATGGCCACATTACTACTCATTTCAGAGTATTCCGTAAACACGAACTCTTGTGCTTCCACCATTAGCGTCATTGGCCAAAGTAGCGTTTGTTCCATCTAGTGCTGTAAACATGAGAGCAAAAGATGTTCCACTCTCATAAGCACCTGCGGCACTAACCTCTACTTGCGGCATAACGGCATTGGCGTTATCATAACCAGTTATATGAACTGCATTAATTCTGCTTAATCCAAATGCAGAAGCAGGTATTACTGAACCTGCTGCTACAATAGATGTAACATCCACCAATGCATCCACAAAGTATTCATCACCATGTACTCTTGGTGTGGTCATACCTTTGTGGTCAGCAAGAATGGTTACTGTATATGCTAATGCCATACTTAATCACCTCATGCACTTGTTATGTTTGTTATCTTGCCTTGTCCCTTAAAGAAAGAACAACCAGTTTCAGCAATGGTTCTATACATTGCCTGATTACCTAGTGTTCCAACACCAAATGGGTTTCCATTATCAATTCCATCCTCAAAGTATTGGGTTGGTTTCATTACAGAAAGCCAAATGTGGTCAGTATCTAAGATTAACAGGTCGCTCAATTTATTAGAACCTAATCCGGTCTTAGGCATATCCTTACAAGGAATTAAGGGTATATCATAGTAGGTTGCTACACGGAAACCAACCTCTGCTCCCTTTACACCCCTAACACCATTATGGGTAGGGATAATTTCCTTTCGGTCTAAGAACCTTTCTTGGCTCTGTAATAGGTCACCAATGTGCTGAATGGTATCATATCCAGTTAAGATAACCTTTGGGCTACCGCCGTTCTCTCTTAATTGCCTTAGCATACTATTTAGAATAGTTAGGGTTAATGGTCTAGCATCTCCAGCAGCATAAGATGAACCGTAATCCACCTGTGCATCCATAAAGGATTCATTGTATGCGTTGCTTACTAACTGTCGGTCTGTGTTTCCATATAGAGTTACTAATTGGGCAACCAAACCATTTGTTGTTGATGCTGAATCATCAGTCATAGATGCATCCACCAGTGCTTCTAATTCTTGTGAAGAAGCAACAACCTTCATTAACGATGTGTAATTAGCAGTAACATTAACTGTTGTTCCACCATCGCTTCCATTCTCTGTTAAATCATAGTTTTCAAGAGGCATTAATAGCATCTTGTTTTGTGCTTCAGCATGGTGCTTACCCATGTCCTCACGGATTAAGGCTCTTAAGTCACCAACACCATCATCAATCTTAGCCATTTCAAGGGCAAGTTCTGAGAACTCAAACATATGAGCAATAGTTTTAGGGCTTGTATAGAGAGTAGTGTATTGTGGAGCAATAGCAGGAATTTCTGTTCCTAACCTTGCATTCTCAACAACACCACCAATCTTGTCCACTCTTGGAGTAGCTCCACCTTGCTTATTTGCGGCAGCAGAAGCATCATTAGCCCCAGATACTGCAAATGTAGAGGCTGAACCACCTTCAGGCCTATCTGTCATTATTCTCCACCCGCTAGAGGTATAAGGCCTCTTTGCGAGCATAGCCAATGCGTTAACTTCTTGGTTTAGCATCGACCAAACTTTCTTTCCATATACTAAATTGTAAAGGCTTGATAAGCCACCTGCAACAGTTCCTTGTGGTGTTTCTGTACCACCATGACCTGTATGCAAACCAGCAACAATACCTGCGCTCTTAAGCATGGTATTACCACCTGCTCCGCCCCTAACTCCGTAGGTTGCGGCTTCTAAATCTTTCATACTTTTTACATAGTTATATGCCATTCTTTTCACTCCTCATATTTTGAAACAAAGCTATGAATGTCATTCCAGCTCATCTCAGAAACATCTACTTCTGGGATTTCAACTGTCTGTGACTTAGCAATTGCATCATTCCTGTCTTCTAGGCTCTTTCTAAGGGTAGCGAACTCCTCTCTTAGTGTTTCAACCTCGTTCTTAGCGTCATACTCACGCCTTGCAACATCTGCCTTTCTTACAGATGTCTCCTCAATGAAGCGAGTTTCAAACTGCTTCTTTAAGGATTCGTATGCCATCTTTTCTAGCTGTTCTGCCTTAAAAGCCTCATACGCCTTTTCTACATTAGCAGTAGATAGGTCTAAAGTAGAGAAGTCATCATTCTTCCACTCTTTGTATAATGGCCCAACTTGAGCTGCTTGAGGCAGTTTCTTTCCTTGTGATTCCTCACCGATTAAACCTGCTTCTACAAAGCCCTCTGGCCCAGTCCTACCTTTTGCCTCACTATCGAAGTTGGAGAGTGTTAACTCTTCATCTTCCTCTTCTACCGGAGTATCTGTATCTGAAGTAAGCGTTTCGCCTTCTGCTGATGATTCTTCATCAGTATCCATATACTCTGCTTTCTCCTCCTCTACCGGTTCTTCTTTCTGAAGGTCATTAACTTGCTTCATTAGCTCATTAATTTCCTCCAGCGTCTTTTCCAATTTTTCACTCATGGTATCACGCTCCTCCTTTAATATGTCAAACTTTGCTTCTGGGTTTATTCCTTTTTCACAAATTGTTACTTCATGGAGTTCTAATTTATTTATCTCATTATATTCGCCAAATGTTTCATTGGTCTTTTTTCTTTTTGATAATGCTTGTCCACCTATACTAAATGAACGAAGGGTTCCTTTTCTAATCCCTCTTGAAATTTCTTTTGCTTTTTCTATGTCATCTCTTAATTTAATTACAACATAAAAGCCTACATCATCTACTGCTGTTTTGTGTAGTGTTCCATTTTTGTCTCGATATTGTTCTATTACTTCTCCGACTTGAACATTTGAATGGTTTGACATTACATTTCTATATTTCTTTATTTGCATGTATTTTACAACTGCGTCCTCTAATGCATCTAAAGTAATTAAATCATTTTGTTTATCTACAACTTCAATAGAAGCATATCCACCTATAACTAATTCATCTGATTTTAATATGTCAAATGTTCCATCTGAATCACTTTGTAGCATAGCGACTTGCGACACATTCCCACTTCCTCAGACTACTATATGAAGTATGGCTTATTCACGGATTTGCATGGTTAAATTTTTAAACCTATCCTCTGTTATATCCCATATACCTTTATCTTCCTTCTTATCTAACATCTCTTGTTTGTATCCTGTCCAAACTAACCATTTATCTTGTTCATTTACAGGAACTACTCTAAAATGTAATCTAGTATCAAACTTATCCCCATCTATTCTATATTCATGATAACCATGTTTTTGAACACCTAGTTCAATTTTACCTTTATCTAATAATTTCTTCTGTATTGTTTTCTTTGCTACTTGGGCTGGAAATTTACCAGCTTTCCCAAACAAATTAAAAATGTCTTCTGTATCTTCTATATCAATATTCCATCCCATCTGTTTATCATTAATATTTATAATTAAATTGATATTATCATCTTCCGCTTCTACTAATTTAAATGTACCTACATTTGAGGTTTCTTTTTTCTTTGAAATATGATTTGGATTAAATGTATATTTTTCCCCATCTAACGCAACAAATTCATCTTGGTCATTCATCCAATTTTTTAATCTTCTTGGTTGATTAGTCCATAAATCATTTAAATATGTTTTAAGTTTTGAATGGGTCTTTACAAATTCATATATATCAGAAAGAGGCACTCCTTCTTCTTTGGGGTCTTTCTCTTTCAAAAATTCTTTGATTGCTCCCCTAGCTTCAGAAGACTTTGTTTTATTTATTTCTGTTAATTGGTCTTTCCAATCATCTATATCTGATAAAGCATTCTTTTCCATTAGTGGGTCTCCATCAAAACCAAAAATAGTAAAGCCTTCATAGTCTCCTTTTAAAATAATTTCTGCCTCACCATGTATTCCATCTGTTATAGTGTACTTTAATAAAGCATCTTGAACATCATAAGCCAATGATTTCTTACTATCTTTTGATAATAATTCTAATGTAATTAATTTTTCAGGAGCTTCTACTTCTGGTATTTCAATAACTTTAGCAGAAAATAAACTATAGCCTTTACCTTTTCGTTTTACTTCATCTACTTTAACTCTAATAATAGAACCTATTTCTACATTTTCTTTAGTGTTTAATGCTTTACCAACCTTTAGATAGGTCTTTCCTTCATGTTCTGTTCCATCATGTTCTCTGGCTTCTTCTCCTGTAAGTGGGCCAATTCCAACAGAATAAGAATACAAGTTAGATTTAGTTTTCTTTTTATCTAAGACAATAACATCTAAATCTACAAATTTTTTCCACTTAATCCATTTAGGATTTTTCTTAGTTCCTATATAATAAGTTGATTCTATATCTTTGATAACTACTCCTTCAGCAGTTCTAGATTCCATTATCTCTTTACCATATTTTTTGACTTCTTCTAATGAATCAGCCATTCTAGTGTTTTTCTTATTAGGGAATGATAATTCATCAGAAGAATTTTGAGCAAATTGATAAAATAATATATTAATTCTTTCTCTTAAGGGGTCATCAGCAATGTTTTTATCTTCATGATGCATAATATCAAATACTCTAGCCTTTAATTCTGCATCATTATATTTATTTTTAAATAAGTGAGCAATAGTATCTGCTCTATGTAAAGGTTCATCTTTATCATATAATATCAATTCAGCATCTAAAATTACATCCCCAAATTGTTTAGCCTTTAGCCTATCTACAATCTTTTTACATTTATCAGTTATGTCTTTTTTGTTATAAGTATATATTTTTATCTTGGAGTCTTGTTTATGAATTTGAATTCTAATACCATCATATTTTTCTTGGACAAGCCATTCACCGCTAAATCCTTTTAATTCTTTAATATCATTTATTTCAAATATTCTATACATTGGTTTGTTAGGAATTATAAAATCTATTTCTGCTTTTTCTTCATCACTTTTCTTTAAATCTATTTCTATTAATTCTTTCCAATTTTCTATAGTATTGTCTACTAAATAAACATCTTTTAGAATTTCTAATGCTGATTTAAATTTAGATTTAATTCTTTTGTTTTCTGTAGAATCATCTCCATAATGTTCTATGATATACAAAGGAATATCTGACACTGCTAAGTCTAAGCCCATAGCCCCCTCAGTAATAGTGTCGGGCATCCTATCATTTTTCACCCATGATTCTTCTTTAATGCAATGCGGGTGTGCGCGTAATGCATAGTGTATAAACATAGCATATATAGAGGGCTTTGCAATTAGATTTTCTATTACTTTATCTCCTAATTGTTTAGCAAACGGGTCATTTAGTTCTTTAGAATTAAAGCGCAATTCTTTAATTTCATCAAATAATTCTTTAGCTTGTATTGATTCAGGATTCAATACCTCTTTTTCAAACACTAATTTTTCATTTAAATATTTCTTTAGTTCTCTAGAAAAATCATTTAAGCCGTCAAAATCTTCTCTAATTTTTTCTATAGAACTTTGCCAATTTTTACGGTATGCTTTAGGGTCTTCTCTTGCAGATAAATAATTAAATCTAACATCTTCATAAAAGTTAAGCACTCGCTTTGCAAGCGAATCCTTTTTCTTATCAAAGACACCAGAAAGCGGCATAACTATCCCTCAATCTCATCTCTAATCTTAGTCTTTTCTTCATCACTACCTTTAGCATCAGGAACTTTAGTTGCTTTAGGTTTACTTAATTTAACATCTTCACCAGTTAAATCTTCTTCATTGAAATCATCCTTATTACCAAGTATTCCAACGGCTTCTTTTGTTGCTTTTAACATTAACTCTGCTATCTTTTCTTCTTTTGTCACTTTTTCTGGCATTAATAACCACCTTCTAATTTATTCATCATTTTACCGATATCATCCCAATCCATCTTAGCGATAGCATCTACATCTGTTCCTGTTTCAGAAACAGAAATAATTGGAGAAGGAGTTTCAACAACAACATAACCTGATTTCATTAATAGATTATCTTTATCATAAACTGCTTTCTCCAATTCATTTACTTTATTTACTAATGTTTTTAACAATAGTAACATTTCATTCTCTGTGTTTTCTTCACTCATCTTTTTCCTCTCCTAAATCCCCTTTACTTTTTGGATATACCATCCCTCTTAATTGACGGTATAAAGTTTCATAGTCTTTTCTTAATTCTGCTGCTCTTGCAACTAAATCAGTATTTGTTTCTTCCATAAGTTCCATTTTCTTTTGCATAGCTTTAGATTTATTTACATCTAAGGAATTTAATTCATCTAATAAATCTCCTAATTTAGTAAAATCTTGTCCCATATATTCAGATGGTTGAGTAGATTGTAATATCTTTTTTACTTTCTTTTTCTGTTTTGGACTAGCTTTATCTAACATAGGGCTATGTGCTTTTAATAATATTTTTTCCCAATTCATTCTTTTTTCCTCCTTTCTTCTAATATTTCTTTTAATTTATCTTTTTGAACACCCATTCTGCTTAACCACTCATCTATTGATTTTTCTTTAGTTGAACGATGCATTTGAAGTTTTTTTTCTTCTTCTGATAATTTATTAGCTTTACTTTGATGTTGAACCTGTTTATCATCTTTAATAGGAACCTTTTCAGTTCTTACATCTGTTGTTTGAGCTTCTTTTTTCTTGGCTTCCCATTCTTTTTGTCTTTGTAATGCAGCCTTCTCTTGGTCTTTTATTTGCTTAGCATAATTATCATATTCTTCTATGTTATCTTTTATATTTTTATAATCATTATGAAATTCTTTTTCTTGTTCTATTAAAGAATAATCTATATCTTCACTAACAAAGGTATTTTCTTCTAATAATTGAGTTAATCTTCTAGCCGCTTTGAAATATTTATTTATTCGGTTATAAGATAATTCTAACTTCTTTATAGCAGATTTATATTTTTTCCCCCTAATTTCTTCATAACTAGTTTTATTATTTTTATTATCTTTTAAACTATTCCATTCTGCTACTAACTCATCATCTAAATTTTGAGTTCCATATTTTTTTTCAGTAAAAGATTCATTAGTAGATTCATCTAAAATCTCTATATTCCTCATAAATAAATTTAATATATTATCCCACTCATCATTTAATAATTCATTAAGTTTATCTGTTATTGTAGATAAGTGTTTTTTAGTAGTTTGTCCTTGAAACCTATATTTTTTAGTATTAACTAATCTTGCTATATCAACAACAGATAAGTTTTTTTGGTCTCTTAATAATTTATATTCTCTTATAATTGAATTTTTATCTGGTCTAGAAATACCACTTAACTCTTCTAATTTTTGCATAGACCTTTCAAATAATTCTGTCGGTACTACCTTTTTTTGTTTGTTTTCCCATTCTATTTTTACAAGTCTATCATAAATAGTATTATGAAGTTTTCTCTCTCCTTTTGTTCCTACATCTTGTAATAATAATAAAAACTTAACATCTAATAAACCAAAATCAAACATATCATTTTGTAGTGTAGGAGAAAGTGTGTCGCCTCTTTCCATTGCATCTAAAAATCTAACAAATACTTTCTCCTCATCAGTAGATATTCCTTTTATTTTAATACTAGATTTTTTTCTAGGTTTAAATATTTCTTGAAGTTTATTAAATAATTCTTTATTTAGATGAGGTTTTATTTGCCATAATGCAGACATTATTACTGCATCATTTATTTTTAATATTTCGCCTGCTGTAGTTGTTGTTGGCATAATGCCATCTTTGTCTGGTTGTGCTTCTGTTCTATTTAATTGTATATTCCCAGTAATATTTTCTTTTGCATTATCTAAATGTTGTTTTATTTCAGACATTGTAAATGGCCTAAGTTTATTTTGATGCACTTTAGCCTTTTCTAATAATTTATCTTGTACTGACGGACTATCTTCTTTTAATATAAGAGATGTATCTCTTATAAGTAATCCATCTAAAAAATCCATTTAATCACCTTAATAGGGTAAACTATCAGGAAGCCTTTTACTAGTTTTAGTTTTAGGCTTACCAATAAAATCTGGTACTTCCGAACTTGCCGGACTTTCTTTTGTGCCTGAGTCTGGGTCAGGCCCTACATAATCAAAGTTTTTATTCTTTGTTATTTTAACGCTATTTCTTTCAGCATTTCTTGCTATCTTTAATTCCTTTTCTAACTCTTTTACTGTTTTTGTCATTTATTATGTCCTCCTTTACTATATCGTGGTTTCCCCATACCGCCAGTATATCTTCTTGCACCCATTCCAAACTTCTTCTTTTTCTTTGATGGAGGGCGAAGAGCTTGAGTAAGTGTTTTTCTATTTTTACTTTTCTTAATTATAGACATTAATCTATTATACGCGGTTTGAATTACCGAATCGTGTGGTGGCTTTTTAACCCACCAAGGAGTATAACCTCGTGTATTCTTTACATGAACTTTATATTCTTCAGTCTGTTTTACCCATTCATCTCTTTCTTTAATGTGTTTATCATCATCAAAAGTAAGAGCTATCATATCATCAGTCATGTGTATTATTTCTATACCTGGATATTTCATTGATGGTTGTCCCCATCTACCTGTATCTGATATTAAAGCTTCTAGAGCGTTTTTAACATCTCTTCTCTCAAATTGTTCTAAGTCTTCATATAACCAGAAAAACTCTAAAAATTTCTCAGTATGCTCCTCTGCCAGCCAACGCTTTAAAAACATATAAAATTTAGTAACATGTAATCCTTGTGTAGAATCACTAGCATCCCATTCAGCCTTTAATACATTTTTCCAATTCATGGTATTCTTCTCTCCGTTCTTGTATCAACATTCTGATTACCTGCTTCTTTAGGTAATCCTGTAAATCTTTTATCAGGGCCAGTTACACTTGATGGTTTATTTCTTGTTTTTGGGGGTTCAGATTTAACTTTTGCTGGAACTCCTGCTTCTTCTTGTGTTGGTCTTTGGCCTTGTTCCATCATTTCACCTAAATGTGATTGGTCTATATTAGTGCCAGCATAAGGGTCTCTTTGGAACTCTTCTTGTCCTCCACCCCCACCTTTATCGCCTTTCATATCGGGTTTTTCTTTTGTATATGTAAATCGTCCTTTATCATCCATATTAACTTCAAACCCTAAGTTCTTTATTCCGCCAGCTATTTGAACTTCTAATTCTCTCTTTCTTATATTCTTTACTTCATCTTCTTCTTCAGATGGTGGTAATTCTAAAGTCCAATCTGTTATACCAAACTCTTTAATTATAAATGGAAACACATAAGTATTCCAGATATTTTGTGCCATTTCTACAGCCCTATTAGTAACAAGGATTTGCATACCTTCATTATTTAATCCACCGCTAGTAGTATTATCAGCCATAAAGATTTTACTTACTCCATAGAAAGCAGAAATCCTATCTCTCAAATCATCCTTAACAGATATATAATCCATTTCTTTTAGGCTATCCATAAACTTAATCCATTCAATAGAACCTTTACCGTTTTCTGCTTCTATACCCATTACAGGAATAAAATGTGGGTCTTGTTCCATCTTCTCTTTAACACCTCGCCAAAAGGATTTCATTGAATCAATGTTTCTAGTCTGAACAGCAAGTAATCCTCTTGGCATTCTAGCTTTAGAGTATGAAGAATTTACATAGTTTTCCATAGCAATTAAAGTAGTAATATGATTCCATAAAGTTAGTATTGGTGATAAACCATATAATCTACTAGGATTATATTTACTAAAATGTAATACCTCTCCTTTTAAATAATGCTGTTCTTCTCCATTACACCTATTTACATAATAAACAGGATGTAAAGAAGCATTGCACTCTTCACAAGTGTGGAATGGGTCATCATGGATTTGCTCTCTATGATTTAAACAAGTAAATCCATGTGTGCCTTTTTCACCATCTTCATCTGTATAAATAGACATAGTTACTGGGTCTCCTCTAAACATTTCTTTAATTTTATGCATTTTAATCTGTCCAGTATTATCTAAATAATATTCTTTCTTTAAAATAATATATGCATCATCCATAATATTTAAATCATCTTCTAATTCTTTTAAAATATCTATAAATAGTTGGTCAGCTTTATTTATATAACCAGTCATAAGTTTTTCAGCATAATCTAATTGTTTTTTATCAGGTTTAGTTAAACTAACAGAATTACATTCACTACATTTTTCTACTGGTTGTTTATGTTCATTTCCACACTCTCTACATTTATATGCAAACTTTTCTTTCCAAACATAACCCCGTCTAAATATTTCATTTTTTAATTGAGTTGTACAAGTTCTAACAATAACTGATTGTTGTGCTACATGATATATAACAGGAGATGTAATCATGTAATCTGTAGATTTTTCTTGTATTCCTGGATTAAATATTTTAGGGTCTTTTGGTGTAGGAGTGTTTCTCCTAAACAGATTACCTAAACTAAATCTTCTTTTTTCTTCTACCATATTATGCCTCCATATAAATAAATTAACATTGTTTTCAAATTCCCATTTTACTATTTTCTTCAAGTTTATTAATTGAATCTATATCAATATTCCAAGCAGCCCAATCAAATTTAGCATTATCACTATGATTATAATATTTCATTAATTTAAATAGTTCATCTTTTCTGACAGAATACCAATCTTTTTTCTTATCATATTTCTTTATTTTTATAAGTTCTAATAAAGTATTTGCATTGTTTTTCTTTAATTTAAAATGTGGTAAACATTTGGTTAATAATTTTTTAATTTCTGGGCCAGAATAAAAGTTAAGTCTATTTATTAATCTAGTATCTTGTGGTGATTTTTGGTCTAAGTGTAATCTACCCATTCCTAGTGATTTATGCATTTCTAACATGAAAGCCTTTCCTCTATCTCCTGTTGCTACTAAACCAACTCTTGGATTATGATTTTTGTCCATTGTTATATAACCATCAGAATCAATAAATGCTGCAGTATAAGCCCAAATATTCTTTTTAATATCATCATTTATTTTATAGTAGGCTCCATCAACATTTGTTATATTTTGTTCCTTTGCAAGTTTTGCTATAATATTTGGTGAACTCCTATCATATAATTTCTGTGGTAATGATTCATGTATTTGTCTAGAAGAGATGCCCGGATTATTACAAACAGAATCAAGGATGGCCTTCCTAATAGTGTCCTTTGGCGAACTACTTATAGGGGTTTGTTTAATTAAATTGGTGAATTGTTTCTTATGGGTCTTCATCTCTTTAGTTAGTCTTGAATATTCTTTATTATAACTTAAACCTCTTCTATTTTGTTCTGCTTCCCAATATTTACAAAGACAGTCTATTATTTCTCTTCTGTTTTCTTCTTTAGTAATAGAGTTTAATTTTACTAACTTGTCTTCATTATAGTTCATCTGTTTAAGTGGGTATTTATACTTTTTAACCCAATAGATACTATCTATGCAATCATTTAAATAATCTGCATAAGCTTTAATTAAACTATCTATAGAATTAGTAAAGGCTATCTTAGTTTCGCCCTTAAGAGTCCTTCTATATTTTCTCATTTCTTTAATTAGAGTTGGTACATCCTTACCTTCTATTTCATACTTTTTTGGGTATTCTGATAAAGATTCTTTTGCACTAGTAAGATTAATATTTGCAATATCAGCATAATCCTTTACAATATCTTCATGGCTGCGAATAGGCTGCTGTTCTAGCCATGCCGTTTTCATATCGTCTTCTATTCGACTCATATTTTCTTCGATAACCTCTATTTCTTTTTGTCTATCAGTCAGTTCTTGAAGTTGTTCAGACCTTTTCGTCATAATGTTCACCTGTCCTAAAAATTCAGTCCTAAAAGACCCTGTTTTGGGCCAATAGGCTCGTTCTGTGGCTCTCCAAAGATTTCCATGTCGTCAAGTAGTATGAATGCTTCGGAGGCGGTCTGTGTGGCCGCATTTGCTAATGCAAGGGCCATTACCAAATCATCGTGCGCCCCTACACCTTCAAACTTTCCCGAATCGGTTATTGAGAACATAGATAATTCTTCAATGAGCATAGAAGTCATCTTTCTACTATTATTATCACCATAAGGAAGATTAATTTTTTTATTTTCAAAGTTCATTTGTAAGTTTAATATAATTTCTTGTTTCTTTCTTCTAGTTGTATCAAAATCTCTAACATTTAAGTCTGAAACAGCCCTTAATTCTTGTGTAAAGGCTTTAGCGAAGGTATTTGTTTCATAAAGGATAGTGTCTGGTTGAAACACTTGTCCAATTAAGCGTAATTTTTCAATATTTTCTCTAAATTTCACATTTTTAGACCTATCAACATGAACAATCGTCTTATTCATCTCATCATCTACTTCTAATACCATAATTACATTATAATCTCCATCAGTAGAGATTGCTGGGTCAACTCCAACATAATATTTATATCCTTTATCCTTTCTATGTCCTAATTTTAGAATAAAATCTTTATTTTTAGCATTTTCTAGATGTTCTTGTCCAAATAAAGCAGTTCCTGTAGATACTGGAATACATAAATACTCTCTTGTAAACTTTAATGACCCAATTTCTGCTTTTCTTTGTATTAAAGCTTCATAATCCCATCTTGCTGGCCAAAGGGGTTCATCTAATGAATTAAAACACGGGTATTTTCTAACAGTATATGCCTCATTTTCTTCTAATTGAGCAAAAATATCAGTATATGTAAAAGGAGTTCCTATCATTCTTAAATTTGCTGTATGGTGCAAAGTTGGAATCATGTCACCAAAGAACCAATCTGTTACTCTTTGTATAGCAGCTAAACTAAATTCTTTCAAAGGGTCATCAATAATAATTTCTTGGGGGTGAAGTCCTCTAATCTGAGAACCTACCGACCTTTCAAGAACAGAGTTACCATTGGTTAATGTAATGTTTCCAATAGCCCAACCTCTTGAGGGTTTAAATTGTTTTAATTGTGGAAGGTTAAACATTCTATCTATTTCTCTCATGTGCACCATAGTCTGTTTTTGGTTAGATGAGATATATAGCATTTGAAATGGAGGCTCTTGAAATATTAAATTCCAAACTACCCACGAATGCATAAATACAGATTTTCCGTGGTCTCTTGAACAAACAATAACAGTTCTATCTGTTTCTTCCATTAACTCTAACCACTCTTTCATATATTCAGGATACATCATTTTTAATACATTTTGAAAAAAGTATGGAAATGAATGTTTAGATAATTCCATATCCATTGCATGAGTAAAGTCTAAATTTTCTAATTCCATTTAATCCCTCCACACAAACTGATTTCGATTTCCTCTACCACCTAGACTTACTATATTGGGATGACGGTTTAATATCATTGGTAAAGAATTTCTTTCAGGGATGACTCTACTAGATATTGTTCTTTTTCCTCCTTTTCCAGACCATTCTGAGTTTGGGCCTATTCTTCTTGCATTTTCTAAATCAAGTGCTGTAAATAACATGTCACTAATTTCTCTGGAGGTTTTGGGTTCTTTTAAATTATTACTTAAATAATCTATAAAAATAGGATGTAATTCATTGCGTTTTAATGTTTTTGAAACATCAGAGGCAAGTTTAGTTTGCCAATCACTAGTATAAGGATATTCATTACGAGTTCCTCTTTCTACTTCTAAAACACATATATCCCAACTGCGTAGTAATTTCTTACAAACTTGCTTATGTGAATCATGTTTAGAAGTTCTCATAATATCTTCAATCATTTCTCTTAATTCTTCACCGTTAGCATTTTTCAGCCCTTCTAATAATTCATTATTTGCGCCTAATTTTTGTAAGAAATCATGAAAAATTTCTTTTGTTTCTGAAACACAAGCATCAGCTTTTAATATATTATTCCAACTCATTCTTCCTCACCATTCCAAAACCATTCATAAATTGAATCTACAATTTCTTTATTCTCATTTTTATGGTCGCGCCACAACTTCTTATTTTTTTTGAGTTTATTAAATCCTTCTATTTGAGCATTCCAATAGTCCCAATCAATATCCCATAACTCTTTCATTTCTTTCCCAATATATTTCTAGCAGTTTGACAACAAAATCTAATTTTTTGTGTTGATTGAAGCAACCAAAATGAATCTTTTTCTAGACCAAATTTATTTTCAATATGTCTACATAATTCATATCTTGACATAGATTCAAAATCATCATCTATTTCTAATCCAAGGATTGGGCCTAATTCATGAATTTGCCTTTTATCTAACCAAACATAAGCATTACCCATAAATGCAATTAGTTTTTTAATTAACCATTGTTTCATCTATCTCTTGGCCTCCTTAATATTTTTCTTTTAAATTTTTCTTTCATGTCTTGTGCCCATTTATTAAACCAAGCACTTCTACTTATTTTATCTTCATAGGTTTTCCATAATTTTTCATTTTCTGGATGTTCTTCGTCACCTAAAATTTCCAATAGTTCTTTTTGCATTGATTTAATAGGTAATCTTGGTTTTGGAATAAGACTAGCTTTATCTACATTATCAGATTTCTCTTTTTCTGCATATGGTTTATTTGGTTCTATAGGAGGGTCATTTGGATGAAAAGGCTCTCTTTCAGGATTCCCATAAAACTTAATAATATCCCACCACTTCATTTATCTTCCTCCTCTTTCTTTTTCCTTTTAATTGATTCTCTTCTAATCTTTAGTGCTTCGTTTATTTCATGTGTATTGGGTCTATCAAACACTTCAAACTTATCCAGTCCAATTTCTTTAGCACAGGTATAACAATATGTTAATCTTTTAGTTTCCTCTTTTGCATCCTTTGTGGTTTTTCTTTTATATGATTTAACTCTATCTTTTTCGGCAGCTATAGTTAATGCTCTACTACACATTGCACATCTAGTTGTTGGAGTTAAGTCTCTAGATATTCCAGCACCGGCTGAAGGCGTTCCAGTACCTCCTTTAAATCTTGATACTGTTTTAGCTCTTATATGCTTTCTACGAGATTCTTTAATTTTTTCTAATCTTTCTTCGCGCTTTTGTTTTTCCTCAGAAGATACTTTTGCTCTCCATTCTGCTTCTGTTTCTGGTTTAGATTCTTTAGTTCCTTCTCCAGTAAAAGGATTAAATGGTTCAGGTGATTTACGCTTTTTTCTTTTTCTTTTAATCACATCTTTCCATTCATTCATATTAAACCCTCTTACATTGTCTATTTAAATGTTGATTACATAATATTTGATTACATTTATTACATTGTACTACTGCTGGTCTCCAACAATGTTGACATTTTATACGACTATCTATATTCCATCCCATTGCAATGTTTGGCCCTTGATGTACAAATCTATTCATGGCTCCTCTGTTTAATTCTTTCCACCATCTCATATTAATCCTCATAAAACTCTTGTAATCTAGCATCTACTAATTCTAAATATTTTTCTCTAATTGGGGCAAGTGCTTCTTCAAAATCAATATCACTAATAGCTAAACCTAATTCTTCAACCAACACATCCATAAAATCTTCATCATCAGCTAATAATTCATCATAAATATCAAACACAGCTTCGTTTCCAAGATTAATTAATTGTTGTCTAAGAGCATTAATATCAGTATACCCTAAAGCATTATATGTTTCAATAGTTAACATAACAAGCATATCCAATTTATCAAATACCATTTCTGCATGATTTCTACACATGTGTGTAGCTACTTTAGTAGCTAACTCTTGATATCTTTTTTTATCTGTTTTATTTATATTGCTCATTAATCTCACCTATATAATGCTTTTACATGATAAATTACATCTTCTTTTGTTCCATATTTTTTAGCTAATGTTTTCATTGTATCAAACTCATTTACAATTCCAATAATATCTGTACTAATTAATTCTATATTATAGTCTTCTTTAATAATATCTATAGTATCACTTACATTATCGAAATTATCTGTTTGACAGGTGTTATAATAAATTGGTTTACCTAACATTTTTCTAATTTCATCATGTGCCTCTAAAACATTTGTTTGAATATAAGAAGCATATTTCATATCAGATTGGTTTTTATATGCTACAATAAAATCTTCCATAGTTTCTTTTGTGTAAGGGTTCTTTAAAAACTGGTCTTTAAATTTATAAATTAACCATATAACATTGTGATATGAAGTTTTATGTTTAGACCGTTTATAATCTAACTCCTCTATTCTTCTATTTTTTAATCTAACGCCTTCAATATTAAAGCTGCTATCTCTTTTGGCTTGTTCTTTAAGTTCATTAGCAAACCATCTAATATCATTTTCTTGATTACTAGGAACAATATTACTTAAAACATCTAAAACAGCATTCGATTTTTTCTCTAAGTCATCAACTGATTTTCTTGCACTATTACTAGTAACTAAATAGTCAGTCAATCTTGTTAAATCTCTTGGGGTAACAAACGCAATAAAATAGTCTCTATATAATCCTAAAGCTAACTGTCCAATATTTTCAGGGCCATGATTAATTAATGGGCTTAAAGTATCTGCATCTAAGTATTTAGGAACTGTTTTATACGGAATCATTAATTCTCTAATAGGGTCTCCATAATATTTGTCTGCGATTTCAAATAACTCCATTAAAGTATCTGCAAATTTACCGAATGCTTTTGCTTCTCTTCTTTTCCCTTTATTTCCTACTTTAACTCTGCTAAACAAATTAAACTTATCTAACATTGCATCTCTAGCTCTTTGTTGATTAGTTCCAGGCAATCTACGGTCACCCATGCTTTCTTTTCCTGGAGCCATATCTTCTAATTCTAAATGTATAGGATATGTAGAAGCGTCTAATGGTTCTTCTAATAAATATAAAATAACTTTTACTAATTCTTCATGGAGTTCTTCTAATTTAGTTATATCAATTTTTATATCAGTATATTTAGATAGTGTTGCTAAAACCTGTCCTGTTATTGGAATATAAAAAGAGTCTCTTCCATCATCTTCATCATACGCCTGTTCTTTGTATTCTTCATGTTCATCTAGTATTAATTTATATATAGGAGCTACTCCTGGATTATTTAATTCAGCATCTTTTAGTCTTCCTTGAATTTCTTTTTTTGTACTAGTCCATGACGCAACACTATATTTCTTCTTTAATATTCCCTGTTCAGAAGCAATAACAAACAATGGGTCAACATCAATTAAAGCAGTGATAGGCTCTGCTTCTTGTAAGACTTGTTCCATATCCACTTGTTCTTCTGTTTTGTCTTCTGGTCTAATATCTGCTTGAGGCTGAGTATCTTTATCCTCTCCTTCTTCAGAGTATTGTTCATAAACAGGCTCATCATATTCAAACTCTTCATCAACATAATCGTCTTCAATTCTTTCTACATATTCTTTATCTAAAAGAATAGATAGCTTTTCTAGCATTAGCCCTCTTACATTTTCACTTACGCTTCTATCTCTATTTGGGTTAACATCAAAAGATATTAATGGTAGTTTTATTATATAGTTTAAATCATCATCCATTTTATTATATACTGTTTGTAGTTTTTCTAATTCTGCATCTAACTCTTCTATAGTAGATTCACTATCTAAAGACTTATATTGAGAAATCTGTCTTCCAGTTTCTTTGCCTTGTTTATCCATTTCTTCTGTAATATTTTCTTCTACTTTATCCCATAAAGTTAATACTTCTTTTATTTTATTTTTTAAATCTAAATACAAAGAGAATCTTTCTTCATAGAAGTCATATACCTCTCCCCGATGTTTTCTATTATTAGGGTCAATATGAGTAATAGAACTAATTCTTCTATTAATTTTTGTGGAACTTCTGCTAGTAGTTTCTGACTCTAATTCGATTAGTAATGATTGAAGTCCCTTATTATAAATAGTGTTTTGACTAATATATAATTTAATTTGTTCCATTAGTCCTTTTCTAGTTTCTTTATCTACACTCGTAGTAGTTAAATTTTGAGCATCAAGTTCAGCTTTTAAATCTGTTGTTTCTATAGTAGAATTATTATATCTAAAATATGGTAATACTTCTTCTTTTAAATTTCTAACGATTAGGTCATCTGGCCTTACTTTATCTAATGCTTGAATATAACTAACAATATACTCATCAGAAAATTCTTTATCTTTTAAAGAATCTCTAATTTGTTGTAACATTGATTCTTTATTTTCTACTTTAGTTAATCCTTCAACATGCCCATGATATAAATGCTTTTCTTTAAATTCTGTTTCATCTATATTATCAACAAAAGAATCTAAATCCTTTGAGTCATGCCTATCAGCAAACTGTGACCATGTTAAGCCAATATAATCATTTACTAATGCATCACTCATTCTTTCACCGTTGTTTCCGTTATTGATTGAATTAAACCTTGTTCTTCTAATTTATCAAATAATATATAAGTTCTATAACCTGTTCTTTTTGAATCCTTTTTCGTTCCTTCTAAATAGGTTGTAGCACTTTGATATGTTTCTTTATTTTCTAAAATATCATCTATTTTAAGTTTAACTTGTTCTACAAACCCATCTATAATAGCATTATAGTTTTGCTCGGCAGATTCTAATAATTCTTCTATTTCCGCCTCTCCATTTTTAAACCTTTTAGCTACAGATTTAAAACCAGTTCTACCATAATATAAATCTAATACATATAAAAAGTGAATCATGTCTGCTGGTTTAGCACCACCTGTTTCATTTACTTTAAATCCTTTAGTATATAGTTTTAAACTATCCTTTAAATCAACCTCTATACTTTCTTCTACTTCTCCAGTTAAACTCTGTCTAAGTAATTTAAGTTCATAAACTAATTCCCTTAAGTCATCATATTTTACGCCTTTAATTTTCTTTTCGTCAAATTTATATGCGCCTTCGATTTCACTAAAGGGTTCTTCTGTTCGCATTATTTTTTCTACTAATCTAGACAATCTAGTAGATACTTCTGTATTATAATATTCTGATAATTTTCGAGAAACCGCTCTAGGATTTTGTCCTGCTAATTCTTCAAACATTTCTTTTTCTTCTAAGCTAAATAGGTTTGGTCTAGCTCCAATTAATGTTTTATTTATTTCTTTAAATATTCTTTGTTCCTTATTATCTAACCGCTTATAAAATATTGGAAGTTCCTCATTGCTATCCTTATACTTATCTTTTAATAGTTGTATTTCTTTTGCTGTTACATTACCAATTTTGACATCTTCAGTAGATGTTAGTATTGCTCTAAGTCTTGGACCAAAGTATTTAACATCGGTTGCAATAGAACCTTCCTGCATTAATTTTTCTAAATTAAAATCTTGAGTTTTTATTACTGCTGCTAAAGAAGCAGAAAGTCTTGGTCTTAAGTCACTACCTAATAATTGTATTTTTACATTCTTTACAACTTTCTTACTTCCTTGTTGTATTTTAGGCACAGGTATAAAAATAGATTCTCTTCTAAAGCTAGAAGTTGTTAACAGTTGTAAATACTTTAGTGCATCTTCTTTTGTTTCTGTGATGTTTGTATAGTTTTTAATCTCTGCATCTCTAACTCTATCTTTTACTTTTTGAGTTGTGTCAGGTTTAATATATAATTCTAATAAAGGAGATTTAATAAATTTTCCACTCTTTTCAAACAAAATATAATCTTCTTTTTCTGATGCTTTAGATTTTCCTTTTCCAGACGCTCTCATGTGTGTAGCATCTAACACTTCTTTCATGTCAGGCCAACTTGTTATTTTAGGAAAAGTAATAGTTATATCATCAGTACCTTCTATATTAACTTCTGTGTTTTCTAATTTAGATTTAATTGAATTAATCTTATTATCCCAATTTTCATCGTTTATTGGTTTTTTAGCAGTTAGAGAAAAATCTTCAGTTTTAAAATGAAATATCTCTTTATCTTTTATATCTATAAAATTTAAAATTGCCTTTTTATTTTTATTTAATAGATTAGTTTTATTTATTCTAGTTTTATTAGGCCATTTATTAACAGGAGAATTACCTATAAATTCCATTAATCCCTCTCTATCTTCTTCTTCAATAATACCATTTAATTTATTTTCCAAAGAATAACCCAATTGAGATTTTTTATTCATCTCTTTAATAATTGCATTTAATTCTTTTATTAATTTAGTAGCATTTTCTTGAACATTTTCAACCGTTAATCCTGATGGAATGTCTTTTCCCTCTGATAATGTTTTGGCTTTATTTCTAGTTCTAATAATGTTTTTTTTATCTTCACCTTTTGCTTGTGTGATTAAATGAGTTAAACCTTCTTCACTATCAAGAAACCCCGATAAAGAAGCGGGGTCAGGCAATGCCTTAAGTAAAACAGTCCAACTCATCTAATCACTTCACGCAAAGTCTTCTCCAAATCCTAAGTCATGTCCATGTAGCCCAGATTCATCAAACATTGTAAATTCTTCATCAGGCTTAGATTTAACTTCTGCTTTAAATTCACTATGAAATTTATTTCTAGTCATTTCAAACTGGTTAGATACTGCTCTACCTTTAGGTGTTGGTCTAGGATAATTTCTCATACTTGGTGTCCTATGGTGTGCTTCCCTTCTAAGTAGCCCTTTATCAACTAATGATTTAATATATTTGCTATCAGTATCTCTACTTAGTGCTCCCAAACCAAACTCTTCAAATAATTTCTGTTGTTCTTTAGAAGACCGCTTACTTCTTTCATCAACCATTTGTGTCATAATAAGTAGTGCTGCAGCTTCACCATTTGTTAACATATAATCTGTTATATCGGCATCATGTGTAAATAGTCTATTAACATACATATCAAACTCATTATCTTTTGGAATATGTATGCTTAAATTCATTAAGTATCCTCCCTTCATTCTACTATCTCTATAAATAAGTTGAATACCTACTTCATGGGGTTTTAGATTATATGCCTTCTTTCCAGCAGCTAATTCAGTTTCATCAGCAGGCGGTTCTTGTCCTCCTGCTGTTTGTAATCTACCTAATGCCCAATCAAAAATTGGTCTTTCAGCCTTTAAATCTAAAATAGTTACCATCATTATTGCTGACCTTCTATTACTAATACTTGGTCTCCATCTATTACTATCTATAAAATGTGCTTTAGGTTGTAAATCCCTATGTAGTTTTTCTCCCATTGGGAATCTACTAGGGTCAAATAAATATTCTAAACCCGGAACATCTTTTATTTGTAAATAATAATATTTACTTTCATTCCCGTAATACGGGGGCGGTGCTTTTCTAATTCTTTCAAACCAATCCATCTTAATTCATCCTAAATCTTCTCTATACTTGTAGTATTCATCTGTTTCACAATCCCAAGGTTGAAAGCCGTGTTCTCCACTGCTTTTATCAACCTCTTCATTAAAGTGAATATCACATAACTGTACGCCAGTATTTGGGTTTTTCCATGTTGCTATATGTTCACAATCATTATCAGCCCAACATTGGCAATTATCTTCTGGGTCATTATCTCCCTCTTCTAAATCATCTAAATTTATATCATAAATTTGTATTGTTCGAGTTGCTTGATTTCCTCCCATAGCCTTTAAGGTTTTAAACCATTTAGATTCTATGCTATTTATAAGTACTTTAAGGTTGCCTTGCCCTGCAAGAGAATCTAATTTAGTTAAATCTAATCTAGATAATTGAGGGCCTGCTTGTTCTTTAGCTTCAACCAAACCATGAGCTAAATCTATACTATATAATTTATTTCCTCCTAAAGCTAAATTGGTATTTTTCTTAGGGGGATTTTCTTCTAAATATGAAACCATTTCATGATATCCCTTTTCTTCTAGTTCTGCTAAAATCAAGTCATATATTCTAGTATAGTCTTTCTTTTTAATTTCCATAATTAAACCTCTCATTTAGATATTCTTTTCTTGCGGAGCAACCACAATCCTTTCCTGTTTTTTCTGATACATAATCTACAGCTTTTTTAATTCCTGTTTTAGTAGTTATTCTTTCTACTGTGTCTCCTAAACCTTTATCTTCTTTTAAAATACTTTTCCAAGTCATATTACCACTCCGTAATGAATGTGTCTTTTCTTTCTAAGGCTACGCGTATGTTTTGCCTTATCTTAGAGCGAATATTACCTATTTTTCCTAGGTTTCTACCACCTGTTGTTAATATAAATTTAACCGGTTTATTAGTAGGTGTGTCCGGCCCATCATAAGTAAGTTTATATTTTAAGTGTTGTGTTTTTTTACTAAATGTAAGACTATCAATAGTAACTCCATCAACACTTTCTATAGCATCTTTAATTTCTCTAAGTACCTTGCGGGATATATATTTTCCTTTAATTATATCAAACCAACTCATAGTATCACATCATAACATCAATATCTGCCAAACCTTTTTCTTTGGGTGGATGAATCTCAACCAACACCGGCCATATCTTATCATAACTATCAACATCAATAGTGGCATAAAAGTCTTTATTGCTTGTAATAGTAATTTCAGGCGGGTTATTATCACTCGCATAAGCATCTTGTAGTATTATTTCATACACATAAAAACCGAAATCTCTTATTCCATGTTCTCTTACTCCAAATGAAAATTCCCACTTGACTGTGCAATTACCATCTTCAGGCCAACCATTATTTTTTGAATCATAGTTTTGATATTCAACTCCGGTTGTTACAAAACGCTCGGCACTCTGCCCTCCACCAAATCTCTTTGATGGATATGTGTCTTTTATTACCTCTTCCCAACTCATTGTAATTTCTCCTCTTCTGAATCAAGGTATTCTTTTGCTGTTCTACCCATTAATTCCCCAAATTCTTTAGCCTTAAGTGACCCTTCTCTTACTGGAAAGGGCAACATACGCTTAAATTCTTTTTCATTAATATAAGCAAACCTTTCTTCAAAATTCATGTTAGATAAAGCCCTTAGTTCCTCTTTCATTTGTGCAGCCAAAGTTTCATTTACATTTTTTTCATCATGAAACTTAGGTTCTTTTATTATTTTTTCCCAACTCATTGTAACTTCTCCTCCATCTTTGCTTTAACATCAAGCCAAACTTGTGGGTGGTTCTGCGCTAATACTTCTTGAACTACTTGCATTTGTGCTACAATAATAGTATCTTGTCTCTTGTGAACTAACTTTCCTTTGAATTCTAATAAATACCTTAAACTTTCTCTTACTTCTTTAGCTAGTTTCGTTAGACTATCAACATATTTAGGATGCATTTCATCTTGGTCGAATAATATGTCTAACTTTTCTTCTAACCTGTTGAGTATCTTAGTCAAAGACTCAACTTCATCCACTTCCTTTACGGCTATAATGTTTGCCGCCGACTTCTGCACTAGCGGCTGTAAATGTTTCCTCATGTGTCGCTTTACCTGTTCTTCTGTGCAATCAGCCATTCTAGCAATTAAATCTGGAGTCACATCACCTTCACTTAATTGCTCTTCAATTAAAGGTCTTAACTCATGTGTGCATATCTTACATCTAGGATTTGAAGCATCATAATAGTCGCCCATATGATTTCTTTGGTGTCTAGCAGTAGTTCCACTAGGCCAGTTATTTTCCCTATCTACTGCATCAGCAGTTATAGTCATTGTTTCCAATTGAACTTCTATTTCTTCACGATTTTCGTGATTACACATTTTACATCTTTTTCTTTTAATCATTCTATTTTCTCCTTCTATCTATCATTTACAAAATCATAATACCACTGTAAGAGAGGATGCCAAAAATTTAAATTTCCATCTAAAAATATTAAATTATTCTGGTCGTTTACCATAAAGTCAGCATATTCATCAGGGTTGTCTCTTGGAGCATAATAGGGATTATCCGTGCTTTTAGGAGTTCCTGCCTTTTCTTGTTCTATTGACCAATCAGTTTCGTTTTGTTGAGGAAAAATTCTATATCTTCCAGTTCGTGCATTTATATGCCAAGGTCTTCCTTTAGGAAAGTTTGGGTCATCCATATAAATCATATCTATAAAATATCCGTGTCTCATACATTTAGTCCACCATTCTGCTAAATGCTCTTGTGATTTAACTAAATCAAACCAACCCATTAATAATCCCTCAAAATATAGTTTTCACCTGCAATTTTAGCTAGTTCTACAATGTTATGTTTATCTAAGTTTTCTCTTATTGTCCTTAAAACTATTGAATCTAATGTTGCTACTTCTCCAGTTCCAGCCAATTGTTGTGCTTCTTCCCAAAGGTGAGGAAATCTTCTTTTAACCTCAGAATATATTTTCATTGTTCTAGTTTCATTAGAAACTTCATCTTTTAATATTAGTTTCCAATTATTTCTTGCCATGATTTTTTAACTCCCTTTGTCTCTTTCTTCTTTTTCTTTTTCTTAACAGCATCTTTACTTATATGATATACTACATCTCTACCGGGATATTTTTTACAAATACCAGTTAATGTTGCTAATTTTCTAACTTGTCTTCTTGTAATATCTAATTGAAATGTTTCAATTGTTCCTACATATTTATCAAAATCAGCTGCTTCTTTAATAAAATCTGTTTGTGCTAAACCCTTTACCCCAAATTTTTGGGAACTTATTTCTCTATGCATTGGTCTATCTCTCCAATGTTTTGTTTTAGGGTCTATTCCTGGGCCTATTGTTGTTTGAGTTCCTACTTGTTGAAGTAACCATCGTTTAACAGATGGAATTTCAAATAAATCCTTTGCTAATAATCCTAAATTATCATCGTCTACCTTTAATTTTAGATTAGTTATTTTAACATCTTTAATTAATTTTTTAGCTTCTTGACATATTTTAAATAACCCTGTTGAAACTATATCACCATCTCCTGTAGCAAACAGTGCTTGCCACATTGGGGGTTTAGCTGTATTTTTACCATTACTACCTTCCTCATACCAATGAGATTTAGCCGCCTCTACAGTTTCTTTATTTACTTTTGAACCTGGAATATCAGCTAATATATTTCTATATTTAATATAATCAGGAGTTCTATAATGTCCATATACTGTCGTTGTATCGTCTTCATCATAATCTCCTGTATCTTCATCTACTTCATCAGGAATAGGAACTGTGAATTTAATATTTCTAGGGTCTGCTTTACTGTCTCTAAGTTTATCTAATTTAGAAATTACTTTATCTAATTCTAAAACATCTACTTCTTCTAGAATTGTAGCGTCATTATCCCACTCTTCTAGCAATTCAACTATTGTTACAGCACCCTCCTCTCTGTTTAATTTATCTTTAGTATAAGGTCTGGCTGCAATACCATGTTGCTTAATAACATCCAATAATGAAGCACCAGAAGTCATTCCTATTTTAGCACCACTAGCACCACACTGTTGTTTCCAAGCATCAAACATTGTTTGAAACTTAGAATAATCAAACTCTTGAACAGCAGAACTGCCCTTAGCTTTAATTGGTCTATTTGCCTTTTTCTTTGTTGGTTTCTTTACCACGCATCCATTCCTCCCAATCTTTTTCTTCTAAGCCTTCTCCATAACTTATATTAAACAATGCATCTGTTGCTTCATTTGATTTTCCACCATATGTTGAACCCGTAGTAACTGCTGTTGCAACCTTAATAATATCAAACCAAGCCTTCATTTACCAAACACCTTAATCAAATACTTAATTATTTCTGGGCCTGGAATAAAGTTATCGTTATGTTCTAACATAGGAACACCTATTACTTCATTAGGAGGGTCATCTTTCCTCCAATCTTTTACTTCAACTTTTCTCATCCAATCCCTTTCTTCCATAATATCTAATAGTGTCTTACAGTTGGGTTCTCCTTCTTCTATCCATAAAACCATTTCTTTATAAGTTCCAGTTGCAGAAAATTCATAGTCTTCTAATCCCCAATCTGCGTCTATTTTATCATGTCCTCTGTCTATTGGCTTAAACCGTGTTCCTTTCTTGTCAGCTATTAGTCTGCTTACTTCATCTTCATAATCCCAAAGCCTTTCTCTCATTTTTGTATTTGCTTTCATCTCTGCAAGAGTTAATTTTCCGGTATCAGATATTAAAGAGGTTCCCATAAACATTGCATATAATTCAGGCTCCTCTTGCGCCATTTTACTTTGTTCTAATCTTGACCTTTCAGGGTTTTTATTACCTTTACCTATCCATACAGCAATTGCTTCTTTTTTCAACCTTCTTTTTTCTGCTGGTGTTAATTCAATATCATCAAACCTTTCTGCAGTTGATAATGAATGTTCTTCACCATCAATTTCTACTGTTCCCCTTTCGCCTATTCTTCTTGGGGTTGTGGGTGAATGTTTAACTTGTTCTTTAATACACCAATCCCACCATTGTCTAATTGAAGCACCGTCAGTTGGAGGAGAACCAAAACCTCCGGGTTTATCTTCCCATATCTCTTTAGGTAAAATAGGGCCTTCTCCTGCCCATTTGTGGAATACTGATGTTTCTGTTACATCAATTCTGAAAAGCTCCATCATTCCTAGCCCCTCTCCACCGAGAACCCTTATAACAAGATATTGTTCAGTAGGAACATCAGCTTCTATTTGATGACATTCTAAATATTTATCTACTACTTCAGGTTTAATGGATGGCCTTGCTTTTTTAATGTACCATTTTAATATTTCTTTCAATTTAGTGCAACATAAAGAATCTGTGCCAGTATAACCTCTATCTCTTTCTACACCAGTAGCATCTTTTCTTCTACCTGTAATAGTATCTATACCAGTTTCAGTCTTCCAATCATCATCAAAGACTTCTCCTCTTCCTAATTCTCTCTCCTCTAAACTGCCTACTTTTTCTGGCACTTTAGGCCTTTTAGCACTACCGGAATCTTTTTGTTCCTCTTCATCTTTGTCTTCATATTCTGGTGCTTTTAAAATATCATACCATTTTTTCTTATCTTCTTTCTTTATATCATCAAACATGGGATTAACTCCTGTATATTCGTTTGTTAAAGTGTCCATCCACTTTTCTTTTGTTGCTTCCCATTCGTCTAAAGTAGTTCCATTGGGGAGTCTAATATAATATGCACTTTTTTCAGATATTTTGCCGCCATCTGATTTAACATTTTTTAGTGCTTCTTTCACAAAATTAGAAGTTTTGCTAGAATTAATAATTCTATTAAAAGAATCATTTTTTTCTAATGGAATAAATCCTCTTTTTACCATATGAGGAATCATACCTTTATTAGCTAACACTACAATTTGCCATTTATCATTATCAATTTGAACAGCATCATCTAATACTTTATCAAATAAATCTGGATATTCTTTTTTAATTAGAATTTCTACTCTCTTAACAAAGGCCGCTCTATCTTTTGATATATTTAAATCATATAAAAACCCTTCTGCTTCTATAGGCTGATGTAAATTTTCAACTAACCATTTTTGATACTCAGGATAGTTTTCCTGTAGCCAATCTTCCATTTCTGCTATGCTTTTAAATTCATCCATCCATTGAGGAGGGGGCATATCACCAGTAAATTTTTCACCTTTTCTTTCTAGAATGTCTATTGCTCTAATGGTTTCACCAACCATTGAACGGCCCTCTTCTGTTTTTCTTCTAATTTCTGTTTTCTTTGGGTCTGCAGTTGGAAATCTATTACCGACTACATCTCTCATTCCAATAATTCCTGACCAACAAGCTAAATCACCAGCAGTAGTACCTCTAGTTCTAGTATACAAAGGAATACCATGTTCTAAATCAGCATAAGTGTATGTTATAAATGTAGGATTAAATAAATGATTCACAATGCTTGTTTTTCTTCCAGCTTTAACATTGCCTGTAATTCTATTTGTTCCTTTAGTCATATTATCAGGGAATGCTTGGTCTGGTTTATAATCAAACCTACCTAAGAATTTCATCCATAGTTTTTGAGCTGTTTGCTCAGTTCCTACTTCTTTACCTATACCTAGTCCTTTTAATAATTCCATAATTACACCTTATAATAAGTTTTCATTCCTGTTCTTCCGGGGGCTGGTTCTCTTCTAGTTTGAATGTTCATATCATTTAATCTCTTTCTAAGAAAAGCCGTTAAGTTTTCATCTGTGTCTTTCAATCTTGGATTTTTATCTCTTAATATTTTAATAATATCAGAAATAGAAGACCATTCTTCACTTACTGCATCTTCTATTTGTGTTTCTAAAGCTTTATAGAACTCATTACTTTTCTTTCCATGTTTCTTTCTAAGATAGTCTAAATGAATCATATCCCCTTTATCTGCATACTTTTCAGCAAGCATTTCAAATTCCTTCATTTCTGAAGATTTAACTAAATTAAACCAAGTCATTTATTGTTCACTCCATACTTGTTTTCTATACAATACTTTCTTTATTAATTCTCGGTACTTGTTGTTAGATTCAATATTAGTAAATAACTCCGGGAACCTGTCATTTTTTGTATAGGAAGTTGAAAGTAACCATTTGTTTGTATACGCAATATTTGTGAAATACCATGCAGGGAAAGACTCAAGAACTTCCAAATATTGGTTATATTCTTCTTCACTTAAAAAGAACTTAAAATCTGCTTTTGTTGCTTGATTCATTTTATTACTAGGACTACCTTCTTTTCTCCATTCTTCGGGTGGTAGCCACATAACTTGGTCATGTTCCTTTTGGTCACCAGCAATCTGTTCTTCTATTATTTCTGGTGTGTGAGTTTTAGCATCATTAATGGCTCTATTAATATCAGGATTTGCTTCAAGTTTTTCTTCCCACCTTTTCTTTCCCCATCTATAGTCCTCATTGTGTGGAGGCGTATCTCCCCTTTTATATGGCGAAGTCCAATCAGTAGCCTTAACTAATTCAAACCAAGTCATATTATTTACCTCTTCTAAGGTTTCCTTTCTCATCCACAAGACCTCGCCTTTTCATTTCTTGCATAAGTCTAACATTAAATTTATGAACCATAAGTAAATCTGTATTACCTGTTTTTAGATATTCATCTAATAACTCAAACCCTTCTGTTCTTACTATTTCTCTAAGTAGGTCTTTATAAAATCCGGGTTCTAAATCATGTTCCAACTCGACCTTTAATATCTTAAGAAGATAATTATGTTGTTTTTCTTTATAATATTTAGCCAAGCTTTGTATTGAGTCATACATAGCTTGGTTTACCATACTTGCTCGTATTTGTATTGCGCCAATAGGAATTATATCTTCCATATTTCCCATAAAAGTCATCGTTGCCGCTTCTATTGAATCTGTAAATAGGTCTGTAAACTTTTTTGTGTTCTTTTCAACATATCTTTCTAGCACTATTCTTGAGGCTGCTTCATCCTTACCTGCATAACTAGCAAATATTTCATCCATTAAATTATATGCGGCCATTTTATCTATGGCATCTTTTATTTTAGCTGAATCAATATTAGTTGTATCTATGCTTCCTTGCCGTATTTCCTTCTTAGAGCCAAATGAAAGGGCTATAATTTTTGCATGTAAATTACTTAATTGTTTTCTAATTAATAATGCCGGGACTAAATAATATTCGTCCATAGCTACTGTATCAACAGCAGAATGAGCACTTTCATGTATTATAACATTTACTAATTTTTCACTTAATTTTTCATCATCAGTATAATGTTTAAACTGAGCTAAATTAATCATTGGCCCTGTTGTTCTACTATGTTGACCACTAGCACTCTCTTCTTCATCATAAAAGAATTCTACTTTCATTACATCAAACCAAGTCATTCCATTCCCTTCCAATATTTCATCTCATAGTTTTGACCATAAGGACCGGATAATTGTCTTCCTGTAAAACTGTCAAATGCTCCTTTCTGATATTTGTTACTTTTTGATAAATAATACTGAAGTTCTTGAGTAGTAGGGAACATATATCTTCCTCTATTTGCACGACCTAAGTTTTTTGTTTCTTCCAACTTCTCATGTATTAAGTTCATTATTGCTCTAATATTTAAAGGTTCGTCAACTTCTAACATAACTTCGTCTACTAATTTTTTAGAACGATTACCCATTCCATATCCTCTTTTAATTATATCAAACCAAGTCATTTATTTCCCTCCACCATCTCTAAAACTACTACACCTTTTCTATATGGAACAGGTTTTTTTCTAATAAGAGTTCCTTGTTGCTCTAATCTAGTAATTGCTTGAGAAAGGGTTGATGCAGAAGTTCTATGTGGGGTGTTTTCATTTATCCAATTTAATACTCCACCTGAAGTAATTTCTCCTTGTTTTGATAATGTTTTTACGGCTTCTAATATTGCAACATTTAATTCAGACCATTTAGTTCGTCTCTCTCTAGGTTCAGGGTTAGATAATTTTTGACCACAACATTCACAATGAGTTTTCGGTGGAAGGCTAGTAGGAGCCTTAAATAATTTAAACCAAGCCATTAAAATACCTCTGTTCTATCACAAAGAGGGCATTTATATCTAACCCTCCATTTATTACCTACTTGTTTTGAATATACCTTTTCCATAGGAATACTGTTGCCTTCTTCATCTTCACACATTAAACACTTAGGCCCTGCTTTTAATGTTGATTCCCAATTCATAATTTTTTCCACTCTCCAGAACGCCTTATTGGTTCCCATCCAATAACCTTTAATATTTTTGCTACTTTATATCCTATACCTCCCATCGGTAATGCAAAATCTTTAGTTAAATGATTCTTTACTAATCTACTAATATTAGTGTCATCTTTTGGTGGTAAATTCTCATTAAGTATTCGTTTCTTAACTTCTTCTATTAAATATGGAGTATAAATATCTCTAAAATTTCTACCCTTAGGACTTAATAGTGCTAAATGTGATGGTAAATGTAATGACTGTCCAGTTTCATAGTCTTCTGCCCAGTCTATTACTGCACTTTTTAATGCTCTACTTCTAACTCCTCCTTTCAAATAAATACCAGTAGCTTTCATAACTGTCCACCAACTCATGGTCTAAATCCTCCTAGTGCCTTTATACCTAGTATTAAATCTATTATAAATCTAAGAGGATTAAACATTTTTATCTTCTCTTATCCTGCCTTGTATGATATCCTTCTTTATCATCATGATGGAAATATTCATGTATGGGTGCAAAGTCATGTCCATTATTAATTTCTTTAGCATAGCTTTTATGTCCTTCAGGATATTTACTTCTATTATTTTGAGCAAATTCACTAGATGAACCACATACTTGAATACCGTCATTTGATGGGCCATCATAACTACACCCATTATGTAATCCATTTAGACATTTCCATTCTGCTGCATCATCACAATAATGACACTTTATTCCATAATGATACCTTGCTTCTTCTTCTTGAGTTTCAAATATGCCTGCTAAATCCTCATCAGATAAACCTAAAGCCGCTGCTTCAGTCGCTCTTGTTCCATAACCTGAATCTTTCATTATTTCACGCCAATCTTTTTTCTCTTCTTTATCATTTTTTAATAATTCATCACATGCATCACACATATTATCACCTCTACCTTAAATTAGAACCTATACTCGCTAGTTCTAGATTGTTTTTTTCACATTCTCTCCATTTTGATAATAATTCATTGCTGGTTTCAAGAATAGCTGATAATTCTCCAATAGAAGGATTAATTTCTGGCCCCATTAACATCTTTAATTTTTGTAATCCACCTTCTTTTGAATCACGAATCTCTTTCAATTCTTCGAATAATTCTAATACACGGTCACAATCTGCATCCCAAACATATTCAACATAAGCATCAGGTAAATCTTTAAAATTTTTAATAGTAGGAAGTTGGTTTCTAATTAATTCACAACAATCCTCACCCTCGACTAATTGTACTTCGATTTTTAAAACTTCATTAAACCACATATTAGCCCTCATCCCAAGATTTAACATTTTTACAATTTTGCCATAGTCTCAATATTCTTTTTGCACCTAAGTATAAATGTTGTAATTCACCACTAAGTTCTTCCTTTGCTTCATCATCACTTAAAGCCTCTAACATTTCTAAAAGCTCTTCTGAATCAATAGTTCTAAGTTTATTTCCCATTGCGTTTTTTGCTTGTGCCTTTAAATCTTCTTTAGGTATTTCATTAAAATCTTCAACTGTTATTTCTGAAATATTTAACAACCTAAAGGTATCTCTTTTTGCTTGCTGAAAACAATTGTCTCTTTTTAAAATCTCTAATACTTTCATTACCATTCACCTGTTAAATACTTCTCGCTTTGTTCATCAATAAATCTAAGACTATTAACTCCCATATTCCACATACTTAAAGCACCACATATTATTTCTAAATAATTAAACGAACCATACTCAGCAGGTCTCCACTCAATAATATGGCCCGGCTCAACCTCTATACCAATCTTACCTGTATATTTTTCTTTATTTTCACAAATTGTAACTAATAACTTTATAAATTCATTACATTGCCAACGACTTACTTTCTTAGGATTTGGCAAATATATAACATCATACAACCTATTCTCTCTATCCTGCTTCATCATTCGTCCAATTTTTATATTCTCAACATCATAAACTTGTTTGACATTATTAGGGTCAATATGATATTTTAAATCTTTGAGTTCTTTGTCAAAAATATCTTCAACTATATGATTCCAACTATAACCATATATTGTTTTTGCTGAATTACAAATTCTCTTAAGTCTCGTAGGAATGGGTGATTTTAATACTGATTCCCATGTCATAATATATCAGACCTTTAATATTGAAAAATTGACCTGGAATTTTTGTGGCACTTGCGTTTTTTTTTAGATTAACTTTCATCCATAACCAGAATAAGAATAAACATTAATATTTATCTTTTAATATACTTTAAATACGATGCGTCTTTAAACATTTCGCATTGATGCAAAGCATTGAGTGTAACTTCATCTAATGTGCAAGTAGGTTTATGCTTATTGATAAATTCTTTATTGTGTTTACTTGAATGAATGCAGTTAGCTAAACATACTTTGACAGAACAGGTATTACTTGTATTCTTTTTCATTATCACACCACCGCGTTTTTATTTATGATTAACTATCAAAGTTGACACACCTAACAGTTCTCTATATGCACACGCCTACGGGTAGTATATCAAATTAGGCTTTGGAAGAACAAAATCTTATGACACACAACTAATAATTAAATATTAATGATTAAGAAAAAAAATCGAAGGCAAAGCCATATGGTGTGATAATAGGGCATTGAATGGTGCAGCAGCATTAGTCTTGCTGCATATTCATGCCTGCACACCTCATCGGGAAGATTGGCCTCTTACTACCCCTCTCCTTCCTTCCAGCAGCTTAATGCTGCTGCTTCGCAGTACCTGTATTCACCATGAAGGATATTAGCAGTAAGCAAACCTTACTTCCATATGGTAATGAGGTGTTTTTGGGGTGGTCTAATACTTCACTAGAAAAAACAGAGGATTTTTTTTCACTCATCATTATGCGGGAGTAATCATTACTCCCGATGCAGTGAGCAAGTGTTATTTAACATTGCATCATTTACCACCATATGGGTCGAAGAAGTTAACAACTTACCACTTTTTGATAAGGTGCATTAAGTCACCAATAAAGATGTGTATAAAAAGTGTGTATGGGTTAACGGTCCCTTAAGGTCTACGACCATATGGAAATAGAAAATGGAGTGTATTAGACGCCTTCTTCTGGAGTATGATAGCACCATGCTATCTCGGATGTAGTCATGTTTTCAAAAGATATACTACAGTCATACCTTGGTTCTGTCGTTAATCCGAGATAAAGCAGCAGTGCTATACATACGAGACAGAAGAGCAGTCTAAACAACTCATTTTCGTAAATATTCCTTAAGGTCTCGTTATGCTAACGCATGACCATATGGTAATAAGAATGGCTATTGATTCAAATAGCGTGAATATGTCTTGAATATGCACGGAGGGCGTAATCAAGGCATGGTGCGTTAAGCACACGCTTTCAATAGACATTATATATACCCTAAAGGGTTTAGGGATGTGCTTAAGGACACTCCGTTAAGGGCGACGATGAGTTTTCTATATGTTAGCCGACTGCAATATTGCAGTATAGCTTCATTTACGCATACTATAGATACTCTATTAGCTAACGGTGCCAACTGTATTAACGCTTAATGCGTTTTATTTCAATACTTTAGTTGTCACCTCGTAAATGAGCACCACTGCAAACTTGCAGCTCTAACATATAGAAAACTCTCTTTACCCTATACTCTCATGTCCATATGGTTTGTCGTAATGTACGAGAAACAGAGACGAAGTGGATAATAGTATCTGTAGCGCATTAAGCGCGAATAATATGTCAGGATACTATTACTCTGTTTTCGATGTACATTATGAAATGAAATGCCAAACCCGATTTAAGGTTGTCATCTTATTAACTGTGAATAGATTTCTCTTAATTCACAAGTTATAAACAACCATATGAGAATGCTAATAATTTATTTATAGCTTACTCCCATCGGGTCGTGTAGTATTCCTTAAGTAAACTTTAAGTCTCGTAACTATAGTTATCTAACCAGCTTAACGCTGTACTTCGTATTTTGTTACAGACTATTAATAGTTCCTCAAGGAGATATCTCCACTACCATATGGCAATAGGAAGATATTGGGTTCAATCAAAGAATAATGCAATAATACTTATTATTGTAATGGTAACTACAATTATATGAACCCAATATTTATCCGTAAAGTTGCCTAATCTGGTCATAACGCGTTCGCATGACCATATGGATAAGTGAATGTAATGAAACGGTTAAGACATGCCAGCGGCTCTGGCATAGTTTCTACATGAAAGCACATTAAGTGCTCATCTAATATGTTAGAGAGAAACTTGCCAGTTTAGACTGGCACTGTCTTATATCCCTATCCGGTCTACGACCATATGATAATACTTTGTTAAATAAATCTCAAAACTCAATAATGATGCATCGGTTTAAACTAACGCATTAGGATTTAGATTTTGATTAGCCGATGACTTATACACTATTGAGTTGGCGAAGTTTTTTATTTATCTAGACAGAAACTTGCAAAACTGTCTTAATGAAGTGATGGTAGGGTTTGATTTCTCTCACCTACAAGTTGCATGGGTTCCAACTTTCTATTTTCCAATATACTGCTTAACCCGCCGCCACGAAGTAATAGAACGCTAATTCCGTTGTACTGTCTCCAATGTTTTAATCTTGGTTTGACTCGCTGGGACGCTAATCCCCAATACTTCTGCTTTACACCGTTAGAAAGGGTGTTGTTCAGCCACATCGTGTCCCTCCGTCGAAGGACACCTAACTAATTTTAATTGAGTTAATAAGATAGTATTACACAAAGTATACTATCATATGGGTATGCATTAAGCATATATCTTCTTGTATTGTGCTGGAGGCTACAATACCGTAGTGAAGAAGATATATTCCCTGAATCAGGTTCGAGGACTAAACTTGCACTATACGCGCAGTTTATGTACCCTCTAACCATATGGTAGTTAATAATGTAATTATAATATCCTCATTTAAGGTACCTTCAAGGATAAAATACAGTTCACGCTCCCACTACTCTGTCTTAACGACACATTTTATCCTCCTCGAACCATATGATATTAAGAATTAATAAGGTTTGTAAAACCGTTCTCATTCATTTTAGTAAAGGTGTTTTTATGTCACAAGTGACAGAATTTAGCTGCCATAAGGCACAAGTATCGCTTAAGCTTATACATAATGTATAACTTTCCTGCCATATGGGTGTTAATATAATTTAACAAACGAAGTGCGTTATATTATATGGGAAAACATAGAGTAGTAATTTTACTCTCGTATCTGAGGAGGGAGTAAAATTCACTCGTTTCCCCCATTTTTTAATTTAATTTTTTTTAAATCTCCTCGCCAGTCTGGTTTTGACCACAAACTCCAATGGAGCTGCTTAATGCACTATTTGCTAAACCATATGGTGTTGGTAGAATGGGTCTCAGAATAATGAGAAGCTGTTTGGTCTTGTGTACAAGTACGCATTAAGCGTATATAGCTATAACTAAACAGCATTCTCTATCTGTTGGCGTATTCTACCGTTAACCTCACGATTGGGGTAAATTAAATATAAAATATTTATACACGGCTTCGCCTAAACCATATGGTTGTTAATAATGTAATTATATAATCCCCATTTTCTGGTTATTTTCTGCGCGTTGCAAGTTTCGCTGCTAACCTCGCTATGCTTAAACTTAATGTTTAACTATCAGCGAAACTCAAGCACAAGTGTGCAACACCTGAAACCTAACCATATGGTATTGAACTTTGTAATCAATACCAGACTAACTGGAATCATCTCCAGTTATGCCTAGATAATCACTTAGAGCTGAATTAAGGTCATTCATAACATCCTCTAAGTTATCTCCACTAACTCTTAGCTTGCTAATAGATAATACTAATGATGAACCAGATTTCATATGCTTAACTTCAAGAACATATCTTGGTTCGTTTATCTGCTGAATAATTGTAGGTGTTTCGTCTGTCATAATATCACATCGGTAGGAGAGGGGGGTTTCATTGAAACCCTTAAGCATTAAACCAATTGACCCTAACAGGCATTGACCGCTCGGCTACGATATACTGTTCTAATGGTGTTGGTTGCCCCTCTCCAATAATATACTATCTTATGAGTATTTAAGGTAGTTATTACAAAGCAAACTACCATATGGTCATGCTTTTGTGTGTACATAAACAATGTTTAGTTTATACTGCATTAAGCAGGTTAGTAGAACTAAATTAAACAGTTTATGGCTTGCCAAAACTGACCCCGTAATTTCAGATTATAGGGTTATTTCATTTATTGCTCATTATATCCTGCCGAGCAAGTAAATGACATGCTTACGCATTTACCACCATATGGTAGCTTACTTTGCTTAAAATCTACCTTAAATAATCAAGTAAAATTAAGTGATTGGTGGAGGCCTAACCCCCTACTCATCTAAAGAGGTGATAAATTATGGTTGATTACAGTATGGAAGACAGCGTATGGAGCAATAAGAAGGAACACATTGCCGAGTGGTTTGCAGCAAACCCAGAGCATGAGGGAAGGAGAGTCATTGTGGACGGATTGTTCGCAATAGGTGATTCTCAGCCCGATTTGCGCAAGAGGCATTGGTCGAGCATTAGCGGAGTATTCGCAGATTTGGATAACTCCCCTATTGGCGGCGGTAGGAAGTCATTGATGACTACCGCAGTAAAGTCCGATTTTGATAAGTATCTCGGACAGTTCAGCGACAACATGGAGACAGTCGTTTATCCATTAGTTTCTGGAACAGCAAGAACACACGGAAAGTCTGGTGGTATCCTTTATTCGGATATGGACAATGGGGCAGAGGCTTACGCAGAGGATATGACGAAGAAGGAGAGGCTTTTCCTGAATGCCGCCTTCAACGCATATACCACGAACAACGCAGAGAAGAGATATTTCTGGGACGGTTCGTATAACGAGGACGGTTATCCCGTAATCGTTGATAATGGGGGTCAGGAGGAAGAGTAGGGTGGATTAGGCCTCCCCCACCTTCCGGTCTTTTTAACAAAGTATTGACCATATGGTTGTATTTAGACAATATGTTAAATAGCAACTCCACTGGAAATAAAGGTGTAGAAAACACACTAAGATTTTAGACTAAAGAAAAATCGCCTGTTTTTCTAGCCTTGTTCATTTGTATTCCTGAAAAACCCTCATTACCATATGGTTTCGCTTTGTTTGAAACCTCTTATATACTCATGGAAAATGAAGTGATTGCCGCTAACGAGGCAAGAGAGAAACACGGAAGTGAATATTATGGATGAAGTAAATTGGGAATCAGTAAAGATGAAGGTTGGCTCCTGCATTGATGGTGATGTTGATGGGGCAATACCACACGATGTTAGGTCATTAGCAACAATGCTAATTGAAACAGGAGATAACAATGTAGATAATAGAGCTGCACTAGCTCTATCAATAAAAGCGATGTTGAAGGATTTTCCTTCAGGTAAGGTTGTATGGCGCAGAGGTAATCAAGGATTGCTACCTGCTGCAGCATCAGTAGTAGTTGATTCTGCTGCTGAAGCTATCCGAGAGGCTGCTTATGAGTTCTTTAGCTCAACAGCGCAGTATTCTCAGCCACTACTACGAAAGCATGGAAAGAGCGCAGGCCCCCCTGTGTTCGTTGATGCTAACGATTACGCTAATACGCTCGCTAAGAAAGCAAAGCAGACAGCACGAGAATTATACAAATCTGGAGAGTGGGACGGTTCATTAGATGGATTAGCCGACTGTGCAGAATACGACTATGTGGAGGAAGAGGAGTAATCCCCTTCTTTCATGCCTTAGTTAGCAGCATCTTTCTGGTCGGCAGGAAGGGGATTAGTCGCCCTTTCCTGTCGGCCTCCAAAATCAGGTTTTTGAATGACAAAGTATCAAGAAACCATATGGTTTGAGGAATCTCTATTATAGTTCGGAGGGCATCGAGGGGTGCGGTTGGACTTATATACTCAAGAGATTATAGGTGAGTGTCGGCGGCAATTAGAATCAATGGCCTCTTTAACGCGCATTCCGCCAAAGGCCTACTTATACTAATCAGAATCAATGGCGTAAAATCTTATGATGTGAAAACGCCACCATTACTTGCATAGCAAAGAGAAGACTCTCTATGTATATTATATCACATATACTATACACATATCAATATGATATATCTTATATGATATGATAAGGGAGCAGACGATTACACTTTTCCACTTGGAATTGGAAACGAGAGAGAGACAAAATGAATGAGTTAGAATATATAACTATGATATTATATATCATTTACATTATTACACTCATTTACACCCCCTCTCTCTCCCTTCCTTCCTTCCTTCCTTCCTTCCTTCTTGGCGGGGGGCTGGAAATGATGGAAATGTGGAAACGAATCGAAAGTGAGACATTTTGATTAGGTTAAGAGGGGCTAACTAAATCAAAATGACGATTCCAACAAATTGTAAATGATATGGAATTGGAATCGCTGGAAATTCAAAACCTATTAACATAAGGTGATTAACATGGTAAAATGGACAAAGAAAGAAGAAACACGACTAATCCTTTGGTGGAACAAAGGTATGGTTGTTAAGGACATAGCTGCTAAAATAGGCAGAAGTATTGGGTCAACAACCCAGAAGCTTTATAAGCTTCAAAAAGAAGGAGTTATTGAACCTAGAAGGACTAGAAAGGCTTCAAAAAGAAAGCCTGCTCTATCAAAGAAAGTTAAAGCAGACATTAAGAAAGTGTATAAGAATTATCCTAATATACCTTATCCTCAGAAAATAGTTGATACTGGTAAACAACAACAATGGGATAAACACATGAAATATATGAAGCAAAGTGAGACTTCACCGTATACTGAAACAGGATTGAAAATATCTAAAACAATGAACGAAATTAATCAGTTCCTTATACAAAAGAATAATCAATATGGGGATTCAGTATTACAACCAATTAGAATCTTTTCTACATCAGATAAAACTGAACAGATTAAGGTTAGAATTGATGATAAACTTAATAGATTAATGCAAGGTAATGCATCTCTAGAATCAGATGAAGATGTAATAAAAGACCTAATAGGCTATCTAGTATTACTATTAATACAATTAAGAGATTAATTCCTTTATTAAGGATTATAGGTTTGTGTATTAAAAACAGAAAATTGCCCCTGACTGCAACCACACACGATTTAACTCGGCACAAAAATATTTGTATCGTTCTGTTTTCCTATAACACACTCAACCCCTAAAAACTGTGATTATAAAAATAGGGTTTTAAGTCATAATCTTTTTCCAGTTTGATTCATGGCTTGGTACTCTTGTTATGCAAGAGTAGAGATAGGTTTGCAAGTAAAAATGGACTTGTTATCTGGTTGCGCATTAACATCGAAATATGACGATGTTTTAATGTAGTAACATATACCTGATGGGTATTTTCACCGAGGTAGTAACTTTTAACAATGATGCGATTAAATCATTTTTCCTATCAATTACACTCACTATTGAGTTAAGGCTTTGGTTTAACCATGTAAGCCCTTACTCAAGATTATAAGGACAGGTTCCCAAGTTTGGTCAAAGGGGCCGGACTTAAGCTCCGGTGCGTAGTGCTTCGTAGGTTCAAATCCTACCCTGTCCACCATATTCAAATAATAATAATTAATGGGCCATTAGTTCAATCAGGTAGAGCGTCGGGCTTTTAACCCGGAAGTTGCGGGTTCGAATCCTGCATGGCCCTCCAATTATTATTAAGGCTTAATGCTCCATTGGTGTAGTATGGCCCATCATATCAGGTTTTCGACCTGATGACACGGGTTCAAATCCCGTATGGAGCACCAAATTAAAGGTGAAAACAATGAAATGTAAAAAATGTATAAACGGCGTAATAATGAAACAAATAGCAATAGCAGAATTTATTCCAGAACCATGTGATTGTGTTATAAAGTATGAAGAGAAGCTTTATGAAGAATGGTTCAATAACTTGAGGGCAAACCCTTAATAGGTTCTGGATTTTGGGATAAATGTTGGGGAAGATATTATGAAGAGTTGGAGAAAAGAAAATAAGCTAATAATGAAGGTAACCTATAGTATGGATAAATATAAGGAAGCTGAAAATTATAAAGAGCAAATGGAAGTAGTAGAAGGAGAGATGATATATGTGAATATGCCTATGGCTAATTCATTTTTAAACCTTCGAACTAAAGAAGGTGATATGCTAAGTATTGCGTATCCCTTAGTGATGAAAATTGAATGGGTTCATATGCCAGAATGGACAAGGTTAAATGAAAGTCAAGTTGTAGATTCGGCAGTAATGAGATTAAAGAATCTTGATAACGAACTTGAAATTCAAAAGAATACCTTTGACCAAGAAGCTAGGCTAAAGGAATCCTTAGAGAAAGGGGAGGGAGTAAACTAATGTTTGTAGAAGAAACAAAGAAAGAGATTGAGTTTAGATTGATAGATGATGTTGAAATGCCACCCATTGTAATAACAATGGATGATAATGATATGCCAAAAGTAGTTATAAATAGAGACCATGCAATATGGCTTTCTTTACATAGAAAGGTTATTGCTGGATGTGCAGAATCATTATACGGAAAGATAGATGAGCTTTTAACAGCTCATTTAAAAGACCAAAGGGCATTTCAGAGGCTAGAATGATATGTCTGGTATAGTTCGGATTAGATGCCCATTTTGTAAAGAATGGATGTGTAAGACAAAAGACTTATGTGAAGACTGCGCAGTATTACAAATAAGGTTAGGTGAAGAAGAATGAAAACTCACTATAACTGTCAATTTTGTAAATTCGCCAGAGATGGTGAGAAGTGTAAATATTGCGGCGATAAGGTGGAAAAATAATGCCTTATAGAGAAATGAAATGTAATAGATGTGGTAGAACTGCTATGTCTAGTGTAAATAAAAATACCAAGACTTGTGGTATAACTAGAAATGGTATAACCTGTTATGGTAAAATGAGTAATATAGAGTGATAAAATGGCAAAAATACATTGTAGTAAATGTGGATATGGTTTAGCTTTTAGGGCTAGGTCATGTCCTCATTGTAGAAAGAGGAATAAAAATGGAAACAAATGAAATAGTAAGAGCAATAATTAAGAAAGAAGGAATAGATGAAGGCATGGAGCAAATTTTAGAATTGCTTATGTCTTATAATGTAAATAATGAAGAATGGTTAAACAATATTATAACCAATCTTTGTTATAATTCTATACGAGAGGAAGAAGAATGAATGATAAAGATAATTATTATATGAGAAGATATGGTTGTACTAGAATTCAATTTCGTAGGGTAATAAATAAATCTCCATATAGAGAAGATTTAGATGGCTCTAAAGAAGATTATGAGGAAAGAAAAAGAATCATAACAGGAGACCCCGGAGTTGTTAGATTTCGTGAACAGTCGGATGAGTGATAATATGACAAAAATATGTGAAAATTGTGGAATGGTAATAGACGGATTAAGAATTAGAACTGATAAATGTTGTCGTTGGGTGGTGATGAGATGACTATTGTACCCAAAAGAGAATTAGGTAATGGAAGATGGGATAGGAAACTAAAAGAAAGAATGGTTGCTCTATCTGTTGCTGATAACTATGATGAAGCAAAACATGAATGGATTGCAACAGGAGAAGTTTGGTGGACAACATTAGGTGATGTACCTGATTGGGCGAATCAACATATTCATAAGTGTTTATGTGGACATGATATTGTGTATCATTTTGAAATTCATAATACTGAAACTGATGTAAGAGAATGTGTGGGTTCAGACCATATTAACTCTTATATGATTCTTAGAGCTATTGCTGAAGAAACTAATTTAGATGAACAAGCAATTACTGATGAAATGATTGAAGAATGGATTACAGTAAGAGTAGAATCATTAAAGAAGGATGCATGGTGGAAAATGCATGGTGATGAATTTATTAAGATGTTTAATACTGTTAAGGATTTAGACTTAAGAGTAAATGTTAGAAGAAAAGGTAGATATTACGATAGTAACTATAAAATGTATCGAGATAAGACCTTTGTTAGAAAAGCATCAGATGGCAAGTATGGAGCACCGGGATATAAAATGGCTTCAATAGTTTGGAGATGGAATCATCCTGATAATACTAAAGCACAACAAAGAACAAAGGGATGGCCTAATCAAAAGCTTTACAATGATTTGTTAATGTTCTACTTTAATGTGGAAACCGCTAAGGCAGAAATCGAAAAAGAGGACAAAATGTTGGCTAGGCGAGCCGAAACGCTAGAAGAATATGCGAAAAGAGAGGCGAGGCGTAAGCTACGAGAGTTTGAAAGGAAACAAAAAGTTGTGAATAATTTAGTTAACATAGAACACGACGAGAAATTTAAGGACAGTTGTGAATATTATGGGATAAAACCGTTTGTTCCTGAACAGGGCAAAGACACTTGGGAGGAAGGATTCCTATTAGATATAAAAGGGAAAATGATTAAGGGTTTAACATTGACAGAATCTCAAGTCCAAAAATTATGGGATATTTTAGATGGGGATGGAAAGGTTCAACCCGCAACTGAGAGACAAAAGAATTATCTAATGAGATTAGGGTATAAAGGCGATTTAGACAATATATCTAAAGATGAAGCTAGTAAGAATATTAGAAGGCTAAAAGGAAACAGGGGTAGTGATTACTATGGCTGAAGATGACAAGAAGAAGACAAAAAAAGAATTGGAAGAAGAAGTAGAGGATTTGACTAATAAGTTGAATCAGATAAGTATAGGTTACCAAAACCTATTAACTGCAAATCAAGGTTTGCAGGGATTAGTAATAAAATATGAGGAAACCATCAATCTGATGAGTGCTAGGCTCTTAGAGTCTCGGCAAACGCAAGGTTGATAAGGTAGGTTCTCTTAGAGAAAATTACCGAGGAATTGCAATGTTATTGACAATAATTAACGAAACAGGACACACAGAACTGGTTGCTACGCAATCAGAAGTAATAGACCAAATAAATGACCACCCTTCACATTGGGTGATTATTGATGGTGATTTAACTTCTAGAGAAATGATTTCAGAAGTTAGTTGGGATTCAGTAGAATCCGTTGATTTAATACCTGCCATTGTTGGCGGTATCCAGTAAACACTGGTAACTGAGGGTTGGCTGTATTTTTTAGCCTAATGCAGCCGCCCTCTAAACAGGGGGCGTTGTCGTGTTAAAGGATAATATTAATTTTGTAGAGGCTGACTCTTTACCAGATTTAATGAATATATTTGGTTGGACAGTCAAAGAAGGATATATGATTCATGAAGGGTTAGCTGTAGTTAGAGCAGACTTTTATCCTTTAGGTCATATGTTAGCTTATAGTTCCAAAGCACAAATAATTTGTGATGGAGAGATGTGCATTAAGTATAATGGACAGACTTTCACAGACTATCAGCAGTTAGTAGAAATATATGGAACTGAAGCAATAAACACTTTTCCCGAATGGGAAATAAAAATAGAAAAGCAATGGACTGTTAAAAGAAACGGTCAATGGGTGTCGGCATTCACCAATCTAGCAGAAATGCCATATAGAAAATCAGTGAGATGTTAAAGATGAAATTAGACAGTAAAATATTAAGTGATATTACAGTATATATGAAATACTCAAAATGGCTAAGCCATAAATTCCGTAAAGAAACATGGGATGAAATAGTAGATAGAAATTTGAATATGCATTTAAAGAAACTTCAAGAGTTAGGTTATGATGAAAAAACAGAACAGTATAAGAAAGTAATAGATGTTTATAATAACTTTGTTAGACCGTTCAAGGTTTTACCATCTATGAGGTCAATGCAATATGCAGGTAAAGCCATAGAAATAGCACCAAACAGCATGTACAATTGTGCTTATATGCCAGTAGATTCTGTTGAGTGTTTCCACGAAGCAATGTTTTTATTGATGAATGGAACAGGATTAGGCTATTCTGTTCAACAACATCATGTAAGAATGTTACCAGAAATCAGACAACCAAATAAAGATAGAACTAGAAAAATATTAGTTCAAGATTCTATTTTAGGTTGGGCAGATGCAGTAAAGGAACTATTCCGTTCTTATACTGGTGAATTAACCCAGCGACCTAGATTTATTTATGATGATATTAGACCAAAGGGAGCAAGATTGAAAACAAGAGGTGGTAAAGCACCAGGCCCTGAGCCTCTAAGGTTATGCATGGTAAAAATAGAAAATATATTGCAGACTAAAGAAGATGGCTCACAATTAACAACATTAGAATGTCATGATATTATGTGCCATTTAGCACAGGCTGTTACAGCAGGTGGAAATAGAAGGGCTGCTCTTATTTCATTATTTAGTGCAGATGATTTACAAATGATGCACTGCAAATCAGGAATGCGTTGGCAAGAAACCGACTCTCAAAGATATAGAGCAAATAACTCTGTTGTTTTACTAAGACATAGAATTAAAAAGGATTTCTTTGATGATATTTGGGATAGAATAGAAGCTGGAGGCACAGGAGAACCGGGAATTTATTTAACTAATGATAAAGATTGGGGAACTAATCCTTGTTGTGAGATAGCTTTGAGACCTTATCAATTTTGTAATTTAACAGAGATAAATAGCTCTACAATAGAAGACCAAAATGACCTAAATGAGAGAGTAGAAGCAGCAACAATATTAGGAACACTCCAAGCATCTTATACTGACTTCCATTATCTAAGAGATATCTGGAAGACAACAACTGAAAAGGATGCTTTATTGGGTGTATCAATGACAGGATTAGCTTCTAATAAAGTAACTAATTTAGATATAACAGGCACAGCTTATATGTCTAAAGTTATTAATGCTGAATGGGCAGACATTTTAGGAATTAATGCTGCATCAAGAATTACTTGTGTAAAACCTAGTGGAACTGCATCTATGGTTTGTGGTTCTTCATCTGGTATTCATGCATGGCATTCTGATTATTATATTAGAAGGATTAGAGTAGGTAAGGTAGAAACTATATGCAAATATTTAGTTGATAATCACCCCGAATTAATTGTGGAAGATATGGACAATCCTGATGGAATGATTATTGAAATACCACAGAAAGCACCAACAGGGGCATTAACGAAAGACCAAGAAGATACCTTTATGTTCTTAGAAAGAGTAAAAAACACAACAGTTAGGTGGGTTAATCCTGGGCATAATAATGGACAGAATACTCATAATGTATCTGCTACAGTTTACATTAACAAAGGCGATTGGGATGAAGTTGGAGAATGGATGTGGTTAAACAGACATTTCTATAATGGACTATCTTGTTTCCCAAATGATGAAACATCGTATAATCAACCGCCATTTGAAGTCTGTTCGAAGAATAGATATGAAGAGATGTTAAAGTCTCTTAAGACATTAGACCTTTCTCAAATAGTAGAAACAGAAGATGATACTAATTTTGGGCAAGAAGCGGCATGTGCTGGTGGTGCGTGTGAAATATAGTTATCAAATAATACGCACTCCAGAACATGTAAAGTTAATCCAGCCTTATTTGGCTGAAGAGATTAACGGAATAAAGGAAATATTACCAACACTTGTATCTTCTAATCGTGTAAACTATCCCTATAATAGTGGGGAAACTTTACATAATGCTTTTAATAAAGCAACGGAAGATGCAATTAATGGTAAATATGAGATTAGAGAATATCTAAAATTCCTGCGTCGTATTTACATATGTGCGGGTTTAGTAGATAGTGATAGTGAATTTAATAATAAGATTAAAGAATTAAAACAATTAGCTGGATATATAAAAGCGAACAAAGAAATAAAAATAGAGGAATATAAAAATGAGATTTAATGATTGTAAATGTGGAAATAAAAACTTTGAGATAGAAAGAAATGGTAAACTAAAATGTACTGCTTGTGGTGCATGGTTTAATCCTTTTTCAGCTATTCATCATAAAGTGATAAAGGAAGACGGCTTCCATTATTTTTGGGCTATAGTAACGCCCCACTTTATTGAGAGATTAGAAGAGAGACTTCCTGAAAAGGAAGTGGAAGATGTATTAGCGGTAGCTGCAAATATAGAAAAAGTAGCTAAAAGAAAAAGGTTTCAATGTACTAGGTGGAATGATAGACACATTATATGGAAGTATAAATATAATGAAAGGCGAAGGCGTTTAGAACTAGAATTTATTAGTTTAGTTCCATTAGGAAATAAAGAATATAATGGGAATATTAATATTAGATTACCTAATGGTTATTATGTAAAAGATGTAGAATATGTAGAGGTAGATTTTAATGAATGATATAGCAGATTTATATGGTGGGATAACTAAGAAAAACTTAATAAAAGGACTTAAGAAGTATCTTAGAGAGAACAATGTAAGAAGAAAGAGAAGCGATGGTTATGGTAAGATGGCCGGTAATGGATTAGAAAGACCAGAGATAGAAGGTGTAGTATATTCTTGGAATGAATTTGAAAGACTGCCTAAAGATGTTGTTGTGGTTTATGCCTTTATGAAAGGGTGCGACATAAAATATCTAATTGACTTAAAAGAAAAAGATTGGTTTAACCGTAAGAAAAATTATAGAAATGAAAAGATTGCTGAAGGATGGCAATGTATATATAAGAAGGGTAGGTATGAAGTCATGCCATCAACTGCTAAGAGACCCGTCAATGAATTTAGGAGAGAATAATAATGTTTGACCACTATGGACATAAGTATGAGTGTGAATTTAGAATTTATACTGCTGATGATAATAAGGAGACATATAGTTCTACAAATATAGAAATTTATTCTACATATGATATATATTTTTTAAAGCATCGTGCAAACCGCTATAGAAATTATAATACTCATTGGGATAATCGAGGTAACTTAGTAGTTCCTGACGGGGATAAATATATTATAAACACTTATATCCAATCTAGATTATATTCAAAGGGTGAACCATTAATATCAGAAATTAAGAATACTCTTCAAACTGTTTTAGGATGGGGAGGTAGAGGACATACTATATCACAAAGTCCTTTAACATTTAAAATGGCCTTTGTATTGCCTAGTTGTGGAATGGCAGTAATGATAGAAAAAGGTAACACATATTATCAATTAATGAATCAAAGAGTAAAGAAGAAAAATCTTCTATATGCTCTATCTAGATTTATTTACCGTTCTTGTTTTGAGAGTAATCCTCAAGCTCTTCTTCAATATATCATTAGAATGATAACAATGCCTGAGAATGTAACTTATGTTTTAGAAAATAGAACTCCATTCTGGTACTTTAATATTGCTGAGAGAGAGAAGATTAATTGTAGACTAAATACTAAACTAATTAGTAATACAGAAGCAGCATTAGAAATATCTGATGGTATATGGGCACCAATAACTATAAATGAATTAGATATTATGGTTAATTATTTTTACCATGAACATGCTAGAGCTAAAACTTGGGCTAATATGTCTCCTAGAAAATTATGGACAAAACTAATGGGAGAAGAACCAAGTAGTTCTCAACTTAAACTAATGAATGAATTTCTAGTTCAAAACAGAACACAAGATATTGTTGAGAATAGAGCCAAAGAATTAATGTCTGGCTTAGAAATAAAATATCCTAATAGAATTAAAATAATAAATATTTCCTCAGAAAAGGTAGCCCAACCATATCAAGTAATGTTGGTAAGAGGCAAATTAGCAGATTGGGTAATTATTAATTCTACATATAAAACTATAACTCAAAAAGTTAAAACATATGTATTTATAAATGATGATATAACTGATTTAGCAGATAAGCAGTTGGCTTCTAGAGTTAAAAAGAAGATTAATAAATTAGGTGGTTCATTTAGAGGCCCAATTTGTATTGATAATATTCATAGCAACTCTAGTTTAGGAGACCAATATGCTGCAAGAGCATTAGCATTATTAAATGATAATGTAACTATTAAATTAGTTTCTACTATTGCACAATATATACCTAAACCAGTTGTAGATGGTGAAACTTCTAGATTTAAGCCTGATTGGGATGAATTAGATAGTTCATTTAAATGGGGGAGGTTAGTAGAATGAAATGTATAGAATGTAATGGATATGAATTTGATGAAGATGATAGACTAGGAGAAACAATTTGCGTTCAATGTGGGTATGTTCAAGTAACAAATATATTTGAAGATAAATTATCAATTAAAGATACCATGCCAGCATTTAACACAGATAGTGGTAGGCATCATTATTTTAAAGAAGCAGACACATCTCAAACATTAGGGTCTTTTGTAGGCAATATGAGTGGAGATATGAGAAGCATACCTTCTAGAAATAGAAAATTAATCTTTAGTTTAAAAAGAAGCCAACAGCGATTTAGAGATAGTAAAAATGTCTCTATTAATAAAGGGCTATTAGAATGTAATATGGTGCTATCACCATTTTTACCAAACAATTCTTTAAAGAACAGAGTACATACTTATTATAAAAAGTTGTTTTTCTCACATAAGTTTGGAGGAACTTCTTTACCAATTAGAGCATGTGCGTTAGTTGTTATATGTTTAAGGGAGAATAGTATACCTATATCCATTGCTGAAATTGCAGAAACTAATAATGAAGACCCACATAAAATATCTAAAGCCGCTAGATATTTTTCAAGGCATTTAGGTAAATCACATATATTACATAACATGCCTGTAGATTCATGGACAGAAAGAGTATGCTCTGATTTAAAGGCTAGTAAAGATTTTACTAGAGATGCTAGACAGGTAGTACATTATGTTAATGCTGTATTAACAGGTTATGATATTAGGTTTTCAAAAAGCTATATGGCGGCTAGTATTTGGATAACAAGCCTCTTAAGAAAAAGAGGAAAGGCAGAACATACACAACAAGATATTTGTGATATTTGTAGGTGTTCATCAGTAGGAAGTAGAATTATGGCAAATAGATTATTTGATATGTTAAATGTAAATAAGAAAATGCTACAAGTATTAAATGTAGATGCATTTTGTGCAGGGGTGAGATAATGGAAGAAACAATAGAAGAATTATTTATGAAAATGGCTAAAGAAGCGGAAGATTTAGAAAGATACCCAGAAAAACCAGCAAGTTATTGGTATAATATGTTTATGAGTATAAAGGGTTGTACAGGAGAAGATTGCGGATGCGGAAAGTATTGATAATAGGAGTAGGAGGAATTGGTAGTTATTTAGCACCTGTTTTAGATAAAACAGGATTATATGATATAACGATAGCCGACCCAGATGACTTAGAAGATAAAAACTTTCTATATCAAAATTATAGTAAACCAAAATTCTTATTACAAGAAAATAAGAAAAAGGTAGCACAGTTAGATATGTTAAAGGCTAATAAAGTTGGCTTTCCTATTTTAACACAACAACAGTTAATGGGGTTTGATTTAATTGTATGTTGTGCAGATAATTTAGATGTAAGAAGATTAGTATATAGACAGGGTTTTCAAGAAGACTGTAAAAATAAATGGCTAGACTTAAGAGCACAAGGGAGAAATGGTGCATTGATTAGTTATTTAACAGATGTAAAATTTAGTGAGACTTTTCTCACGGGGCCAGAAGGTTCTTTCTCTTGTCAAGGAGAAAATTTTAATGAAACAAATGACCCAAAGAAACTTCAATTTACCCATGTAGCTATTGCAGGATATGGGGCGCAATGGATACAACGATGGTTTGATGGAGATGAAGTATCAGACAAGATAATAATAAACATATAAGGAGTAGATAAAATGAAATGGACAGAAGATGAAATAACATATCTGACTAATAATTGGTCAGACAAGACAAAAAGGCCTGCTATTATAGAACAGTTAGGTAGAAGTAAAGCAGCTTGTGCTGCAAAATATCGTAAAGTAATGAAAGAAACAACTTCAGAAGAAGTAAAAGAAGATGTTTATATTTATGAAGAAACACCAAAAAATTGGCCGACTAAAACTAAAATAGATTGGCCGGTTGTATTGGGCTTACTTGTAGGAGCAACAATAATGATTTGGTGGGGGTATTCACAATGAATAATTTAGTAGATATTAGAGGGGATGATTTTGTAGAGGTTCTCCCTAATTGGAAAGAAACTATTGAAGCAGCATTTGAATTAAATGTTCAAATGTTTCATAAAGCAATATGGGATATGTCTCTAACAGCATTTGATAAACCGAGAGAAGTTCAAGTGGTAATTGATGGTAATGATAATCTTTTTATTAGTGTTGGAACACCCGGCTTTGTATCCTTTGGTGGACAAAATGAACAAACACATGGTATGAAGTTTCCTTTAAAAGAGTGGATTCACACCCATCCTTTTGGACGAGCATATTTTAGTTCAACTGACCTAACTACAGTTAGTATGTATGAAAGATTTTTAAATTCTGCAACTGTATTAGGAGACGGCGAAAAATCACATCTATACTTTAGAGTGGATGGTAGTATTCATTACCAAGAGTTTAGCCAATTTACATGGGTAGATGTTGAACAAATAACGGAGGAAGAAGAATGAAGAAAAAAGTAATAGCCTTAATGGTTATATGTAGTATGATAGCAGGTTGTGCGGAAATGGTTCCTGAACCGCCTGGAGAAGAAAATGAAAACACAGTAACAACTACTGGATGGAGTGTTATGAGTGGGAATTATACAGTATTAGTAGGAGATAATAACTCTACTACACCAACAATAGTATTGGGTAATTCTTCTACATGGCTAGAAATTAATAAAATAACATTGAACGCGACACACTTAAGTTTTGAAGTAATAGATAATACAATAGTATTTTCTAATTATTCTTTTACTATAGATGGATATGCTAACCAAAGTGGATATCTATTTAGTAGTGGATATGCGCCTGATATTGGTAATGCAACAATTTATACTCCGAGCTTTCCATATGATATTACAGTAGCATATTATTGCGAGTATAAAGAATGGGTGGGTAATTAATGAGTAAATCTTCCGCAGTCACAATAAGGTTCCCTGCACCTTTACCAGCAGAAATACCTTGCCCTGTTTGTGCAAATATTGATGGTAAAAGGGGAAGAGGATGTAGAGTTTGTGACTTTGAAGGGAAGATGATGATTACAGTAGATGCTAAGATACCTATTCAAAGAGGACATATTATTAGATATGTCGCAGAGAATCTTAGTGTTGTTGCTTCTGAATTAACCAGAGTTTCTGGTTTAGTTCCTGAAGTAGAAACTATAAAAGTAGTAGAAACAGAGTTTGGACAATATGAAATAGTTCAAATAAGTAGTTTAGGTGGGGCTGTTTGGTTAGTAAATAGAGTAGATGAGTTAGAAGCTCCTAGATATTATTATAGTAAAACAGACTTAAATAATTTTATAAAAGGTGTATCAACATGAGTTTAAAAGATGAAAAGACAATAGCCAGAATACCAAGAAATGCAACCCAAGAATTAGTTGTTAGAACAGGTAATTATTGGGGGATAGATATTCTTGATATTAGATGGTATGTAAATGGAAATGCTTCCCGTAAGGGAGCAAGGGTAAATATGGAAGAAGCCAAAAACCTATTAAGAGCAATTGAAAAGGCGTTGAGTAAAAATGACAGTGAGTAAAAGAAAGATTAGATTAGAATTTAAAAACGCCCTCCCAGAAAGAACACATATTAGAGAGGGCGTAGAAGATGCAGTTGCAGAAATAATGCAAAGAAAACTTACACATCTTATTAATAGAACAATACAAGAATGGGAGAAATCTGATTCTAATGCTATTAGAGTAAATGATGTATGGGTTGCTTATGGGAAAGATGGAGTTGTTATAGATGAGTTTTAGTAACTTTGCTAGAATGTGCGAAGTATTAGAACACCAAACCCCGACCCAAAAAGCAGAAACAATATCTTCTTCTTTAAATGGTATTGGAAATAAAGGAGTAGTAATGCAGATTCTTTCATTAGATTATCCAATTAATAACATTGGCGAAAGTAGAGCTATAACTTGGATTGCTAATGCTTTAGGAGTATTCGAGGATGAAGTAGAATCAGCAGTATCTATTTGGGGAGATGTTGGAGAAGCAGTAGCAGAACTAGATATTGGTAATGAAACAGATTCTGATATTTCAATAGTACAGGCTTTGATGATGTTAGAGTTAGATTGTTCTAGAATTAATAGTAATGCTTATACTCTTTTTGCACAAGAATTACAAAAGATGAGTGCTAGAGAAAAGAAATGGTTTATTAGATATTGGTTGCGCAAGCCAAGAAATGGAGTTAATAATAAGGTTCCATTGAAAGCAATATCTAAACATTTTAGTATTAAGTATGGAGATATTACTAAATATTCTCATTTTTATAATGCTGGTGAAATTTGTAAATCTTTAGAAGATGGTGTTACACCTGAATGTAAATTAACACACGGACATTTTGTATCCCCTATGCTTGCAAAGCCAAGAAAAGGAAAAGAAAGGCCTAAAGAATATATTGTGGATGTAAAGTATGACGGTAATCGTTATCAGATTCATTTTGATGAGGTTAAAGAAAGTGTAATTATATTCAATAGAAAAGGAAAAGTAGCAACTAATCAATATCCTGATATTGTTAAGTTAATTTTAGAAGATGAGGTTTTCAAGATTGGTGGTATTTATGATACTGAAATATATCCGATTAAAACTGATGGTACTCCAGCAGAACATAAGTTGTTAGCTAAAAGAGTTCATAAGTTAAATAAAGAAGAAGCAGTTCAACAATGTCCGGTAAAGTTAGCAGTCTTTGATGTATTAAAATGGAATGAAGAATCATGTTTAGATAAGTCTCTAAAGAAAAGAATAAAGCTTTTAGATATGTCAGTATTTCCTGAATATCGCGCTAAGAGATTTGATGATACTACTATTAAGGCATCTTATCATTTAGCTATTGATTGGGGATTTGAAGGTATTATGATTAAAGATAGTAGTTTAGCTTATGACCCCGGAAAAAGAAGTAAGGGATGGTTAAAGTATAAACCACCACGAATTGAATTAGATGTTGTTATTACATCTGCTCAATATGGAAAGGGTAAGAGAAGTAATGTATTTGGAACCTATGGTATATCTGTTAGAGATGGAGCTGATTATATTGAGGTTGGTAAAGTTGGTACTGGATTTACGGATGAAGAATTAATTTGGTTAACTAATGAATTAAGAAAAAGCATAGAAAGATATGAAGATAATGTTTATCACTTCTCACCTAGATTAGTATTACAGGTCACTAGTGATTTAATATCAAATGATTCTGATGGAAACATTGGACTACGCTTTCCTCGCTCGATGAGAGTGAGGCACGACAAATACCCCGCAGAAGCAGATACCATTCAAAGGGTTAAGGAGCTGATGTAAGTGATTAAAGAGGGGTCAATGACCCTATTAGGGGATTTACCTTATACTTGTGTAAAAATAGAGAGTGGCGTGGCGTTTTTACAGCGTGTGGGGGAAGATAGGAGGGGTAGGTATCGAAAGATGGACGCAAAATTAGTCCCTTTTGTGAATGAGAAAAACGAACTTGTAATCCCTAAACCCCCACCTGTTAATCGTAAAAGAATGACAAGATTTCATTTTATGAAATTAATTAAAGAAGAAGTTGAATTACCTATATCTCATGATTTAGCATATTATGTTGCTGAATGGTTAGAGACTTTAGTTAGTAATGCTGCTTTAGAAGCAGAAAATAATGCTACAGTTAGAGGTGATGAAAGAATAACAGCAGCTCATTGGCCACCTAGCACTGATTTAGGAAATCAATCAGGTTATTGGGAAGATAATAGAGAATGGGCTAAGGATTATAAACAATATTTAATGGAGAAATAATAATGTATAGTAAAGGACAATTACAAGGAATATTAATATCTCTTGCAAAACCTGAAGTTCATGTTGCAAAAGCATCTAAACTACAGATAGGTTATAGAGTAAGAGTAAGAGTAAATATAAGAGGTGCATCAGACTTTTTATTGGGTGTGCAAAGAACACTTAAACAGCATGATGTAGAATCTAATTATAAAGATAAAGAACACAAGAGTAGGCCTAGACCTATATTAACAATAGGAGGGTTAACTAATATTTGGAAACTATGTAAGGTAATTCCAGATTTGCCCGATGCTAAAAACACTTGGAAAGACTTTCAAGAAATAGTAGAAATATTAGATAATGGTGAACACCACACCTTAGAAGGATTAGAAAGAATACTTCAAATTAAAGGAGAGATATAAATGGAAGACTCTTCTTCTGAAGACTGGATACCTCCAGATATAGAAGGAGGGTTTACTTCGGATGATATAGCTTATTTAGAAAACTTAACAAAAGAATCTATAGAAAAAGGATGTAAAGAATGTGGATTTAAATATATAATATTTTCAACAAATGTTTCCCATGAACCCAGTGGAACAAAGGTATTCTTTTTAGATGTTGAATGTGCTAAGTGTGATACTGAATATAGAGATATAATGGGTGTGAGGAATTGATTAAAACAAAAACAAATAGACCAATAATAATAGTAGGAAAAAATGGAACAGGTAAAACAACTAAGGCTTTAGATATATTACCTGATAATCCTATCATTCGTTATGCTAATGATTATAACATTGAAGATAACTTTAGTATCCCTTTAGACAGGGGTATTTTAATAGAAGAGGCCCACTATAAACCAAAGATTGATTTAATCATAAAAACCTTCTTAGAATATAAAGGGCCAATAGTATTAACATCTGTTAATCAAAAGAATGTTCCTAAGAAAATATACGATATGTGTAAATTAAAAAGAGCAGGAACAGTTAACTATGCTTATGCTAAACTACAAAATCAAGGATGTATGAATGCAGATGAACCATTTAGTTCTATCGAGAAAAATATATTTGAGATGATAAATCTCTATCTTAGGTCTAAGAATAGAGATGAAGTAGCTAATGTATTAAAATTTAATAAACCATATGATGAGCAAATATTATCATGGATTATGTCTTCATTAAGAACAGAAAAAATAGCATGGATAGATTCTAAAGTTAAAAGAAAATGGTCATCTGATTATTTTTATGAATTGGTAGCATTTGCTCATCAAGGTGCTCCTATACCTTTTACTCCTCCAAAGAGAAGAGCGTATGATAAGAGACCAGTGGTTGCAAGAAAGATAGGCTTAAAGTCAGACCAATATCATTTAATTGATTTGTTGAAACAAGACTCAGACTTTGAAAAATTCTGTGCAACAAAATTAAGCGCAATAGATAGAAGACTAATAGGAGTTAAGAAACCTATTAAGACAAAAAGAAAGAAAACAGTTCAAAAAACTTTGGAGGATTGGTAATGGCATATAGAAGGTCATGGTTATTAAACCCTAATTCTAATAGATATAAACAATTAGAATTTGTATTAAATAAAATGCCAGTTGATAAAGCATTTACGGCAAATGATATGAAGAACTGGCATTCCCAAGAATGGGAGAATCATGGACAAATAAGTTCTAGAGGAAAATTAAGAAAAAGATATGATTATAATACTCAAAACTTTACTAGATTTTTAAAATATCGTAAGGATGTTAGAGAAGTAGGAGTATCAACTAGAGATAGAAAATTATGGAAAAGGAATAAAAATGTTATGGACAGAAAAATATAGACCAAATAATATAGATGAAATAGTAGGACAAGATAAGTTTGTATCCGATGTAAAGAATTGGAATAGTATGCCAAATTTAATTTTATATGGGCCAGCAGGAGTAGGTAAAACAGCAGCAGCCCATGTATTAGCAAATAGGGTTTTAGAAGATAATAAATTATCTAACTTTTTTGAGATAAATGCATCTGATGATAGAAAGTTAGAAACCGTTAGAACAACCATTAAAGATGTAGCAACTTCTTTAAAAGTTGGAGATGTTCCACATAAAATAATACTATTAGATGAAATGGATGGGATGACTCCTGATGCGCAAAATGCACTTAAAAGAATAATGGAGCGTTATAGTCATAATGTGAGATTCATTATTACTTGTAATCATAGGCATAAAATCATTGCACCTTTACAATCTAGATGTGCTAACTATAGTTTTACAGCATTATCTTTTAGTGAGATAAAGACAGTATTAAAATCAATCTTGGTTAAGGAATCTAAACCCCAACCGGAAGATGAAGATTTCGACACCTTTATTAGTGGACTGCAAGGTGATTTGCGTAGAGGCATCACAGAGCTACAAGCCTCTATAAACAGCAATACTCCTATAACAATGTTAATAGAAAGAACACAGGAACCTTATGAAAAAATAAAGGACTTCGTTCTAAATAGTAATTTTAATGACGGCCTCGATGAAATGCACAAATTAGTCTACTTGTCGGTAGACATGAAAGTAATATGTCAAAATTTACATGATGTATTTCTTAATGCAGATATAGAATCAAATCAAAAATTTAAATATTTGAGAGTAATAGGAGAAGCAGAATGGAGAAGTAGTAATATGACCCCAAAGGTATTAGCATCATGGATGCTGGGGCAGATGATATAATGGATGTATTAATTGTAATAATTTTTACATATATGTTATGGAGAACAATTTTTAGGAGAGAACCACAATGGTAAAAAAGATATTAGATTTTAACAAAGACGGTAGAATAGATATAGATGATTTTAAACATATTATGTTAAGATATGAAATCATTCTATTAGGTGGAATAGCATTAATAATATTGCCAATATTAAATTCCACAGGTTATATGGAAGTAGATTCTGACACATTTTGGATTTTAGCAGGTATTGTTATTACTGCTGAAGCGTTGTTAGAAATTATACATGAGAGAAGAAAAAGGCGTATTCCAAATGAAAGACATGAGGAAGAAAGATGACCCAAACATGGGAAGAATATAAAAAAGCAATGAAGAAATGGAAAGATAAGAAAAAGAAATGGAAGTGAAAATATGGAAGAAAATATGAGAGAAGAAATAAGTAAGGCAGCTGAAAAGCTGCAAATGGAGATAGCTGATGTAGAAGCAAAGTATAATGAAATCTGCACAGCTAATAACCTTGACCCAACAGAGGATGTGCTATTAGCGCGTTCATTGTTTAGGCAATGGTTTAGTGGTGCATACCAATACAAGGATGCACCTGCGCAAGAAACTAGCGGAGGCGGCTTTATCAAGAAAGCCGTTGGTTTCTTTATTTCCGTGAATGAGCCTATGGATATGGGGGCTAGGCTTAATGAACAAATAATTAAGGAATATAACCGCGACCCAACAAATGCATTTGACTCTGGAAGAGTAGCAACAGCAATTATTACTGAAGGTAGTTATGTTGTAAGTAGAATGTATAAAGGCGAAAGACAAGACAAAGAGGTAGCTGAACTACCAGAGAATAACCATGAAGTTGATACTGGAAAGTGGATAATACCACTTGATAATATACAAGCATATGGTGAAAGAGAGAACAGAACTTATGGAAAACCTTTACCTGCTTCTCAAACTAGAATGCAGGGAGTTTTCATAGGAGATGTAGATGGTGAAAGCAATCTATGGTATTTCTCCTATAAGGGAACATCAGCAAAGAACTTTACACCTAGAACATTTAAGCTATTAAGCTTTGATTGTATTAAGGATAGTTCTGGAGCACAAAGAATGTATGGGTTTAAAACAGGAACCTTAGAGAGTTTGAAGTATAATAGTGATGTTGAAGAAGAAGATAGGCTACCTGAGCCAAGCATTGCTGATATGCAAAACTACACGATGGAGGTGGCTATGGATAATTATAGCCCATTGATTGACCTTAACAGGTATCATTCATCAGTTAGTGAGAAAAACTTTGCAGAAAGGTTTGTTATAACTGACGGCACAGTAACAAACATTAACATGACACCTAATACTATTGGTAGTAGAAGGCTGACAATAACAGATGTTAACTCTGATTATAGTTATGATGGTAGCTGGGCAGGAACAACTTGTTGGGTTCCACCACATTTAGATATTGATTTTGGTATCAATTCTAGCATTTTGGTAGTAGGTAGAACTTCTCAAGGTAGAAATGAAGATGGTAGTATGAGAGATGTTGCTCTAAATTTGAGCGGCGTTCTTTGTATCAATAACATGGGGGTTGTTGTAGAACCATTTGAAGCTGAAGAAGAAGATTTAGATTGGTTCTAAAACCAATTGTTCCTATCGGCAGTAGTGGCCGACAAGGGGGTGCGAAGCCCCCAAAAGGATTGTTTAAAATGTATAAAATAGAAAATGGAGTAATACATGGTAATAGTTATGCTACTATGTTAAGAACTGTTGAGTTTATTACTTGGCGACTCAATGAAGAAAAAGAAGAGTATTGGATGAAGTTTCATCTACCATCCGGTAAAGAAATAAGAATTAAAGTAGATGAATACAGTCTTAGAGAAATAATTGATGAATGGGCTGAACACAATTTAGAATTAGAATTAGGTGATGAATATGGATTGGACTAAAGATAAGAAGGGCAACGCGACAAGCGATGATAAACCAGAAGATGATTTCTTTGCAGAAGCAAAGAAGAAAATATTAGAACAAATAGCAGATAGACTAGCTAGAGATAGGAGTTTTCATCTTTGTTCTATTACAGGAAACCCCAAAGTAGGAAAGACGGGTTTAGTATTAGACTGTAGAACAGAAGAAGAAATTGAAAAGGGAATGAAGATTCTTGTATTAGATTTTGATAATGGTGCAGAACCAACATGGGATGCTGCATGGGATAGAGATAAAGATATAGTAATTTTTAATCCTATTAAAGTTAGAGTAGATGGTTCTACTGATTGGGAAGAAACTTTTAATAATGCAAATTACTTTTGTGCATATGCAAAAGAATTAATTGAAGAAGGAAATGTAAAGGCCTTTTGTTTAGATGGGGTAGATAAAGCATTTGAAGGTTCTAGTGATGTGCTTAGAGAATTATTAGTTAAACAACAAACTAGAGAAGGTAGCATTGTTAAGGCAACAGACTCTGTTAGAGTTTCTACTTTAGATTGGAAAATTAGAAATAGAATTTATAACAGACTTCTAGATTTAGTTTGTAATCTACAATGTGATAGGTTTCTTATTACACATATGAAGCCTGTTTATGATAATATCAATGTACCTACACCTGTAGGTGAAATACCTGATTGGCATAAATCTACGCCAGCAAGGTTCATCCAAATGATACATATTGATAAGGTATCAAGAATGGATGGAGATAAAGAACATACTAGTTATATTGCAAAGCTTACAGCTAGTAAAACAAACCCAAAGTTAGTAGGGAAGGAATGGACTATTTTTACCACCAATGGTGAGAATAAATGGTTCGGTATTTCAGAACTACGAGAGGGAAAACTATGATGTTAACAGTTAATCTAAATGATTTTAAAGAGGCAGTTGAGGCAATTTGGCTGAGAGGCAAATATAAGTCCTCAACTGTTTCTAAAGTAGATGTTATAAGTAACACTGCTGTTGCTATTTTTCATAGGAATCAAATTCAATTATTAAATGGAAATGATACTTGTGCAGTAAGTGTGAATATTGGTTATGAAAGTACCGATTCTATAGAAAACGAACAAATGTTTATCTTTGATATAGAAAAAATTATGAAATATATTAAAAATTTAAAAACAGATGTAATAGAAATTCAAATTAAAGACGCTCACTATAATTTAATAACGGATGAGACCCGTGTTAAATTACCTAAATTATTAGAACATAGTAATATGGGTTTAATCTCTAGAATTAGAGAATTTAAAATAGAATCTAATAAACCAACAACCTTTGGTAAGACTGAATTAAAATGTTTGCTTAGATTTCAAGGAGCAGATTTAGCTAAAGCAATTAAGTATTGTAATTTAGTAGGAACGGCGGCATTTAAAATAGACTATCATAGTGGAAAAGAAACATTTACTGTTTCTTCTTCTAATACTCAGCAAACAGAATTAGTAGATAGAAAAGTAGAGCTTTTAACAGCTTCAGATAATGATTTAACTGTAGAGTTTTCTGCCCCTATTGATAAATTTTGTATTGATGGGCCAATGTTTATATTTAGTGATGATGATAAACCTATTATATTGATAGGCACTGATAGAAAAATGGTTATTGCTCCTTACATTAGAGGTTAAAATATGATAATTAGTACAGTAGATAAAAATAATGAATTATGTCTTAGATGGAGAGACGAAAATAATAATAGGAAAGAGCACTCTATTTCATATAGTGAGGCTCCGCCTTATTTTTATATTAAGGCTTCTGATAGGCAAATTAATAATATAATCATTAGAGATTTTGGAACAAGAATGGATATTTCATTATCTTATGAAAATGATGGGTCTGTTTCTTTAGAAGGATTACCTTTACAAAAAGTAACATGGTATCCACCAAAACCAGGATATATGAGAATTCTTAGAGATGAATGGGAAGAAACTTATGAAGCAGATGTGGCCTATCATTATAGATATGCCGTAGACAATATTAATGAAATTCCTGAATATGATTTAGTTAAATGGTATTGGGATTTGGAATGGCAACAAGGCGGAGAACATGATGGTGCTATTACTTGTATCTCTTTGACTACTAACAATCCTATTACTGGATGGGGTAAGAATAAAAATGTAATATCTATGAGTAAAGTGTATGCTTGGTTTCCTGATTTTTATGAAACAGGTATAGCAGGAACAATAAATGATACCTTTGCATCTGAAGAAGATGTGCCTAAGAATTGGAATATATTTACTTCAGAAAATTCAATGTTAGTTTCTTTTATACATGATATGCGTAAGCATGACCCTGATATGTTAATATCATGGTTTGGTTCAAAGTTCGATTTGCCGAAATTGATTGAAAGAATTCATGCTAATGGACTTGACCCAAGAGAATTATCTCCATATAATGATGTTAAGGGAGTATATTTTGATGATGGAATTAAGTTATCTAAAAATGTAAATAATTATTCTCCAATTGAACAACCAATTAGAGGAAGGCTTTGTTTAAATCTTGATTTAGCATTTGAACGACAATGGAATGATGCTCAAAGAGGAACATTACCTTCATTAGCTTTAGACTATGTAGCTGAATTGGTTTTAGGAGAAAAGAAACTAATAAGTGAAAAGTTTCCAGACAAAAATGATTTCTTTAGAAGAGGTTGGTTAGAAGATACTGAAACTTATTTAGAGTATGCTCTTAGAGATACTGAATTACTAAAGAGAATAGATGATAATAACTATACATCAGAAGCAATACTTTCATTACAGCGACTTCTAGTTGCACCTTTTGATGCTTGTTTTTATGCAAGTAATATGGGTGGAATATATTTTATGCGTAAAGCAACATGGAAAGCACCGACAGGAAATAAGGATAAAGAAAAGGTTGAATATGAAGGTGCTATGATTTATGACCCGACAACAGAAGGAACAAATGGATTACATTTAGGGGTTGCCGCATTTGATTTTGCTGGCCTATATCCAAGTATGATGATTGCTAGAAATATAAGTTGGGAAACTAAATCTTCTGAAGAAACAGGATTCGGAGTTAACATTTTAACTCCTAGAGATTTTAGTGAAGAAGACGACTCGGATATGAGATATTTCAAAACAGATAAATTAGGGCTTTTACCTAGTGCTGTTTTAGAATTAAAAGAACTTCGTAATGAGTATAAAAGAAAAATGAAAGAATCAAATTCTAAAGAAGAATATGCTAAGTGGAATAATAATCAATTAGCTGTTAAAAGATTAATGGCTTCTTTTTATGGTATCACAGCATATCAAGGGTTTGGTTGGGCCGATGTTGATTTAGCTGCTAGTATAACTGCTAGTGCTAGAGAAGCTATTAGGTCAGCCGCATTTAAGGTGATGGAATTATGACAATAGAAATAAAAGAATTAATAACAATGAAATGCATGCAAACAGGTGCAATGATTAAATATATAATGGAGGAAGAAGAATGAAATGTAATTGTTGTGGAAAGGATATGATTCCTTTTCACTATGTATATAAGTGTTTTAACTGTAAAAATGAAGAGTGGAGATGGTGATTTGTATATCTGTAAATACTGCAAAAAAGAAATTAATCAGAAAAACACAAAATCATATGATAGAAACAGTAAGTTCATTTGCGGTACTTGTTATATAAAATTAAAAAGAGAAGAAAGAAAGGAGAAGGGATTATTATGAAAGTAGTTTATGGACATACTGATTCTATTTATGTTCAAATGTCTATGGATAAAACTGATGAGGTTTTAGCTTTATTAAATAATCATGTTAGACAATCTTTTCCTAACTTATTAGGATTAAATGAACATCCAGTAGTTTTAGAATTTGAAAAATATTATGAATCTCTTGGAGTAGGTATTACTAAAAATAGAAATGCAGGATTAATTTCTTGGAAAGATGGAATTTATTTAGATGAACCTGAATTTGTTATGACGGGTTTTGCTGCTAAGAGAGTTGCAATAACACAATTAGCAAAGTCAATTCAATTAGAAGTATTAAATAGATGGGTCAAACAAGAATCAGAAGCAGAAATAACTAGCTATTTAAAACAAGAATTTAATAGGGTATTGCGCGGAGATGTTAAATTACAAGACATTACAAATAGAAGTAGGTTTAGACCAGAGAGATTACAATATAAATGTGCATCCTGTTCTAAGGAATATGAATTAGAAGAAGTTATTGAAATAAGAAAACAATTTCAATTTAATACATTTTGCATTAAATGTGGACAGGACTTATCATTAAAAACCTTAGCAGGAAAAAACCCTAGTATTGGTGGAGGAATGGAAGGAGTAGTTTGGTGGAATCAAATTTATGATGAACCAATTGAGGATTCTTATCTTTATGTTAAAGTTCAAGATGACCCTACTAGACCTAAATATATTAATCCAGTAACAGGTAAAAATAAAAGACCTTCATATATTGCAGCACCCACTTTAGATTTATTAAAAGTGCAGTTAGGTTCTCCTGATTATAAGCACTATGCTGAATCAATAATCAAAAAGGCAGAACCAATATACAAAGCAATGGGTTGGAACTTAGACCCGATTAGTAAAGACATTAATCAAACAAGTTTGACAGATTGGTGGTAAATTGTTGGTTTCTGCTCCAACTGAAAAGGAAAGAATTTTAATTAGTAA
>CEUS01279855.1_pt1 | contig 77968 bp, 63 predicted proteins | sample 427031 | NCBI WGS metagenome assembly CEUS01 (sample SAMEA2622837, study PRJEB7988) | marine metagenome | biome: marine biome (ENVO:00000447); feature: marine epipelagic mixed layer (ENVO:xxxxxxxxx); material: "saline water (ENVO:00002010), including plankton (ENVO:xxxxxxxx)" | depth 140 m
TATCAAATCAATGGACTGTCTTCATTGTGATTAACAGTGAGTGATATATATATATATAAAGAAGCCCCTAATAGTTCCCGGGGCCTCTCCAACAAGTATTTCTATAAACAGTCTACTTCAGCAACACCATCTTCCTGGTCTGCACAAATTCTCCTGCCTCTATATTGTATAGATACAAGCCAGCACTTACGGCTCTCCCCATAGAGTCCGTGGCGTCCCAATGGACTGACCTAGATCCTGCCTGCTGCGCTCCATTTACAAGTGTAGTTATTTCATTTCCTAGCATATCATAAATGGTCATCCTTACGTCGCTATCTTTTGGCAGGTCATAGCTTATCATCGTAACCGGATTGAACGGATTTGGAAAGTTCTGGTGGAGCGTAAAGGTCTCTGGGATCTCCTGCTGCCTGCTCAGATAAAATTTTTCTTCCGAAGGTATGACTATTTCACTGGAACCATCCAGAATATATTCTGACCCAGACTCAGTTGTGAGTAGCCAGTTCATCTCCTCCCCTGCAGGAATCTCTACATCATAGAAAACTGTCAACTGATCTGATTGCGAGACCACACTGACCTCACCATATTCAGCTACATACTTCATGTCTCCTGAAAAACGTACGTCAAACACCATCTGAGGTAGTTTAGGCGGAAGGCTGTAGCTCATCCGCTCCTCCTCTGGCACGTCCAAACCAAAATAGAGAGGAATTGATAATCCATTTGCAGAAAATGTGATGGAGTTGGCCTCTTCCATTCTATTTACAAATGGTACTGACCTTGCTAGTCCATCTGAAGAGATGTTTAATTCTCCTTCTGAGTTAGCTCTCACCCAGTAGCCCATTCCCGGCTCAATGGTCTCTGCGCTGAAGTAGATACCATCTAACCCGTAAATTGTACCGTTTTGAATAAATTCGTGTCCATAGACCACATCAGATGAGACAGGCAAGCTGAGACCGGAAAAGAGGTTCCACCCGGTGGATAAAGCTATAGACAGATCATACATCTGATATCCTAAAAATGATACATCGCCTCCCATGTTCAATCGAATCAAATATCCGTTACCAGGCTCTAACATCTCCTGCCCCTGATAGATTCCATCAAATGAATAGAGGGTACCACTTTGTGCGTTTGGAAAGAGGTTTTCATAGCTGTTATCATCCACATCTACAGCAAGGCCAACTATGTTCCAGCCCTCACTATAGGCAACTTCAATTGTTGTGTAGGGATTCTCATTTACTGTAAATGCATCTGTTTTTGTTAGCTCATAGAAGTTACCAGTCAGATATACATCTCGACTTCCTATAGGCGCATCGCTTGAAACATTCAAATCAAAATTGACAGTATTATCTGATGTTACCTGGTAGTTAGATGTGCTTAAACCTTCTCCAGAAAAATAAATATCTTCAATACTATATGGATCATAAAAATCTACACCTGCTGCAACAAGGGTTACCTCAATATTGTTTTCTCCCTGCATAGCTGCGCTTGGAGTTAATGAAATTATTTCAGGTGTTAGAATCTCAAAGCCACCCTCCAAGCTCACACTCTCACCACCAAGGGCTACAGTAACATCTCTTTGACCTGCATTTGCACTGCTCTGGATATCTATCTGGATGTGTAGAGACTCATCGCTCAACACATACACAGAGTCAACATCTATTCCGCTCCCAGAAAAAGAGACAGTGGGGATGGTATATGGGTCATACCAATTAGTATTTTCCCCAGTTAGTTCTACTTGCAAATTCCATATAGATGGGTAGGACTGATTTGGATCGATATTTGTTATTTCCTGAGAAATTCCTAAGGAATATAGTGCCGATAAAACAAATAAATACTTAGCTTTCATCATTTTGTTCGGCTTCTAGCATAGATAATAATCTATCAGTATCACTAATAACTAATTTGTACATCTTTTTATCTCTATCTTTGAGCTCTTTCTTCACTGTTGTCAATATACGGACTGCTTTATATATATATCCACTGTTAATACAAATTTTTGCCATGTTTAACCTAGGGCTGAAATAGTTAGGATAAGCCTCCTGCAACCTCTCCATATACTCAAATGCTAAATCAAACCTTCCCTTCTTTGCATTCAAAATCATATAATTTTCCAGTGCACCTAAGTGATGGGGAGATATAGATAAAGCATCTCCAAATAGAATCAGTGCCTTATCTACATTACCCAACATATACTCAGATATACCCATATAAAAGGTAACTGGTGTCCCTGTATTGTCTACATTTCTTCCATAGCTCAACGATTTTGAACCACTCAGAAGGGCAAACCTATATTCCTTCTTATCTTTTAGATAACGAAGGTCCTGGCTATAAATATTGGACCTATAATCTCTGCATGCAAAAATAGATACAACACCAAAAACTAATACAAAAGCTATATTAACAATACTACCATGAATCAAAACGCTCTTTTCCTTTTTTTCAAACTGCGTAGCCAAAAAGCCCAGGCAAGACCACACATACAAATTTGGTATAACTCTCTGCCTTGGAAAATCAAACATGGACTCTACAATGATTGCTATAAATGACATTATTATAAATGTATTGATCAGCTGCAGCTCAGACATATTCCCCCTCATTTTTTTTAGTGATCTAAGTGCCATTTTAGAGTGTATAATAAAGAAAATAATAATGACAATCATACCTATAATCCCAACCTCCGCCGTTGTCCATAAAAGGTCATTGTGTGGTCTCTGTCTGACCTTTAAGTAGTTGATATCATTGACTTCGCTACCTAAATATTTTAAATATTTTAGACGCCAATTATTTAAACCTATTCCACCTATTGGATTCTCTTTTACCATCTGCATTGATAAATTATAGCTCTCTATCCTACCTCCACTGAGTTCCTTATCCGATTCCCCTCCTAATTGTATATTTTTAAAAGTTGCTATCGTTGAAAAGACCGTCTCTTTATGCCAGTCATACTTTCCATACAAATTTTTGACAGGTAAAAAGCTAAGTACAAGAAAAACTATTCCTAAAATTGTGATCAATACTAGAGCTGATTTGTTTTTATAGATAGATTTAACATAACCCAAAAGGAAGTACCTGAATAAATACAATAATGTGGCCAAGGAAATAGCTATTCCCAACCACGCTGCTCTTGACCTGATAATCATCAAAGCTGTAAAACCTATAAAAAACATAGAAATGTGAAAATATTTTTTCCAAGTTTTTCTTTGAAAAAATACAGCAATTAACGATGCAGGTATAACAAAACATAAATACATACCAAATATATTTCTATTACCAAATGTAGACGTTAAACCACCAACTGTCGGTAGATTAAGATGAAAGATATCAAATACGTTTGATGCGTTATATAAAATATAAGAAATATACTCCGATGGTATTATTTCCCCTTCAGATCGTCTCTCTCCTCCCTCTAAAATATTGTTTCCAGAAAATGATTGATTGTATCCAGTTAAATTATCTCCACTCTCAATTTGTGCTCCCCATACATAGAAGAAATGATCTATGTTGTCTGTATATTTTCCTAGAGCAGATGGTAAAACTCTAATTGAAAAATAGTCACCGTGTTTCAAAGGGTCACCGACTATAAACGAGCCACTAATCCTTTGCCACTGATTTGTTTTTGATAGGTCCGCATTTATTTGATTGTAAAAATTAAATTCTTTTCCCCGTTTCCCACTTAGGTTATCAACACACTCCTGCCACTCCGTATCTGATTGAGAGTATAATTTTTCATTTAGCAGACAGGAGTTGATACCAAAATCTCCATTGTGAACTGTCTGCAACCCTCTAATTGATGTGTAACCAACCCCACCCCAAAAATCTGTTGATGGGAGATCTTTAGGTATAAATATATATGTTGAGAATGTATACTCTTTACCAACTTTGAGGTTCGGGGTAGTAAAAATTATATCAGAGATATTGTTCCAACTCCAATTACCCCGTCCAAAGGCGTTAGCCTGGAATCTATAACCAAATCGAATCGGATATTGCGATTTATCTCTATCAATTATTTTGGTTGCAGAAAAACTGCCATCGGGTGCCTTGACATCTTTGCTATTTAGAAAAGAATCGGAATGATAGTGATAGTTTAAACCTATTCGAGAAATACCCTCTCTGAATATTTTCCCTTTAATAAAATCCGACGCTATATCTATAGGAACTAATACTGAGATAGTACCGCCAATAATAGACGTTACAATGATAAGATGTCTAAAAACCGTTTGATTTGAATAAAGAGCAAAGAATCCATAAACTCCGAGCCAGCCGAACAAATACAATATTCCCCAATAAGACTCCACAATATTGACTGATTTAAATCCGGAAATGACCAATAAATATCCTATGAATATTAGAATCCCATAGGATAACACCTTATGAATTTTACCAAAAGGGTTAGTTTTTACCTTTAAAAGCAAGAACAGAATAGAAATCAATAAAAAGATTAAAAATAAAGATGTTCTTTTTATTAAAAGGGTGGGATCTTGTAATTTGTGGGTTATTAGGAAAGGTACTATAATGAAAGGTAAAAGAATAAAATATTTGTTTTCATTCTTTTTAAAAGAAAAAGAATTAAAAATCTTTTTAATACTTATCTACTATCTTTAAATAAAACAAAAATTGATATAAATATAAACCCAAGCGTTAATGACAGCAAAATAACTGGCATTAACTTGGGCCCAAATGGATATTTTGGTTTTATCGGATATATCTCAATTTTTGTTGGAACGAATTGAGAAGTTTTGTTCATTATAAGAGTCTTAGTTTCCTTCAACATTGTCAATTGGCTTATATACCTAGCATTAATAATTTCATTAGCTTGGATATTGCCATCGCCTATTTTTTCTATTATTTTCGATATGTCATTTTCTGTTTTGTTAATTTCAAGTTTTAATGGGGATAACAAATTCTCGAAAATTTTATTATGTCTCATCATTAGATAATCAACTGAAGATTTTGTCTGAGCAAAAGCTTTATCCGGATTCTTAGCTACTGCCTCAATAACTAATGAATTACCTTTGTAAAAAAATGATATTTTTTTCAATGAATCTGGATGAGTTAGACCTTGTGGGTTTGCATTGGATTGTAATATCATTATTACCCCTTCAATAGGTTCTATTACTTTTCCTAGTTGGCTTCCAATACTTATAATAGAAGTGCTTTTATAAATTTTTGGTTTATTAATATGAATTGCTACCCCAATTACAATAGATAAAAGGAAAGTGAGAGCAAACAATTTCCACCTTTTTTTATAAACCCGTGAGATCTGTTTCAAATCAATCTCATTATTCTTAATAAGGCTATTCATTTTATTTTAATATTGTAAAATTCATTTTAATTCAATTAGAAATATTATTAATGATCAATATCTCCAGACATCTTGCAAATCAGGATATTTTTCAAACCAGAAATTATATTCAAGTTTCAATACTTGTCTAAGTTTATTGTAATGTTGTTCTGAAATTTTGTTATTATTTGTTGCAAGTTTATTATCTATTAATAGGTTGAGCTTATTTTTAATTGAAGGTGAAATATTTCTTGAAATTATTCTTGATTTATTTTTAATGGAAATAACCCACTTTGGATATTTTTTCGCACTGTTTTTTTTATTTGAATCTATAAAGTTATCTGATGAAACGATTTTAAAAGGGAATCCTTCTGCTATTTTTCTAATTGTATTTTTAGGATTATTTATAAGTTTTTCAAAAAATATTATTTCGTTTGTTACTGATAGTATTGAATGCAGTGAATATAAACTTTCAAAAATATAACGATACATAAAAAGACAATCATCAACGTGTATTGAATATGGAGTATTATACATTATTTTAGTATAATTTGAGTTAAAATATGTTTTGTCAATTTTTTTTTTGTGGCATGCATGTTGTAATTGATTATTCTCAAAATCATAGATTTCGCTCTGTGTTAAACTATCTGGTATTGATCTAATAATCTCATCAAATGATCTTCTTTCAAGATATAAGTTTCGCATATGTAAATAAGCGCTAAAGACACGTTTTGCAGGGTCACGTAAACAAAGTATGATTTGTTTATTTGTAAAATATGTATTTATAATCTGTATAATATTAGGTTGTAACACCGAGAGCGTAGACCCATCAATATATGTGTGAGATTCAGTTTTGATAAATTGTTCTAGAAACCACTCAAAATTAATTTTATTATCTATATTATCACACAACCAAAAGTTTAATTCTTTTTGTCTAATTGAATTAACCTGATAATTATTTATCATCAGGTCATATAAATATGAAGTCCCACACTTTCGGAATCCAGCAATTAATATCAAATTATTCATATAAAATAGTTCTTTAATATTTGTTCTTTACAATATTTTTCCTTTTCCAAACTAGATGTCCTTTTCTTATTGCTGAAGCAAGTCCATATTTTTTACTATTGTTTAGTAAAAAACCCAGTTTATCAATTGTTTTTGAGTATAAATTATTTTTTTTTACGTTAATGGATCTACTCGCACTTATAGGCCTATAATTATAATGAATCATACCTATTTGACATATAGATTCAATTTGTTCGATTTCGTATGGAGATAGAGAGTTTTTAAATTTTTGGGGAATTTCTTGAATGATTTCTTTTTTTGAATTGTAGAGATTTGGATGACGTTCTAATACTCGATTTATATCGAGCAGTTTATTATTGAAGGTTGTATTTAAAAACTGACAAATTTTGGTAATTTCCTCTGTCGGGTCCTTAATTAAATCCTCATACTTTAATTCATATAAATTTGATGTTTCGGATTTATTTTTAAATTGAATGAAATGAGTAATTATTTCCTTCCATTTATATGCTGAACTAATTGGATTTCGCCCAAAGGTATTCTTCATTGAGACAATATGATTACGTGGATCACGAACAATATGAATAATATTTAATTTAGGTAGATACTCAGTGATCGACGGCAATTGTTTAATATATGAAGGAGATTTATCTCCCAAATAAATCGTTTTACTATCATAAGTACAATCATTTCTTAATAAACTTTTAAAAATTTGGTACGGTGAAAAATCTGAACATGTATTATACCAATAATCTTTATCAATAATTTTATGACCATCGATTTTCCTAAAAAAAACATAATCTTCAAGTAAAAAATATTTATAGAAATGCTCAAACTCACTTTTATTATTTAGATTATGATATCTTGAATATTCTATCAAGTATGGCAAAAATTCAGTTTCATTTGTAGTGAAGCTAATAGCTTCGTGATTACCTAATATCTCACGTAATAGTTTAGTCCCTGATCTGGGCATACCTATTATTAGTAATAGTTTATGCAACTTCTTTATATCTCTTAGATAGAACTTTAATGACAAAAGGTATGAGATTAATATTTTTTTTGGTGCGTCTAATTGGTTCATAAAACCAGCGCCATAGCCACTCTAGCCCACATTTTAATATTAAATTTGGCGGTTGAGGTAATTTCCCACAATACCTATCAAAACTACCCCCTAAACCTAAATAAGTAGCTTCATATTTTGATTTTAGTTCAGCAATAACTAATTCTTGATAGGGAGTTCCAAGAGCAATAAAAATAATATCAGGTTGTTTTTCGTGTAAATCATTTATAATTGTTTCAACAATAGTCCGTTTTTTAATGTAGCCATCTCGATATCCAACTATGTTTATTCCAGGATAGTCGATTTCAAGTTTTTGAACGGTCTTTTCTATAACATATTTTTTTGAGCCTAATAGGTAGTATTTCTTTAAAGGATATCTTTTAATAATTTTAAGCCAAATATCTGATCCTGTAATATGTGGTATAGTTTGTCTGTAGTAATACTTGATCGCAAATACTATTCCAATTCCATCTGCATACCCCACGTTATTTTTTACGATTTCAGAAAGTTCTTTTTTGTGTAATTCAACCATTAATGAATTAATTGAAATAAAAAAAATATTTGATGGGATCAAACTAAGAAATGCTTTCTCATCAATATCAAATATTTTAAAACCATTGATATTATAGGTATTATATTTCAAATTAATTGAAGATATATTTTATGAAAATCGGCAGCAACTGTCTCATCTTGGAATTGAGATAGAAACGACTTTCGATTAATAGTAATTTGTTTACCATATCTGTTACTATCTTTATCAAAAATTATATTTAGGGAGTTAAATATAGAATCAGCATTATTATTCTCAATAATTTCGCAACCTAAATTTTGAAATGAGTAACTACGAACAAAACGTGTTTTTGTTGTTACAATTAATGTGTCTGTACACAATGTCTCAAGTATAATCATTGGCATCCCTTCAGAACCCTTCGAACAAAATACGAGCACCTCACTTTGATTTATTAATTTAAATAAATCTTTTCTTGAGACCCATCCTTCCCAATCAATATAATTTAATATGCCTAAATCTTGAGCAAATGAAAATAGTTTTACCTTTAGTTCACCATCACCTACCATTTTTAGTTTTAAGTTAGGATATCGTTTCACTAAATTAGAAAATGCGATAAAAAACTGGTCTATATTTTTTTTACTTACGAATCTCCCTGCAAATATTAACTGATTATGATTTTTATGGGAGTTTAATGAATGTTGAGAATAATTTATGTTAACGATGTTCTTAACAGTAAAAAATATTTTTTTCTGAGATTTAAATTTCTCGCAAAATTGATTTTTTTCAACTTCTGATAAAAGCCCAACTCCATCAACATTTTTTAAATAAATAAATATTAATAATTGTATAAACCTATTTTTAGAATGAATCAGATTCTCATTACTACCATGTGTTTTAATAAATATCTTCATTCTTGTAATTTTGCAAAGAAGGATATAAGGGATATCCCTTATAATTCCATAATAGTCGAAAACTGAATTTAAATGTACAATATTTGGACGAAATAGTAACAAAAGGAATGTATACTTTAAAAAATCCACCAATGATATAACTATACGTGAAATAAAAAAGGTTGTAAAAGCTCTGGGCAAAAACTGGATTTTTCTATTTCCATATAGAAAAGATTTTATCTTAATACCATCGATGTTTTTCAAGGCATCATATAATAAAGGCAAATGACTTACTGGCCCACCCTTTTCAGTTGGGTGAGGAAGTGATATTAATACTCTCATTATTAATTATTTTATTTTTTAGAATTTTTAGACCCAAGACATAACCAAACAATGCATTTCCATATAGACCTAAACCATGAGATGGAAAAAGACTAATAAGGTATACGCAAAATATAACTCTTACTAATTGAGTTTCTACATCTATATCTGTATTAAAAGAAAAACATGCTAAATATATAATTGCAGCTAAAAATAATAATAAGTTTATTATTCCCCCATATAAAAGTATTTCTATAAAACGGTTATGTGGCACAGCGGTATTTCCTAACATCTTATACATCCTATTAATTGTTTCCTTTTTACCTATACCAATTAACTTTTCAATAATTGTTAAATCATTAAAAATTTCATAACTAGCTTTATAAAGTCCTATTCTTCCTGAAGTTATCTTATTGATTTCCTCTATGTTACCTGCAGTTTTGGGTGTGTTCAGTAATTTATTTTTTATACCCTCACCTAAATCTGGTATTATAATTAGGGAAAAAAAGAATATTACTAAAGAAAAAATAAGAGGCCTAAAGTGACTATGTGTAATTCCATAATAAATAAGAGCAAATAAAAATATTATCCATCCAGTTCTGGTAAATGCAAACAATACAGAAATTCCAGAAATAGTAAAAAGATAATTGTAAATAATCTTATTGTAATTCTCAATAATAAATTCCCTTGAAAAGATTACAATAATACCCACTAGCGAAAATACTTTAGATGATATCGATACATGATTAAAGATGCCATTCAATGGATACATATGTAAACCAAAATCATGTAAATCCTTAATCATACCAAGCTGAGAAAAAACATTTAATAAAAATAAGACATTTGATGAAAGCAATATCAAAATAAACCAAATTAAATTATGTTTATGGCTATATAATTTTTTTTTCAATTTATCATGGGAAAATTGTCTTGGATAGGTCCCAATAAATATTGCAAGGATAGGTATTACAATTAACTTCAACGACTCAGAAGCATTCATGGTAAATCCATCTCCAAATTCAGAATTAAATATTAATTTTAATGAACATAACAATAATACAAATATAAAAATTTGTACGTATCCATATAATTTTATTAGAAAATATACAATTGGGAATGATAAGAAAATCATTTTCCACAAATAACTCAATATTTCAGGAAAGCTTTCTATATTGTCAATATAAATAAGTACAATTAATAACATTATTATTAATTTTTCTCTTACGGCTGATATATGTATTCTCAATTCTAGTAGACTTTAAATATTTTAAATAATAATCTTTTGATCAGTGATGGTGTCCAATTTAGAATAAGTAGTGTTAGGTATAATTTTTTAGAGAAATAATTAATGTAATGATCAGGGTGCTCTTCGATGCTCTTTCTATTAAAAGCCCAATACCTAAGCAATCTTTGTTCTCTTTTATTTTTTAGATATAGCTCAATTAATTTTTTTTTACTTTTTGTTAAAGTATCTATTTCTTTCTTTAGCCTACTTTCAACTGAAAGAAAAGAAAAATCAAGACCAGAAAACGCCATTTTAGTCAAACTACTTTTATTAGAGTGAATATATGTAGCGACTGGTTGATGTACATACCCCATCTGAGGATAATGACATCCCAAACGGAGCCACATTTCCGTATCTTCTGAGTTTCTAAATTCATGATTAAAACGAAAATTTTCATTTTTAAAAATATTTTTATGTAATAACATTGTACTAGTATTAAAAATTAGTCCATTGTTTATGGCATCAAAAAAATCTGTAATCAAACCATTACTATGAAAAGGATATGTATATGTGTTTCTTATAATTGAGTCATTTATAAAAGCGGCGCTTACCCATTTTAAATAAGGGTATTTATCAATTATATTTTTTTGAAGTTCTAATTTGTTTTTCTTCCATGTATCATCAGCATCTAAAAAAGATATCCAATCTCCAGTCGCACTATTCATTCCACGATTCCTGGCAACACTGGGTCCTTTATTATTTTGTTTTAATAATATTACACTTGGGTAAGAAGAAACAATTTCAGCTGTGTTATCTGTTGAACCATCATCAATGATAATAATTTCGTGAGGTAAAAAAGTTTGACATAATACACTCTCAATACAGTTATAAATAAATTCCGAAGCATTATAAGCAGGGATTATGACACTAATTCTCATTAATTAAATATTTATATTTATATAATAATGATGGGTCTTTTATCTTTTCAAGAAGGGAATAATTCTCTTGCCTAAACATTTTTTCCAATTTTAATGTTAGCTCATTTTTGGGAAATTCTATAACTTTTTCTGGTAGCATAGTTTTTGTTGATTTTAAAATCTCCTTAACAATTTTATTTTCAATTCTTCTTAAAAGAGGAACCAAATTCCCCAACTTAATTTTATTGATTTTACGAATGGCAAAGAGCACTTTATCGTCCATATTATTATTACTGATCTTATTCTGGGCATCAACTTTTGGGCTTATACCAATATGTTTATAAAACTCTTCTAAATATTTATTATTTTTTTCAAACAATAATTCAAACGGAATGAAATGTATTTTATCTTTATCAAAATATTTTGATAATTGTAAATACAAATTATTGAAATGACATAAGCCTATATAGTCAAGACCTTCTTCGGTAGAGAGCCATTCTTCAATTAACAATTTGCAACCATTTAAATAAGTTATTCCATGCTTATATCTAGAAAGCAATAAACTAAACTGCTCACGAATTGTAACAACAATATGTATTTCATAATTATAAAATGTATTTTTTAGATTATTAAGAATATTATCTAGAGGTAAATGATGAGGATGTCTTACAACTGTATTCTCTTCACTGAAAACCACTGGGAGATCATTTTCTGGCAAATAAATTCCATCAGTATAATATTCAGTAGTACAAAATTTTCTAGTTTTAATAAAATTAATACGATCATCCAATTTTAAAATATTTTGTAGTGTTGTAGTTGCTGTTTTTGGAAGGCCAATATGTAAAACTGCTTTAATCATTATATGAAATTGATTATTAAGTCGCTATAATTTCTGTATGGTTTGTTGATTTTCCGCTTGTAGTTTCGTTTATATTATACCCATATTTCTGAAGAATATTTGAGACTTCAGTAATTGTCACTCCAAGTTTACTATGAATATCAATCAAAAGAATGGGCTTGTAAGTATTAAGGATTCTGTTCATTCCTCTTAAAACATCAATCTCCGCACCTTCAACATCAATTTTGATAATTCTTACGTTTTTCACATCCTTAAAAAAATAGTCAAGGGGCTTTATCCTTACCAATTCATATGAACCGATATTGTTTGGGTTATTTTCTAATAAGGAGTGTAATCCCGATTGATGACTTAAGAAGAGTTTGATTTTAGTATCATTGAGCCCAATTGCAACCTGATGCGGAAAGATATTTTTGTAATTATTGGCCTTAATACTCTTCTTTAACCATTTAAAATTATCAGAGGAAGGTTCAAAAGATAGAACTTTTCCTTCGGTAGCAAGCTTAGCAGCATAGAGTGAAAAATCACCCATATTTGCACCAACATCTATAAAAAAATCATTCCGTTTCAGGTTATTCTTGATGAAGTTAAACTTGTCTCTTTCATAAGCTCTCAGTAGCCTCATCTTCATCATAAATGACTCATGAGGATTAAGGTACATCTTAAAGCCCCGAATGCTATATATTTTAAATTTATCAGGAGTCAAGGATGAAATAATATATGATATTATTTGTTTTGTTAGTATTCTCCAAAAAGATCTTATCATATTAAATTAATGAAATATAAAAAAATTAATCTTGATTTTGTTAATTGCAACTTTCCATAAATAAACTTTCCAGAAGATTGCAGAAAGGACATAGGCAATAGCCACACCCATTAAACCTAGGGGTTTTAATAGAACCAGAGATAATATTATATTTAGAGCACCAGAAAATATAATAGCTCTTAGTACTTTATTTTCATAACCCAAAACAGATAAAGCAGAACCAACTGAACCAAATAATGAACCTATAATTTGTCCAACTAATAATATAATAAAAATAAGATATGCCATTTTGTATTCTTCGCCATAAAGACTAAGTAAAAATTCACCAATAAATATTAATAATATTCCGCTTAAAAGTGTAAAAATGAAACCTAATCTTCCTCCATTTTTTACCAACTTCTTAAGTTTAGATATATCATAATTAATTTTAAATTCTGAGATTTGAGGTGTAAGAATAAAATTAATAGCCAAAAGGCCAATGCCACAAAAACTTGATAGATTAAGTGCCACATTATAAAGACCAGCTGAGACTGTATCGTTAACCAATCCAATTATAATAACATTACTTCTATTCAATAAAACATATGACAAAGAGATCCCCAGAAAACCGAGTGAATTTATTATCCAAAGCTTGTGGCTTATACTTTGAAAACTAAAATGATTAAACATGCTAAATGCTGATGATTTAAAGATATTAATTCCAAAAGTAAATATTACTGCTACATTAATGGCAATAAACAACACATATAGATTTACATTTAATCTTAAATATTTGAATGCAAATAAAGTAATTATTAGAGATAAAGGATATAAAATTGACATGATTAATTTAGAAAAAATAATTTTATTTAATGATTGATAGATACGTGCAGAAAACTCATTAATATTTTTTATAATAAAAGCAGGTAAAAAGATTAATAATATTAATATGAGTTGTTTTGTTAAGGTCCCTAAAGTAGCATTAACAACAATAAATAACAAGCCATACAGCAAAGACGCTAAAACTATATAGATGACGCCTAATAAAATAAAATTTTTATAAATAGACCTATCGGGATTTCTTATTAAGACGGGAAATTCTCTGAGAGCATAAGAATCAAAACCACCTTTCGCTAAAACAGATAAAATTAGAAACCAGCTTATGAAATAAGAATAAAATCCATAAGTTTCAATATTAGTTAAGTTAGTGATTGTAATATTTAAAATAAAATTTAATAGCACACTGCTTAAGGTGAGAATAATAGTTATAATACTATTATTCAAGTTTGGATCCTTTTTTATTTTTTTAAAATATATTTTTTTACCTAAGTGATTTATACCATTTTATTGTTTTCTCTAACCCTATTTCTAGAGGAGTAAATTCTAAATCAAATTGTTCTAATAATTTTAAATTATTTGATTTACGTTTAGTCGTTTGATCCCAATCTCTTGAAGAAATATACGTAATTTCAGATTGAGAGTCACAAAGATCAATAATTAACGTGGATAATTTTTTAATCTCTGTTTCAATCCCTGTCCCTATATTAAATATTGAAAAATCATTTATATTCTTACTCTCAACTAAACGAATTAAAATATTAACTAAATCTCCAACAAATGTAAAGTCTCTCGTCTCTTTTCCTTTACCAGATATTATTAAAGGAGAATTGATTAGTGCATTATGGATAAATCGTGGAATTACATTTCTAAAATCAGAACTTACTTCTCCAGGTCCATAAGTATTAAATAATCTTCCTATTATAACAGGAGTTTTAGATCTTAAATGAAAATATTTAAAGTATAATTCTCCCACAAATTTGTTAATGGAATAGGGAGTTCCATGTGGATATACAGCTTCTGACTCATTTGAAAAATATTTACTTTCATAAATACTACTTGAACTCGCATAAAACACCTTTTCTAAATTTTTTAATTTGGAGATAGCATTAATAATATTTAATTGACCAATTATATTGGTTTCAATATCGCTATGAGGAAAATAGATACTTTTTTGATTTGCAAAATGAGCGGCTAAATTGTACACAATTTGAGGATTCAAATCACGTATTATTTGTGTTAGTTTTTTTTCATCTCTAATATCACAATAAATAAAATGTTCTTTATCAATTAAATTTAAATTATAGCTATTTTCACCACTCAAATTATCAATTATATAGGCTTCCTGATTCCGTTTTATAAGCTCAAGGTATAGATTAATACCGATTAATCCACTACCCCCAATAATTAACTTTATCATTTTGTATATCCTTTGAATATTCTATTATTTTGTGCATTATCACCTTGATTGGATTTGCTTTTATTATAGAGTTAGTAATACTTTTTCTATTGTATCATTCATTTTCAATTTTTGACGATATTTGATATTAAAAGAAAATAATATTATAGTAAAAATTGCTTTACAATAGAAAATAAAATTATCTTTAATTATGTATTCAACGTTAATTATTAATTGTATTATTATATTTAGTTTATCGCTATCAGTTACGAGAATTAGTATACCCTTTGTAATTTATTTATCAAATCATCTCAAACTCTATGATACAAGAAATCCACGCAAAATTCATACTAAACATATACCCAGATTAGGTGGAATAGCAGTAATCAGTGGTATAATTATCACTCTAATATATTTTTTTATAGAGGTTCCTTTTCCAATGGGTACAAGAGAACCATATTCTCTATTATTATTTTCAATTATAACTATGTTTATTCTAGGAATTATTGATGATTTAATAAATATTCAACCTAGTTTAAAATTGTTCATCCAATTTTTATTAGCACTTATTTTAGTATGGAAAGCTGAGATATATATATATTCATTTAACGGGCTATTTGATATATATAATTTACCAATTTGGATTTCATATATATTTTCTATTTTAGTTATAGTATTTATTATCAATGCATACAATATTATAGATGGTATAGATGGTTTGTCTTCAGCAGTTGGGATTCTTGCATTAATTATTTATTTTGGAATATTCATATTTAATAATAACTATTTTGATAGCTTGCTTTGTTTATCAGTTATGGGTTCATTATTTGGTTTCTGGCTACAAAATAAACCGCCAGCAACTATTTTTTTGGGTGATTCGGGAACATTATCCATTGGTTTATTTTTGGCTTACTTTTCCATAAAGGTTTCAATGTTACCATTAGATATCTATGGAAATATAAATCCAGTTTTTGCAATGGTTGTATTAGCATATCCAGTCATTGATACATTACGTGTTTTTACTATTAGGATATATCGTGGATATTCACCATTCAGAGCTGATCGAAACCATATTCATCATAAATTACTTGACTTGGGATTCTCACATAGTAAATGTACTTCAATCATTATATCAATCAATATTTGTTTAATAATTATTTCATACATACTCAGTGATAATTCCACCCTCTCTTATTTTATTATGGTTCCAATTATAATACTACTTGCACAGATTCCTTTTAGTATATTTTCAGCAAATAAAATAAATCCCCTATGAAATAAGAACCGTATTACCATTAACGGGCGCATCGATACCATCTTGAATGGTAGCATAATCTTGAGGGATATTTTTTGTTGTGGCGAAGAGTACAGTAAAAAGTGCAAAGATAAAAATAGATATTAGATTTTTCATTATGCCTCCTAGCTGAATAAATCAAGGGGAATCTATTCTAGAAATATAGTTTTTTTTAAGAATAAATCAAAGTTATAAAGGGTTGAACATATAATATGTGATTAATCTCACAGTAATAATTTCTCTCAGCATCAATATACTTCAATTTATATATTTATCCCTGACCACCACCTTCCACTATTATAAAAAATAATTTCTGAAATTAGCGGAACTTTCTAATGCCTAAATCGCTACGCTTTTAGGTGTAGTAAATTAATTTCAGCATAATATAGAGTCTGCTACAGTTGCGGAGAGGGAGGGATTCGAACCCTCGAACCGGGTCATCCCCAGTTACTCACTTAGCAGGCGAGCGCCTTCAGCCAGCTCGGCCACCTCTCCAAATTAAATATGTTACAAATATTGCTCGCGAAATTACTCCAACTCTTCTCCAATTCAAAGCGGTTGGTGTTTTAAATACGTGCTATAAAAACAACTCATAAATAGTAGATTAAATAAGACTATAAATTGCTTTTGTATTTAAACGTCTTTGGTAGTTCTTTTATCTAGTATTTGAAAAGTTTATTAACCAATATAACTCATCATTTTCACTTTAAATATTTCGTTATAGAGTTTACTAAAGTTTTCAGTCCTTTTCTTGAAACCGAAGAAATTACTTGAAAATCTGAGAGCTCTTGATTTTCATAGTTAGATACGGTGTCACATTTTGTTAGAGCAATTACCCGGGGTTTTTTTAGTATATCTAAATTATAGCTATAAATTTCATTTGTGATAGTTTTTAAAGTTTCACCAGGATTTTCGTCATTAATATCAATAAGAAAGACCAAAACCCGGGTTCTTTCAATATGCCTTAAAAATTGATGCCCGAGTCCTTTTCCACTTCCCGCCCCCTCAATGATACCAGGGATATCAGCCATAACAAATGAGGTATATTCACCATACTTTACAATTCCCAAGTTTGGATTTAATGTTGTAAATGGGTAGTCACCAATTTTTGGGTTTGCATTAGATAAAACCGATAAGAGAGTTGATTTTCCTGAGTTTGGTAGCCCAACTAGGCCTGCATCTGCCAGCAGTTTTAATTCTATATTAAATACTCCCTTTTCTCCTTTTTTACCGGGCTGTGATTTTCGTGGTGCCTGATTTAGTGATGATTTAAAATGACTATTACCCTTTCCACCAATACCGCCCCTGCATGCTATATATTCTTCATCATCGCTTATCATATCTGCTAAAACATTATCAGATTTTTCTGACTTAATTACCGTACCTGGTGGAACAGAAATAATACAGTTTTCTCCATTTTTACCGTGTCTATTATTTCTACCACCTGAACCTCCCTTCCCTGCTTTATATATAGTTCTATAACGAATATCTGCTAGGGTTCTTATATTAGAGCTTACCTTAAATACACAATTTCCACCGCTGCCACCGTCTCCACCATCGGGTCCACCCTTTGGAACAAACTTTTCACGTCGAAATGAGACGGCTCCAGATCCGCCATCACCTGCCCATAGCTCAACTGCTGTTTCATCAACAAACATGATTCAGATTTTAACCTGAATTCTATTCAAAGTTAATCACATATTTTGGATTATTTTATTTCCAAACTCTGAACATGATAGTTTTTCCGCACCCTCCATTAGACGATGAAAATCATATGTTACCTGTTTAGCCTTAATAGTCTTTGCCATAGCACTTTTGATAATATCGCTTACCTCAGCCCATCCCAAATGTTCAAACATCATGGCACCAGATAGGACCACAGAAGACGGGTTAACCTTATCCATGCCAGCATATTTTGGTGCGGTACCGTGAGTTGCCTCAAAAATTGCGTGACCAGTCTCATAGTTTATATTTGCTCCTGGTGCTATACCAATACCCCCAACTAAGGCGGCACCTGCATCTGAAATATAATCTCCGTTTAGGTTCATGGTAGCTACTACATCATACTCACTTGGACGAGTTAATATTTGCTGTAGAAACGCATCAGCGATCATATCTTTGATGATTACTTTTCCATTTTCTATCGCCTCTTTTTGAATATCGTTAGCTTTCTCTTTGCCCTCTTTTTCTGCGATTCTATCATACTCTAGCCACGTAAATACGTGTTCCTTAAATTTATCCTCTGCGAGAACATAGCCCCAATTTTTAAATGCTCCTTCAGTGAACTTCATAATATTTCCCTTGTGAACCAAGGTCACTGATCTTCGGTTGTGTTCAATAGCATACTGTATTGCAGATGAGACAAGTCTCTCAGTTCCTTCTTTGGATATCGGCTTTATACCAATCGAGGAGCTCTCCGGGAAACGTATTTTATTCACTTTCATTTCATCTTGAATAAAATCAATTACTTTTTTGACGTCCTCTGTTTTGGACATCCACTCAATTCCAGCATAGATATCTTCTGTGTTCTCTCTAAATATAACCATGTCTACCCATTCGGGATGTACGATTGGAGAGGGTACACCAGAGAACCACTGAATAGGTCTGACGCAGGCATAGAGATCGAGCTCCTGCCTTAGAGCAACATTTAGAGAGCGGATACCACCCCCCACTGGTGTAGTTAGAGGTCCTTTTATTGCTATATGATATTCACGAATTGTATCTAGAGTTTCTTGGGGGAGCCATGAGCTAGACTTATTATATGCTTTTTCGCCTGCATATATTTCTTTCCACTGTACTTTTCGTTTATCTTGAAAAATTTTCTGGACTGCCGCATCAAATATGCGCTGAGAGACATTCCAAATATCTTTACCAATTCCGTCACCTTCTATATAAGGAATCACTGGAAAATCAGGAGTATTTATCTGTCCATTTTTAATTTGTATTTTTTCTGCCATTTTTATTTTTTTTCTATTGTTTTTGATTTAGGTGTATTTTTTTTCGTTGAGTCAGACTTAGTTTTTTTCTTTTCTTCAGCTTTATTTATTTTAGATTCCTTTTTAGTATCTTTATTCTTTACGTAGTCTGTTAGATAAAATCCTGAGCCCTTAAATATAAGCCCCTTACCTCCGCTAACTAATCGGCGAACTAGTCCTCCGCACTCAGGACATTTTTTTGCAGGTTCTTCTGACATGGATTGAAATAATTCAAAACCATGGTCACATTTGGTACATTTGTAGTCGTAAGTGGGCACTTAAATAAAAAAATTAGATATAAAACAGAGGCCGAATTTATAAAATATTATTTTTGAAACTTAGTATTTAAGTTCAATTGTACAATTTCAGGTACATATTGGGATATATCTCCCCCCAACTCAGAGACTTCTTTTACAACTGTGGAGTTTAGGTGAATATATTTTTCATCTGGAATCATCAAAATTGTCGAAATATCAGAGTTCAAATGATAGTTCATTAGAGCCATTTGAAATTCAAATTCAAAATCGCTGACATGTCTCAGTCCACGGATAATTGCCAAAGCTGATTCAGACTTTGCAAAATCTACAACAAGGCTGCTGGTGGAGCCAACTCTTACATTTTTTATATCTGACATACTCTTTTCCACCAACATGATTCTCTCTTCAATTGAAAACAGAGGCTCTTTTCTTGGATTTTCAGCTATTACAAATACAAGCTCATCAAATAGCATTGATGCCCGTCTAGCTATATCTATATGACCATTATGTATTGGGTCAAAAGTTCCAGGATAAATAATTCTTTTCAATCTTTAGTTCCGATGCATATCTGAGTTTCACCAAATAATTTTGTTCTCACAGGGTACCTTATTTCAACTGTATTACTACACTCTAAAACAAATCTTCCCTTCGTTTTTAATTTATTTAAAATCATATCTATGAATAAATCTACATCAATTCTTTTGTGTTGGCTAAAATAATTGTATGGCGGATCAGCAAAAATCAGATCAAATTCTTGTTTTGTTTTTAAAATTTGAATGGCGTTCATTTTTTTTATAGTTATTGAACAATCTGAGAACAATAAAGTGTTTGCCCTTAATATCTTGTTTATTAAAGAATTATTGTCTACAAATAAAACTGAGGATGCTCCCCTACTGAGGGATTCGAATCCCAAAATACCTGTTCCTGCAAATATGTCTAACACCCTACAATTGGATAGAGGACCTAAAATATCAAAAATACTTTTTCTGACTTTTGACAGTGTGGGACGGTAGCTTCTTTTCGCATAAGTTCTAATTTTAGTTCCCTTATATTTACCACTTAAAATTCTCATTTAATTTAGCTCACTTTCCAAAACTGATAGATAGAATGTCATTGTATATTTTTCTAGAGTTTTATCAGGGTTTTTATATTCAATCTTTCTTATCAAAATATTTTTTCCTAAATGTGAAATTACATTCAAAATATCTAGCTGTGAATCAGGGTAAGAAAAACTTAAGATTAGTGGGTCATAGATAAACTTATCACTTTTGATAGATTCTAATATTCTATGATTAACAGTTGAATATTTTTCATACAAAATAGAGAGCACATCATTTATCGAATGGAAATATAGTTTTGACTCAGAGCTTTGCATGTAAAGTTTTATATCAGCTTTAAATAAACTATCCCCGCTCTTCCTTAAACTATCTACCTGCCCTAACATGGACAGTTCTTTAATTAAAGTATCACCTAAGATAACAGCTCTATAAATATTGTCTGTAGAATTTATATAGATTATATTTTTTATATCGAGAGAATTAAATGTCTGAAGAACTGAATTTAAAATTGTATAGGATTGATTCCTCTCTTCAGCAATAGTGTCATCTATTTTAGTGCTATCACTATAGTGAACATCTGTATTCATCGTTTCTGATATAGATTCATTATTGATGTATCTATTTTTGAGATTTTCAATCCATTTCTCTGATTCGCTATTTTTAATCACTATTAATCCTGTTATAAGAATCAAGAGTAGTAACACCCCCAACTTTTGTACAGGATCTTTTCTGCTTGAGTCAGAGACCGCTCTGTTCTCTATATTGTTTATTTTTTTTGTAGTATCAGATGTACGTTTCTTAGTATCTGATGAATCAAGGTCAACTATATTTATAAACGGATTTAAAAAATAATTAACTCTATTTTTGCTATCATATTTTAATATTGCGCTATCTATTGCATTATAGATTCTCTGTGAAATATCCATTGTAAGGGAAACGCTTTCTGTAATCACATTTTGGAACTGTACAGGTTCAATAATTTCCCAATTTTTAAATGCTAAGTTTTTAGTCTTTATTCCGTCCGCAAGCAAAACTGTAAACTGGTCGCCATTTATTAATTGAATTAGTTTATCTCTATCACCAATAATATTTGATACCTTTAACTCATCTTTAGCTATAGAGATTTTGCAGGATAGTAACCCCCACTTGGTATCGCAAAATAGGAACGCTCCTTTTTTATCACTAAACAATACTCCATCTGCATTTAATCTATTTAAAAATAAAGTTTCAATAGGTTGATATGATATATGCAAAAAACCTATTTCATTTAGTATAGTGGTAAGAGTGGACAAAATCAGCTTTGAAAAGGAAAAATAAAAAACTTGTGATTTGTCAAGGAGAAAAGAATATGACAGGTGATCAATTTGTTTTCCCCACCTTGTTCTTATTGTCCAAAGAAGAAACTGTTCAATTTCTTCCCTCTCGCTCATATCCCCAATTGCTATAGAGTCTTTTTCAGTTAGGGAAAAGTCTATAGCTATATTAGCGGCTGTTCCCCTTATATTTTTTAAGTCATCAATTTGCAGTAATGCTGTTCTTAAATTATTTTGAACTTTGTCATAATCATTTCTAATAGATGACAATGAGGAGTGAAAATCAACTTTAATAAATGAAAAAAGTACCGGCTTTTCATTCTGATAATCCCATTGAGAACAATATAGGGATTTATCAGTTAAAATTAAGTTAATCAATAAATAAAATTATTTTGACCAACTAAATCGTCCGTCTTCTATGTATCCGTGATTGTCTGCCTTAAGAGAAAATATCAAGAACCTATTCTCTTTAAAAATTTGATCAATAGGTGACTCAATCCTCATAATATTTTCAATAAATTCAATCTCGTATGGGTCGAAAGTTAGCGGACAGAAAAACATAGCTGTATCCGGCATAAATGAATCATAATAGTCAATTACCTCAACCCGGCTCACCTCTTCCTCACCCAATACTTCCCGAAAATTTTCTGAAGCTAACAAAAGATCCAGACCTTTTTTCTGAACATAAACGGTGTCATTCCTCGATAACTGCTCAGAGAAAGTTAATACTTTTACTGTGGTATCCATAATTGTATCACGACGAAATTTTTGAAATCCGAATGTGGTATCAAACTCTACATCAAAACCCTCTGGAATTGATACATTCAGTTTATTTTGAAAGAGCCCTAAGGACTGTTCACCTATATATGTTGAATCAGCTGTGAGGGAATCTCTGACAGCATTAACAACATTCATGGCCCACAACCCGTCCGTTGCATAATCTCCTGTTAAAAGCTTATAAAATTCTTGCACATTATAAATTGTACTCATCCTGAAGTGACTTTGATTTTCAAAATTATTTTCTTCCTCCCATATTGCTACAGGTACATAAATAGTAAACAACATAAAAACCAAACCAATCACGATAATTAATTCAATTAAATCATTTATTCTTTTGTTCATTTATAGTGTTCTCTTTTGGGTTAAATTTTATTAATGAAGGATCCTGCACAGCACAACTATTTTCATTCCCTTTTCCATTTCTCATACCATCTGATGTTAAAAATACTCTATAAATATCTTTATATACAATATCCAATTCACAAGAGATAGATGAGCTCTTATCTAAAATATTTATCTCTTCTTTTTGAGCATAATACTGCAAAATTAAAACCTGACTTTTGAGAATATGGTTTTAGAATTTCCATTCAGATCTGCTAATTGATCAAATAATTCTTTTTCCTTTTTCTTAAGAGATTGGGGAGTGATTAGCTGGACCTTTACCAACTGATCACCTCGACTTCCACCCCTTAATTTAGGAAATCCCTTTCCTTTCATTCGCAATATTTGCCCTGACTGTATCCCTTTAGATATCGATAAAGACGCCTTACCATCTAAAGTGGGAATTTGGATTTTATCGCCTAAGGCAGCCTGGGAAAATGATATTTGGACTTCGATAAATATATCTCTATCATTCCGCGTAAAATAATTATGATTTACTTCTTCAAAATAAATGACCAGATCCCCTGGATTTGCTCCTCCGTGACCAAAGTGTCCTTTCCCATCAAAAGTCATATAATTCCCATCTTCAATCCCTGGAGGAATTTTTACTGAGATGGTTTGGTGATCTAAAATAAGGCCATCCGGTCCGGCTTTTCTGGAACGTTTTTCAATTTGTTTTCCCGTACCATTGCAGTGGGGACAGCCTGTGGTGCTCCTCATTTGTCCTAGAATAGACTGCGTAACTCTGGTAACCTGTCCCGAGCCCCCGCATTGATTACAGGTCATAAAAGTTGTCTCAGGATCAGGAATTCTCCGTTTATATTTTATTTTTTTCTCAGCTCCTTTCAGTATTTCTTCGTAGCTAACCTTTAGATTTATTTTAATATCAGATCCGCGTACCCTTGTACGCCTTGACTGTCCTCCTCCAAAAAATGATTCAAATGGACTACCACCGAAGATATCCCCAAACTGGTCAAAAATATCATCCATTGACATATGAATACCACCACCACTAAAACCATGTCCTCCCGTCTGCTCTCCCATACCTACTCCCGCATGACCAAACTGATCATATTGAGCTCTTTTTTGATCGTCAGATAGCACAGAATAGGCTTCCGCTGCCTCTTTAAAATTTTGTTCAGCTTCTTTGTTTCCTGGGTTTCGATCAGGATGGTTATTCATGGCTACTTTGCGATATGCCTTTTTTATTTCATCCTTAGATGCAGATTTGTTAACCCCAATTATATCATATAAATCTCTCATTTTTTATTTACAATCACCTTAGCATGGCGGATAACCTTATCCTTATAACGATAACCTTTTTCAAAAACTTCTAAGATCTCTCCATCTTTTCTCTTAACTTCAGTTTTTGTCATCATAGCATCATGGAGATCAGCGTTCAATATTTCACCCGTTTCCCCAAATGATTTCACCTCTGAATCAGCTAAAAATCTTACTAGCTTTTGATAAACCATCTCTGCGCCCTCCTTGATTGAATCTTGGTTTCCTCCTTTATCACTTTTTTCTGTGGCATGAAGCATTCTATCGAAATCATCAACAATTGGTAATATATTTTCAATGAACTGCAAACCATCATATTCTAGATATTGAATAACCTCTTTATCTTTTCTTCTTCGGAAGTTATCAAACTCTGCCTTCAACCTAAGATATTTATCTTCAAGCACCCCTATCTGTTCTTTTAGTCCAGGCTTTTTATCCTTTGCTTTTGGTTTAGATTTCATTGTGTCTTTTTTTTTCTGAACTCCATTTTGTTTTATGTCATCATTACTAGTATTTTTTACTTTATCAGCACACATGTGTTATTACCCCTGCTAAATAATTTAGCGTTTGTTTGATTTGATGATATGGTATTCTCGTTGGTCCAACAATAGCCAGCTGCCCCATGAGCTGCTCTCCACAAAAAGGTGATGAGATTATTGAACAGTGATTCATAAGACCATACTCATGTTCCTCACCAATAAGCGTATACCCTTTACTATCACTATTAAACGAAGATAAACAGGATTTAAATTCATCTGAGTCAAGGGCTTCCAATGTCTTTCTGATAAGAGATGCCTCCTGAAACTCTGGCTGTTTAAGCAACTCATGTATGTTGGAGGTATAAATAACAGGTTTGTCATTATCAGATTCATTGATTGATGGATGGTCCATAAGTATTTGAACTATTTCATGATCATAAATTTCTGTTTCTTTTAGTCTCCCATTAATACTTGAATTGATCTCATTTAAATTTAATCCAAGCAACTTTTCTTTCAGTAGCTCAGTAATTTTATCTACATCTTTCATTTTTATATCACAGCTGAGATTTAGTACTATATTTTTCACAAGCCCTGATTCTAAAGCTAGAACAACCAAAATTCTATCTGTGGACATATGGACCAATTCAATATCAATAAGTATACTCTTTTCAACATCTGCGAGCATTACCAGTCCAAATAAGTTTGTGATTTTTGATAGTAAAGTTGCGGTTGTCTCCATAAGCATATCCACATCTGAAGAGACAGACTCAAGCTTATTAAAATGGTTCTTGTAGGCCTTTAATATCTCTGAAGATACTTTAGAATCAAACTGATCTACATAATATCGGTACCCTTGGTTGGTAGGTTTTCTCCCTGATGAAGTATAGATATGAGTTAATAAATTTACTGATTCTAGTTTTGCCAAAATATTTCTTATCGTTGCAGAACTAAACTTAAATGTGTATTGATCCTTTAAATAATTTGAACCCACAGGCTTGTTTGAGGAAATAAATTCATCAATGGTTGCTTTTAATACCTTTTTCTCTCTGCGGTTTAAACTGTATTTTTTATGTTTAATCATAGCTTAAAAGTTAGACAGTACGTTAATCAATTGTCAAGGGTGTACCGTCTATTTATAGAAATTTTGAAACCGCTTTCAAACTTGCAACTAAACCAATAGTGATTGAAATTATCATCAGATAAATTGGCATAAAAATATTCACGGATAAGTGCAGAGAAAGCCACTCTCCTAAAATACCGTTTATCTCTGCAGCCATCAAAATCAACAAACCACATGCGATACCTGTCCCAATTAAAGACTGAAAAATACCCTCCAAAATAAATGGAGTTTTGACAAAAGTATTTGTAGCTCCAATTAATTTTAATGTTCGAACTAATTCAGATCGTGAATAAATCGTTAACTTGATTGTGTTAGTTATAAATATAATAGATATAATAAGGGCAACCGCAACGAGAATCTTTACTGAGCCTACAATTATATTGAAGATAGACTCAAGTCTAGATACTAAATTCCCCTGGTAGTATATAGATGAAACTTCATTTGTATTTTTTAATTGTTCAAGTAAACCATCTATTTTTTCGGATGAAAAATTCTTTTTTGATAAATAGATAACATTGCTCATGGGGAATGGATTATATCCAAGCATTTCTATGGCATTTTCTCCAAACTCATCCTGATATATATCTAGCGCTTCATCTTTATTAATAAATTTTACCTGCCTAACTATGGAGTTTGTTTTAATATTAGAAATTATATTTTTTGCATTCTGCTCTGTTATCCCATCTTTAAAAAATACCTCTAACTTATATTTTGATCTGAATATCTCAGCAAGTTTGTTTGAGTTATCATTAATTATAAGAAACATCCCTAATATAATCATGGTTAAACAAACCGTAATAATTGATGTAAAAGCTGTTCCCTTATGCCTCCATAAGTTTTTAAAACTTTCTATGATCAAAAATATTAATTTGTCCATCAGTTAACTAATCTTCCATTTTCGATGTTGAAGATTCTATGCTCCCGGTCTTTTATTAATTCAAAGTAAAAGTGCTGCCACTGATGAGTTGCCATCAGGACTAGCGTACCTTTTGAATGAATGGATTCTAACAGCTCAAGAAGGTTTCTAGCAGAGTCAGGGTCAAGATTGCCAGATGGTTCATCAGCTAAAATGATCTCCGGTTCTTTCACCAGTGCCCTTGCAATACATGCCTTTTGCTGTTCGCCTCCTGAAAGTTCATTTGGTTTTCTTTTATCTTTACCATCTAAACCTACATCATTTAAAACCTGATGAACTATATCATAGACCTCTGATCTGCTGTGCCCCATTACATGAAGAGGCAAGGCAACATTTTCAAAAATATTTCTATCATTAAGAAGTCTATAATTCTGAAAAATCATACCAATCCTTCTTCTGAGCAATGGTATCTTTCTTTTTTTATGTGTTTTTGATGAGAAACCTAGCACATCAACAACTCCACTGTCTGGCAATAAATCCATATATATTAATTTTAAAATTGTAGATTTTCCGGATCCAGTTGGCCCGATCAAAAATGCAAACTCACTGGGATGGATCTCAAATGTGAAATCCTGTACTCCTGTCTCAGAGCTATATTGAAGTGAGACATTTTGAAAAGAAATCACAAAAATAATTAGTTATAGAGAGCTAAAAGAAAAATTGTATATCCACAAAGTAAAGATATAGAAATCCATTTTGACAGGGGCTTGTTTCGTATTCCTAAGGGTACAAGGATTAATCCTGATAAGACCATCAAAGGAATTTCAAATGTAAATATATCTTTATCTATATCTAAGGGGGTTATGATCGAAACTAATCCCAACACAGATAATATATTAAACAAATTTGATCCAATAATATTTCCAACGGAGATGGAGTGTTCATCTTTAAGCGATGCAACCAAAGATGTAACCAATTCAGGAAGAGATGTACCTAAAGCGACAACAGATAACCCTATCACAATATCACTTATGCCTATAATCCCTGCAAATAAAATAGCACCATTTATAAATAGATCAGATCCGAAGTATATTAAAGAAATACCCAGAACCAACAGAAAAATAGTCCAATAAAAATTAGAGGGAGTTTCTTCTACCTCTTCCTGATGAGCTTTTCCTGTCTTGAATGAATAAATTGTATACAGAATCAACCCAGAAAACAGGATAGTTCCATCAAATCGGCTTAATATTTGATCCCATAAGAAAAATATAAGCAAACCACAAACTATCAAATAGATCAGCAAATCTTTTTTTATTTCAGTAAATGAAATAACTATTGGTGCAAATAAAGAACAGCTTCCCAAAACCAATGCTACGTTAGTGATATTTGAGCCAATTATATTTCCAATTGCGATAGCAGATTTATCAAACAGAGCTGCTTTTAAACTTACTCCTAATTCAGGGAGCGATGTTCCAAATGCAACGATAGTCAGTCCAATCACAAACTTTGAAATGTTTAGTTTTGATGCAATATTAACAGATGACTGTACCATCCAGTGTGAACCAAAGTACAATAATATGGATCCTGAAATCAGATAGAAAATACTGAGAGACATCAAGAATATAAATTATATTTATTTATTATTTCCCAAACTGCCAGTGGTACCATATATCTGATGGTCTTATTTTCTTTCCAGCGTTTGCGAATATTAGTACTTGAAATTTCAAACCTAGGGATATTTGCAAACTGTATATTGTGTAATATCCAGGTGGGAATTGAGCTAAGCTTGAACCCTGGACGGACCGCTACCAAAACCATAACTTCTTTTACTATATCCTTTGGCTGTTTCCATTTATCAAAATTCTTTAATGTATCACTTCCTATAAGAAAGAATAAATTTTGTCTGGATATATTATACTCTGATTTAAACTGGGTTACAGTATCAATCGAATAAGATGTTCCTCCACGCTGGATTTCTATATTAGAGATTTCAAATTTCGGGTTGTCAGCAATGGCAGACTCAAGCATTTCCATTCTATTTTCGATAGAGCTAATTATCTTTCCATTTTTATGAGGGGGATTTAGCGCTGGGACAAAAACAACCTTATCGAAGTTTTCAACTTCACATACAGTTTGAGCAATGAGCAGGTGCCCCAAATGAAGTGGATCAAACGTGCCTCCAAATAGACAAATTTTCATTACTCGCTTTTCATTATTCGCTTTTTAGATTGCTAAGAATATTATTTGCTTCAAGATCAGCGTCCTCAGAAAAATTGTGTTTAAAAGAATGATAGTATTTTTCTGCGTCATCTTTTTTTTGCATTGCACTATAAGAACGTATTATCCCTAGATGTGCGTCTGAAACATACTCGGTATCATAATAATCACCAAGCATATGTTCAAACGTTATAATTGCTGAGTCATATGCTCCCAATTTTATATAAAGAATACCTGTCTCCAGTGCCTTTTGTGCTAATTTATTTCTCATATTATGAACAGTATCATTGACCTCATCTTTATGATCTGAGTTTGGGAAATCTTCAATGAATTCCTGTAGTTTATCGATTGCTTTTTCTGATGAAATTTGATCCAGATAATAACGCGGCGACAGATATACATAACACTCACATATTCTCCATCTTGCGTCTTCGACAAGTGGACTGAAACCCATTTTTCGAACTAATTCATTGTATTCAGCTATCGCTAAATGAAACTCATCATTAAGAAAAAATGATTCTGCTAAATAATATTGTATATCATCACCTAACTCAGTATGAGAAGCTCGAATAGCTAGTCTGTTTAATATATCCTGAGCGCTGATATATTTTTCTTTCTCTAGTAATAATAATGCTTCTTTAAACTGAGCATCATAGTTGTCATCATCGGAGATATTTCCGGCACATCCCATCCAGATGACTGGCAAAATAATTAGAGCATATATAAATCGTTTCATGTTTATAGTCTAATTGAAAATGATATCCCACCCAAACCATATCGAGCATGTTTATCATAGATGAGATTTACCGAAGTTTTCACTTCTTCTTTTTTCCCAGTCTGTCGAGTGGAGGTCCACACTGCTTCAAATGCACTGATAACATGATTAAACATAACTGCACTTACCGCATAAGTTGCCATATTTAGGTAGTCATTGCTGTTTTTTCTTTGTGACAAATAATCATCCTTTATCGGGCTGGTAATTATAATCTCAGTTGTGTCACCTACATCCTTAAACTGTATTATATAGTCACCTGAGATTCCATTCCATCCTCCAGCAAACTGATCATATTTACCAATATTTTCATAGTAATCTCTATCTTTTATGACAGATATAGAGCCACTTTCGATTAAAGCGGGAATATACTCTGAGTTATAGAGATCCTCGTCCATTCCTTCTGGGGTCCCTGGTAAAATACAGTCAGTTTGTGAACTCTCCTCACTCCAATGGATATCATATAGGCAGTCTGAGGAATAAATTTGATTATTATATACAATATCCAAGTGATGAGTTCCAATGATTTCTACATCTGGATCCCAGTTATACCCCATATCAATTAAAGTATCAAATAGAGTTTCCTGTAACTGAGAGGTTTGCGTCACCCAATCGTAAATATCCCAATGTGTATCTGCATATGTTTCATATTTCAAGCGAAGATCATCTGCCTTTTGTCTCCACTGCCACCATCCCGCTAACGCGGAAATCTCAATGCCCGCAAATAAAACCGGTTTCCACCACGGAGATTTATTATATATCTGTCCCCAACCAGGAAAGATCAAAGAACGAATAAGAGAACGAGCTGGATATGCGGAATATCTCTCACTCAATTCTGAAGATGAGGAAACCTCTACAGTATCCAAAAATATATTTTTTGTCTCAAATCGTCCATCATAATTATTTAGATGACCAACAGAATAAACATAAGTAAAATTTAAAACTATTAAAATAAGTAATCGATTCATATGTAATTAGTTATTTAATTATTAAATCCAAACAAAATAGAAAAATAAAACTGATTTTCACCCCCGAATTTAAGGGTTTCACTGCCAAACTCATTGATAAATGAATTGATACCTCTGTGAACTTCTAAACTAATTGCCGTTGGATAGTTGTAAAATGAAAAACCATTAATTCTAAGCTCAACACCCGCAGATTGTTTCCATTCAATTTCAGAATTTTTCCGCCAACCATCACCCACAGAATATACAAAGCCCAGCGAACTATTTTGAAATGTAAACATACCAATTGGTATGTTGTAATTGTAAAATATTGGAAATCTAAGAGATAGTTTTTCAATTGCAAATCTAGAGCCCTCAATACTATAAAACGGATATCCTTTTATACCAGGTAACCCACCAGCAAAAAAATGAAAAAATGAATCCACGCTTGTATTTGTAAGAAAACCAAAGGATGTATTTGTAGAAAACATCAGTCCTTTAGTTTTAGGGAATTCAAAATTATATGTACCTGAAAATTCCATTTTACCGGTGTGATTTGGAGAAAACTCTTCTAACAGAGTCCCTGAGTCTGAGAGATTTAGTCCTGTAATAAAATTATTATGTTCATAACTTAAGTGAGCATCAACCTCGAATCCTTTAGAAGGCAAAAAACCAAATCCAGATCTCTTTTTCATTAATTTTGTTTTCCAGTTTAATCCGGTAGAATTTCCACGAAAATAATCATATGCAGCTCCCCCCTCCAAATTCTCAAAAGGTATACTCCTCTTAAAGAATGCTCTATATCTTTGCCATATCACATAAGATTCTATTGAGTGAATTCCTCTTACAGGCATTTTTGCCCCAAACTTAAATTGGACCATACGAAAACGAAGATCATCTTGGTAGTCATACACGTCCGTTGTGTTTTCAAATTTATTTCGAGTTATGTACAATACTTCTGCAAATAAAGTTGGATAAAATCGTTTAAATTCCATTAAAAAGAATAGGTCCATATCTTTTACTGTGTTTGTGGAAAATCCCCCAAAAAGAGACAATCTCTCCAAAATTTCACTTGAATAAAAATAGAAGCCCGGCTTGACAGTATTGTAATCGCTCATAATTTTTGGTAGAATAAACATAGGAGGGAACTGGTCAATATATGGCTCTTTTTTTTCATGTATTTTTGTCAAGATAGGAGGAATAAAATCATAATCTCTTTTTCTTAATAAGATAGTTTCACAAGCATTAATTGATTCTATAAGTGAAATTGAATACTTTCCATTTTCATATACTGAAAAGAGAATCTGACCACTTTCATTTATATCTGGCATAAATGCGCCACCCGCGACATTAGTAATATATTGCTTTTGCCCAGATTTATCTATAAGCAATAAATTAAATATTCCTGATTCATCATCTGAAAAAATGTAGTTATTACCGTGTGTAATTAGCGAACGTTCATCCCAACCATTTGAAATAAGTATTTCCACTTTATTTGTTTCAAAATTGTAACAGCCAATATCGCGAAAATGATGGCTAGTAAAATCAAAAAATATTCTATTTTGAGTGTTGTCATAAAAAAGAGAATGTAGAATTCTATGATCACCGAAACGAGTTAGCTGTGTAGTAGTTTTATTCAGCATATCGAACAAAAATATATTTTGATATCCGCCTGATGTTCCAATATACGCTAACAGAGAATCTGAAATTACAACCGGGGAGAAAGCACGTGACTCATATGTGAGTCTTGATTCCTCTTCAGTCTTAAAGCTGTACTGAAATAAGTCAAAGTACTTTGAACCATATTTATTAGGATATTTTGGTTTTTTTGAATAATATATTTTTGTTCCATCTTCACTCCAAGAAGCTTTGCTTTTAACACCAGCTGAAATAAGTGTATCCTTTTGTATTTCTAGGTCATGCACATATAGAGCAGTTTGACCAAAATAATCATTCCCTTTATTAGACAGAAATCCAAATTTATTTCCATCTGGAGCCCAAACTGGATAGAGATTGGAAGTTCCTTTAGAGATAATTACTGCACCAGATTGTTCACTATTTTTAATTAACCCTAAAGATGTAGAATATTTATTTTCTAGGTCATTTTTAAACTCAGTAAATAACTCTAGGGAACTAATACCTATAGTACTTTCTATTGCAGAATGAACCGAATAGCTAAAAGGTTTTGATAACTCATCCATGATCATTCTAAGTGATCCACTACCATAATTTTCAGCAATATATTTACATAGAGCATATCCTGCATTATAAATAGACTCATTTCCAATCCCAGTTTTTCCAAAAGTATTCATTTCGTCAATTGTAAGAAGATTATCGTATAGGATACGATCTCTCAGTATCATATCTCGATGTGTATCCCAATTATCCCAGTCAGCACTATCGTACATGTATTGAGCGGTTCCTTCAGCAAGCCATGGTGGCACAACTGTTCCGGGGATAGGATAACTAATTAAAATATTAGGGTAGCCATAGAGAACATCTTTACGCTTGATATCTTCGTATCCCATAAATTGAAGATAACCTCCGGGTATATTTTTCCCATATTTCATCGCTTTTTGAATTGACACTATATGTGTGAACTCATGGGTGATGACATTTTGAAGCCAACGATGACTTCCCCTTAGGTCAAAATCTAATGGAGATGTCCAAATGATAATTTTGTTATCATAATAATATGCTGCACCATTAGAAATATCATCCACATCAGTAAAAATTATATGAGTTTTTTCAGTGGGCTTATAGCTGTATAATTTTGTGATATATGGGAATATACTTTCTGCTACTTCTGCCCCTTCTCTTGCAGAGGATTCAGTGTCATCATAAAAATGAATCTTAAAATTTTCCGTTTCAAAAGTTTGCCAATCTAATTCAGGGTGATTATAATGAACCTGCGAAAAACACATAGAAAAAACCATAAAGACTATCAATATTACTTTATAAATATTCTTTGTTATAAACATTATATTAGCACTTAGTATCTATCACTTAAACTATATTAGTATAATATGTAATTGAATCAGTGGATAATACCAGCTTTTATTAATTTTGACTGAGTTGTGTTATCATCATGAGCAGTCAAATCGATATAATAAATGCCAGGTTCTATATCCGATACATCCCAAGCAATTTCATTTACCATGCCCTGGATTGGATCATTAACTATAATTGTATTTATATAAAACCCCGCTAAGTTATAAATCTTGCACTCAATATTTTTTGCAGATTCCACTTGAACTCTGATTTTTACAATATTATCAGTTGATGGATTTGGATATACATATGTCTGATTTGAATCAAATAAATAATCGTTATCGGGCGCTAAAATTGAATAGTTTAATTTCAATAATCTGGAATGTCTAATATCTGCATTTGGGAAAGTCCATTGATTACTGCTCAGGTGCTGACTATTTTCATCAATATTTATTGAAAATGACCATAATGAAAAAGTTGTGCTAATAACTTTGGAAACGTTATCAGAACCTATAACTAAATTATCTGAAATAAATTTTAATTTTTCATTAGTGGACAGCGGAAAGGATAGTTCAATATTTCCTGACCAATCAATAATAAAGATTTTGCGTTGATTTAAATCTTCAACTATAATCTCAGGGTGTGAGTCATCTAATATTTGGGATGCTAATATATTTCCATTAAAACTACCTTCTAATGGAAATCCCGGCAAGTGAAATCCATTTTGATCTATCGCGAATAGAGCTCCAGTTTCATCCAATAAAACAGCCTCCCCCCTCCCATCTAAATCTAAGTCAACCGCAATAAGATTGATTAAATTATTGTTAAAATATGTTATTTCTTGGCCGGACACAGTTGATTCTTTTGTAAAGATATTTTCACTAATTGAATATGTAACTGTATCATTATCTTGAATAACTACTGCTGTTTTTAAGTTAGAAAGATAGGAATTATAATTGATACTATCAACTAAATCTGTATCCAGATCAGGGATTATATATACAATTGAATCAACTATTGATTGTTCAATCAATAAAAAGTTTTTTTCATATTCTTCCCATCCAAAGTAATTAATTATTGACGAGTTTTCTTCGTGCTCAATAACATAAAAATAATCTTCATCAATATTATAGTGATGACTAATAAAAATAGAGGCATCCAACGAGTGTTTGATGTAAAATACTTTTTTATCAACTGGATCAGATATTGGAGCCCACCAAATAGAATCCCTACCTCCAATTATATTTTGGTCTGTGTCAATAGAAATAGCTCCATGAAAGTAAGCGGTGGTATCAGGAAATCCTCCTAATTGATGTAGATTGGACACTGAAAAGTTCATCGTATCACCCTGCTCACTTATATCAAAAACACGCAAATAGGAGTCAGCACCGTTGTTAGCTTTTGTATTTGGAAATGTATACAAACCAAACTCAGGTGTATCATAACCACTGTTCATTCGTTTATATTCAAGATTCCCTGCAAACCACATATCACCAAAATATCCGCTAGATGGATCTTGAAACATAAATATAGACGGATATCCAATATCTTGTGCACCATCTGCTTCTTCTAAATCTACACCTTTGAATATCCTGTCTGTATTAATCGAATAATCACTGATTCCTTCATTTATTGTTTCAATATCAATATGCCATATCAGCAATCCGGAAGCTGGTAGACCTAAATCATAATTGGGGATTTTAGTTATGACACCATTATCATCTTTTTCAATATCTACTGAATCTATTAATATCTCAATATATGGTGGATATCTTTCACTTTTCTCCCACAGAGCATATCTTATTGAGTCAATGCTCACATTTGGATATATCCAATTATTCCTATTTTCAACCATAAAATGTTCAGTATTAGTCAAATTTACTTTTACTATGCTGTTTTCCGATCTTTTTGCTAATAATAACTCTGAGGACCAGTCTGTCAATTCATATGGTGATTCCCAACCGGCAAATACTCTTGTCCAAGCATCAGGAGGTGAAGGAATTAATCCCCGTCCATTATTTGATCCCTGATCCATCAAACCAAAAATACCAATTCTGCTTTCTCCAGAATCCAAATCCCAAAGCGGTGGTAGCCCAGATGCAAACCCGATCATCAGTGACAATACCCCTGTTAGGCCATATTGATAGTCACAGGGCTCAGACGCTTGATCAAACAATATATTTCCCTCATCAAATAGCAAGTGGTTTTCTGTCTCAGGTATAATAATACCATGCTCTACACCTAAAAATGGCTCACCTAACATATCTCGGTCAACATATGTACTGGGAATATCCTCCGGAGTGGGGTCTAGATATGGTAAGCTGAAATCCTGTCCAATACCCGCATGAAAAACAATCACAAAATCGAAATCTAAAAATGATATATTATTTAGAGAATCAGCTATAGAGATTACATCTTTAAATAGCTTAACTAGTCTAACCTCCTTCAACTCCTCAGATTCTCCATAGGGATTGTAATATTCCATTGGAAATGGAAGAATATAAGCCGAATCATTTAATTCAGGGAAAATTTGGGACTGCTCTAAGTCAATACCAAACTTTTGATAAGACACGCTCTGAAAATAGTTATTTACAGCTTTTAACTGTGAGGTAAAATAGGTTTTATCATGGGGTGGCGGGTCAATGATATAGCTACCACAGGTAGTATCAGGATTCATTAAAAATTGTCCATCTCCTGTGGTACCAGATGATTCACTTTCCTGAAACTCTACCCGCAGAGAGATTACTTTTTTAAGTCCAATTACATCACCTAGTATGTGATTATTTGAACATAGCAGGAAAATAAATATTGCCCTGCTGAATATATTAATCATTAAACTTAGATATATTAAAATTCCCAGTTAAGGGAAAATCGCATCGTATTGGTAAGCGGGTGGCCCGGCTCACCAGAAGTATATCCAAAATCAAATCCATAGCCTGAAAATCTCAGGCCCACACCAAAAGTTGGATTTGATATCTTACCAGATTGGTCTAAATAATATCCTGCGCGAAGGGCAAAATACTCAGAATACCAATATTCCATACCAAAATTATGAACCAGTTTATCAAACTCATTTTTTATTGTTCTTGAATCGCCAGTACCTACCTCCAAAACTAAATTTTCTTCAGAACAGATATCTCCTGACTCTTCTTCACACCCATACTTTCCGTAACCTGGGTCCCCAAAGGATATTGAATCTAGTGGTGTGTGAAACCCCTCAGCATTATATCCCCCAATAACTCCGTCACCACTAAAATCTGTATCACCGCCTAACAGCCAATCATCTACCCATGAAGTAAACAGTGCGATATAAACTGGGTCTGTGTGGGCAGTTTCTTTATCTCCATCAGAGTTGTATTCACCTGAGTGAGGAATATTTGTACAATGACCCTCTTCATCACAACCTCCAATAATTCCATCACCATCCCAGTCCATATCTGGATAGGAGGACACAAGTAGTTTATTTACATCATAGATAAGCGAGAATTTATTGAACTCACTATTGATAACTCTATAATTTAACCCAAGAGATAGGTTTGTCGGCTGTGGATCTGCCTGTGCAGGATCTATAAATGAAACTTTTGGTCCAATATTAGTGATTGTTAAACCTATATCTAAATCTGGCGTAAGAAATCCTTTTCGAAGGTACCCTAAATCAAACCCGAAATCGAGGGAAGTTCCCTTCCCTTTTTCAGCGCCAGCACCAAGGTCAACCAAGTGCTGATAAGATATTTTTGCATTGATTCCAAATGATGAATTAGGCGATAATAAGGAGCTATAAGATACAGTAGTAGCCATCATAAAGCTGGTAAAAGTTCCGAGATAATCTTCGGGACCTTCACCCATACGAATCTGTTCACCTAAACTTAAATAAATTAAATGTCCTCCAAATGTACCCAAAGTTGGGATATGTTTGCGAAAAGCAAAAAAATCATAGTAGAGATCATCTGCAAGATTAGGGAGCCAATTCACATGCATCATTGCAAGCTCTGAGCCCTCTAAAAATCCAAGCCCAGCGGGATTCCAATAGCTAGCATATGCATCATCAGCTACGGCAACATTAGCCTCTCCCATCCCTCCTGCTCTAGCGCCAGGAGATATAAGTAGAAATATTGCTCCCGCTTCACTGCCTATTGCAGGAGTGAGACAACTGAGAGATATCATTGATATAATAGTAAAACGCTTCATATTTTTCTCCATCTAAGTTATGTAATAAACTAACGGGAATATCCCGTTTTTTTTTATATAATCAATAGCGTTTTTTAATAGTTGTCTCCAGAGTGTTAGTGAATATATTTACGTCAAACATTTTCAGTCAAGTAATGTTTTATAGAACAGATTGTTCCCATTATATCAGTAAAATAATAAAGGAATATAAGTAAGTATCAAAACAAATGCTAAACGAATCATGAAAAATGGCAGTATCGCACTGTAAAGAATAGGCATTGATTTGTTAAAACGATAGGCAGATAGAAATAAATTCATACCAATTGGCGGAGTAAAAAAACCTAACTCAAGATTCGCAATGAAAATTATAGCTAAATGAACAGGGTCCAATTGAAAAAAGACTCCAAGCGGTGCGATAAGGGGAACAAAAACAATAATTGCAGAAAATATATCCATCATACAACCAATAACTAGAAGCAAAATATTGAGAAGTAATAAAAATACTAACTTAGATGAAATTGTAGATTGTATCCATTTTAACAATTGCATAGGAATTTGTGCATCTATCAAATAGGCCGTCAAGCCCATTGCAACTCCCAATATTATTAACACCCCTCCTATTAATGTTGCACAGTCAATAATAATTTTAGGAAGATCCTTAAATGGCAGATCTTTATTGACTAGCAGCTCAATAATTAAAATGTAAACAATTGTAAAAGCAGCAGTTTCTACCAGTGTCATATATCCGCTGAATACACCTGTTAAAATAATAAATGGTAAGAATATTTCCCACTTTGCGTTCCAAAAGCTTTCTTTTAATTTCTCCCATTTAAATGGAGACTTTTCAAGTTCATGTCTTTTCCCTTGATAATAAACCCATCCAACCATGCTTAATATTAAAATCACTCCAGGGAAAAATCCTTGAACAAATAAGTCTCTGACTGAAACTCCAGCTGTAACTCCATAGATTATTACTGGCAAACTCGGAGGGAATAAAAGTCCTAACGAACCCGAAACTGTGATCAATCCTAGTGAAAATTTTTCCGAATATCCTTCTTTTTTTAGAAGAGGATACAAAATACCACCTAGCGCAAGGATTGTAACACCTGATCCACCGGTCAAAGCAGTAAAAAACGCACAAAGTAATACTACGACAACTGGTGTTCCACCTTTAATCCATCCAAATGCATTTGTGAAAAAATTATAGATTCGCTTAGGGGCACCTGATTCAGCTAAAATATATCCTGCTAGGGTAAAGAGAGGTATGGTTGGAAGAGTCGGAGAAACAACAATCCTGTATGACTCAGCAGCTATGGAAGCTATAGGAGTGTAATCTATCCAAAAATACAATACGGATAAACCACCAAGCGCTAAAAATATAGGCAATCCATGATAAACTGAAAATAGAATTAATAAACTTCCAATCCAAGGAAGCCATTCAGAATCTTGTATATTTCCTGAAAAACATATAAGATAACAGCTAATTGTCATCATCACAATAGAGGCTCTATAGAGTGAGTGGCTTCCGCTTCTGATAATGACCTCTAATGCTATAAAGAAAAATCCGATCGGAATTATAAGTTGGGCAACCCACCTTGGGATATAAGGAGCGATATCAATTGGAAATTGAAATTCAGTTTTTATTAATTGAATACTCCCCCAAAAAAGAGCGCATAAAATTATAAATGAAATCGATTTAGAAAACCATCTACCAAAATTAAATTCCTTATCTGGAACAAAAAGTGGTTTTTGTGTGAGAGTCAATAACTTATTTTGACGTGTTGCAAGAACGGCCCCTAAGAATCCAATCCAGAGAGTAAGGTGCTGAATTATTATCTGAGAAGCTGGTATTGTTTTTAGCTTAAGTACCCGAGCAAACACTTCATAAAAAGGTAATAGAGTAATTGCAAAAAAAACAGAAATAGCCAAAACATCTTCACCCCATTTAATTCTATCCGAAAAATGGTTTTCATGATTGATGCTAGTATTATTCTGTATCATCTAAACCAGTTATGTGATCTTTATATTTTGCTTTTAATTCTACTACTTTATCAAAAATTTCTGGATTAGTAAATATATTTCTGATATTTGGATACCAACTTTTTACGGCGTTATTCCATATTATTTTTTCATCTTTATTCAGATGAGTTACCTGCAAATCATATTGTTTCATTACATTTATTGCGTTCTCATCTTTAAATCTAAAAGTTTTTTGAAATTGCTCCTCAAAATCTTTAGAATAGGTCTGAATTATTCTTCTATCCTTCGGATCAATTCTGTTAAATATTCTGGAATCAAGAACTATCCCTCCAGTTAACAATCCCCATTTCAAATCCAACATATGATTACAAATTCCAAACATTTGGTTAGCTAATGAGAACTGAGGATTGATTGAAATTGCATCAATTAATCCAGTTTGCAATCCAGGAAGTATATCTATTGATGATAAGGGAACTGACTGAAATCCGGCTTTTTCCCAAATCTCTGAAAATTTATAGTCCCCTGCCCAATTAAATATTTTACTTGATTTTAAATCATCAGGCTTTTTAATTGAGTTTGTAGTAAACCAATAAACCCATCCTACATCTGTCATCATCATCAGCTCGAAACCATTTGAACGGATACCGGATATTAATTCATCTCTTAGCTCTCCGCGGATAAAATCGACTTCACCATAGTTTTCAAATAACAACGGCACAAAAAACATATAAAAATCAGGATTTAGTTCAGATAATCCTTCAGCTGTAATTGCGGCACCATGAATTTGACCGATTCGCATTTTTCTTATCATATCCCTCTCATCGCCAATCACACCTCCGGGATAAATTCTTAATTTAACTCTACCATCGGTGCCCTCTTCCCATTTTTCCCCTAATTCGACTAACTTATAATACCATTCCGAACCATCGGGAGCCAAAGTTGCTAACTTAATTACAGTTTTTTTTGAATATAATGGCTGAATTGAACAATAAATTAATAGCAATAAAATTATTTTTCTCATACTCATAACGTATATATTTTATTAATAAAATAATTCATCTATTCTTGACAACAACCATTTTGCGCGAATTTGAGATATATGGTTCTCGAGATTTAATTCATCATTTTCTGTATAAGAAATTACAAGTGCTTGATTCAGTAAGTAAATAAATTCCTCTCTATCCTGAGCTTTGACCGATACGGATTCTGCATAGGTTACATAGGGAGCTGCAGATTTTCCTTCTGAATATTTTATTACTTCATCAAAATAAGTTTTAACATTTTTCTTTTTTTCATCTGTTAATGGATATTCTGACATTGAGTAAGAGATGAGCGCGGTAAAAATAGCTCCATTATCCCATGCGGGATTTATCTCTAATGCCTGCTTTAGTAAAAAACCAATCTGAGGGAATAGGACAATTGTTTCTGGAGCACCCTTGCTTGATTTAATTAATCCCCCGATGGAAGCTGCTGTCCAATATAAGTACGCAACGTGTTTGGGATTAAAAATTATTTTTTTATTTTTTGGGTTTAACAGCCATTTATCTATTTCTGGATAAAATATTCTCAGATTATTTTTTCCATATTCAACTGCTTTTATAAATGATTTGCTAGCATTCTCATACGCCTTTTTTGATAGAAAAATGTTTTTGTATAAATATCTCTCTGCTTCTTCTAACTGAAAAGCATACCCATATTGGGTTAAAAGTTTTTGCGCCTGAAATAAATATTCTGAATTGGTAGGATTTTTCTCTGCTTTCTTCAGCGCTTTTTTTACTTTTATTAAATAATATCTTTCACTTAGCTGAGGATGATGAGAAAAAATATAAGTTGATGAACACCCGTTTAAATAAAATAAAACTAGTATTCCAAAAACAAGAAAAAAATTCTTTTTCAAATAATAAAATTTAGTTTATGATCAGGTGGTAAATAAATCCTTATAGAGGGGATAATCATTACATAACTCTTTAACCTGATTTTTAATATTGTTTATCTTTTTATCATTCTCAAAATCTATAATAATAGAGTCGATCATTTCTGCAATAATTTCCATTTGAGCCTCCTTCATACCTCGCGTTGTAACTGCAGGTGTACCTACTCTAATTCCGCTGGTAATAAAGGGGCTTTTTTTATCAAATGGAACCATATTTTTATTCACAGTGATCCCAGCTTTTTCTAAACAGTTTTCAGCACTTTTACCTGTTATATTTTTATTGGTTAGATCAATCAATATCACATGAGTATCTGTACCACCTGATATGATTTTATAGCCTTTACTTGTAAGTGTCGAGGCTAGTGTTTTTGCATTTGCAACAATTTGTTTTGTATATACTTTGAATGAAGGACGTAAAGCTTCAGCAAAGGCAACTGCTTTAGCTGAGATAATATGCATTAGCGGTCCGCCTTGAATCCCTGGCATGACCATAGAATCAATCAGCTCAGATATATTTTTAACACGCCCTGATTTTGGTGCAATTTTGTTCCATGGATTTTCTCCATCTTTTCCCATCATTATCATTCCACCTCGAGGTCCGCGAAGAGTTTTATGCGTCGTCGTTGTTATGACATCACAAAAAGATATAGGAGAAGGATGCACACCAGATGCTATAAGCCCTGCGGGATGGGCAATATCCGCCATAAGAAAGGATCCTGTTTTATCTGCTATTTCTCTAAACTTATCAAATTCAATAAAACGTGGGTAAGCACTTCCACCACAGATAATCAATTTGGGTTTATGTTCTTTTGCTAATTCCATTACCTCTTTAAAATCTACTCTCCCTGTTTCTTCTAGAACGTGATAGGAAACAAAATTATATAGCTGGCCGGAAAAGTTTACTGAGCTACCATGTGTCAAATGGCCTCCATGAGATAAATCCAAGCCTAGGACAGTGTCCCCAGTATTTAGAAAAGTCATGAGAGCAGCCATATTTGCCTGAGAACCTGAGTGAGGCTGTACATTAACATATTCAGCTCCAAAAAGAGTTTTAGCACGTTCTCGGGCTAAAATTTCTGCTTCATCCACATGGTCACATCCTCCGTAATACCTTTTCCCAGGGTATCCCTCTGCATATTTATTGGTCATAACTCCTCCAGCTGCTTCCATAACTGAAGGGCTCGTGAAATTTTCTGAGGCAATTAATTCAAGTGTATCCCTTTCTCTTACATACTCACTATGAAGTATCTCATATATGGTGGAATCTGAATTTTGTAAAAATGTCAATTTACCATCCGGGAGCTTTTCTTAGCTTATCTTTTACCCAGTTATAACAGGAAGAAGTGGGCTTAACAAATCCTCGCCTCTTTGATTCGGGGTCCAACATAAACCAATTCGCTTTATCAAATAGTACTTCATTTTCTTGCATCCAATTCATAGATCCTGAGTCCCTTCTATATCCTTTTCCTCCTGCTTTTTCAAATTCATTGAATGCCAAAGAAGCAACAATTCTATCATCTAAACTAATCATTTCACTTCGACAGGATTGAAATCCTTTATAATATACCTTTCCTATTTGACTTATAGCTTCGCCTGAAGAACGCGATATTTTTTCTGCCTTTTTTGCCCATTTTATGGCTTGATCAAAATTTTCCAACTCAATATAAATATCTGATATTTTGATAGTGGTCTTTAAATCTCTTGGGTCTAATAAATATAGTTCTTCATATGACTCAGATGCTTTCTCCAGTTTATCATCCTCATAATAAAGCTCAGCAATTTTTCGATAGGCAATTTTATTTTGATCATCAATACGAATAACTTTTTTCAAAATTTGAATTGCTTCTGAGTTACGGCTATCCTTAACAAGCCTGTCTGCATAATCAAGTCCATAGGATGTATTATCTGGATTATTTTCAAAACGCTCTTTAATAAATTCTAGTGGATCTTCTCCACTTCTCTCTAACGCTAATGCTAGCTCTCCTTGTGCAATCTCATTGTTAGAATCAATTTTCAACAATCGTTTTAGGATAAAAACCTGATCTGTATATTGTTCAATCTCTCCATAAGCATTAGATAGCTCCATCATAAGTTTTGTATCATTTTCCGTCATGTCAACTATGCGTTCCATTTCATTTATATAAAGATCCATTTTTTTCTGCTTTTTATATGAATATGCTAATCGTTTTCTAAGGTTTACATTATTTGGTAGCTTTTGAAGCCCTTTCAAAATTACCTTTTCAGCTTCACTAAATTGGCCCATATACTCATGACCAATCGCATAATATTGATATATCTCCTCCGGAGGCGCAAGAACTGGATCATACTCATCACAGCCGAGCTCAATAATTTGTGAATACATATCCACTGTTTGTTCCCAGTTCCGATTCCTATAATATTCCGCTGCGCTACTCATAAATCTGGGGCATTTAATCCTCCTTAAGGAATCAAGCTTTGCCTTTTCCTGCGCTAAATTATCTTCTGAGTCAGGTGATGGTGGAACACACATTGTAATAAAAAAAATGAAAAAGGTCATTGTGAAAACTAACCATCCATTCATCGTATATCTCATTTATCTATTTCTCCTTTTAACAAACCAAATATCTCCAATAGTGAGTCCTATTTGTACAGAATTCACAGATTCATTAATTAAATAACCGCCATTTAATTTTGTATAGACATATGCAATATCAATTTGATTTCCATATTTTCCAAAAGGTAGGCCCAGTCCAAAGGATAGATCTATTTGATCAACTAATCTGAAATTATTTTGAAATTCTAATTGTGATATTGAGTATCCAGTTCTCCAATAAAATTTATCTAATATATTTTGCGGAAATTCTTTTGAATATCTTATCAGCCCCTGACTAAAAGAGAATTTAGTGCTAATTGCATCTCCAAAATCAAATAACTCATTACCGCTTTTTTTATTATTTTTCCATATACCCCATTCATTAAAATAATATAAATCTGACTTCGACTTCATTCTAATACCCAGATTTATATCTATTGGTCTATAAAAGTTATTATAGTGAGTAGATGTGGGGGGTTGAGATCTATCAATTCCAGGGAAGTCTATGAGAGAGATATCATGGATACTATTATTATTTATATCAATAAATGGCTGATAAGATAAAACTTCTGCTGTAAAATTTCTAAAGGTGAATCCTAAATTTAAAAATAGATTTAATCTATAGGATAAAATAATAAATTCATTAGAGGACAAAAATAGCTTTGATTCAATTCCGTTTATCATCTTTCTCCGGTTGACAATATAAGTTTCATCATCAATTTCTATAGATTTTTGTGATCTCATGGAACCAAATAATAAATCTAGTGCCCAACCTCCCTTTCCAAAGGACTTTAGGGGAAATCCGAACGCAAATCTTAGTGAAGATACCCCTCCAGAATAATACAAAGCTTCGGTCCCCAAAAAAGTATTTTCATTTTTACTAGAAAGCTGTTCTCCACTATTGTACTTAATGTTAAAATCAGTATAGGGAAAGAATCCAATTCCAAATGCATAGTTATCTTTAAAAGGAACTATAAAAGCCATCCAGTTTAAATTTGAGTGTTGATTTTCAATATTTTCACTGTGTATAAAACGTGAGACCCCATTTAGCGTACTTGAGAAAAGAGTATATCTTGAAGATGCCCAAGTAGAAGGATTCATTATTGATATATCATTTCTATATCCAGGTATCAAGCCAGATGAAGACAAACCGGCAGAAGCTACATCTTTATAAAGTCCCGGGTTACCCATTCCCAGGCTGTTTAACATACTTTGTGAGTATGCAAACGTAATCCAAAAAAGGGTAACAGAAAATACTTTAAATACCTGAAACATATTCAATTGTTATCTCGGAAAAGCCAGAGTCAGGATCTTCAATAGAAAATTTACTAAATGGATCATTATTTACACTACTTTTAAGGCTGATACCAAAATGATCAATCTCTCCATTAATGACATACTGTAAATACGATTGTATCCTAATCTTTAATTTTCCATCTTCATAGAAGATTGGCATATAAGTTGTTTTGTCAACAGGAACATCATCATACCATTCTGAAAAATTATCAATTTGATTTAGACTATCTGTCAGTGGGTATGCCAAAATATTTATAGCTGAGGATGCGTCAATATTCATTGAATTCAAAATAAGATAGGAATCTTCCTTTAGTACAAATTGAGCAGGTATTTCTGAAAATGGACTCAAATCGAACTTTAAAACCGATTCAAACAAACTACCTCCAATATAAAGGGAGTCTTGAGAAAGATTATCAAAATCAGGTATTTCAATTAACGTTAAATCCTGTACAATTGGTAGCGAAAAAGACTCTGAAAAACTTGAATCACTACTATCTGTAATTGTATAATAAACAAACAGTTGCGGTTTAACATTAGACTCACTGCTATAAATTTTTAAATGATCAGTTGCTGATGTTTGAGAGGTCATAAAACACTTGGAAGTGTCCTCTGAAAATGATAATAACTCTTCTATTATCGGTGGATCATTTATAACTAATTCTATTGATAAGATGTTACTCAAAGTATCAATGGGATTTAAATTCAAATTACCCAGCTCTAATATATTAAGATTTGATAGGTTAAAGTTATCATAAAATGTATCATTCTCATTAAAAATTGAATCATTATTATTATTATTGAGATAGTATAGACTAATATCAGGAGTAAAACTCAGTAATGTATCTGCTAAGAACATAGTCAATCGTATACTATCTACAGTATCAGGATTTGCGATAATTTCTGGATATGCACTTTGAGCATAATATGCTGTAAAATCTAACAAATTATTATCACAGTTGTAATTATTTTTTATCCCAGAATATAAATAGCCATGGTCTCCTATTTTTGGAGTGGTTTTATAAGAGAATCCAGTGAGATTGCCATTTATTATCATTGAGTGGAACTCAAAATTTCCATCAATGTTTGAGCTATTTATAGGTTGATTTTTATCTGTACAGGATAAAAATTGGGTTGAGACAACTATCCCCAAAGCAATGCATTTTAAAAGAGTATAAATCATGTAGTAGACCCAATATATACAATAGTATTATGAAGTTATAACTTCATTAAGTTGATCAGAAATAGTAAAATAGTCTGGTGACTCCATATCATCCAAATCAATAACCGATATTTTACTTTTATGTTTTTTAGCACTTTTAAGTTTCATAATATTTTCAACAAGTGAAGATTTTGGAGGATTAAAAATAATGACCTTATCTGCAAAATGAATAGCGGGATCATGCGAACTTACAATATCACCATCTAAATATTTTGGCAACTCAAGTCCGACAGAGTCATAGGTTTTACTTTTAAAGTCGCAAAATTTATTCATTGAATCAATAATATATACCATTTTTATTTTTTTGTAATTAATATTTTTTGATACTATATCTTTATACTTTTGGTGATATAAGATGGGTACTATACTTGATTGCCATCCATGACACAAATACATATCAGGTTTCCAAAACAGATGGGGTAAAATCGCGAGTGCTGCACAGGAAAAATAAGAATATCTTTCATCATTATCTGAAAGGATTCTACCATTTTTAGCTTTGTATAATAAATTAGAAAGAGGTTTAAACCATTCAGTATGTTCTAAAAAATATACCTGAACACGTGTCTTAGGAATAAAAGCACTTTTTGCAGATGTCCACTGATCATCACCTTGGAATTTAAATGGTATTTCTCTTAATCTAATTACTTCTCTAAGAATATATTTCCTTTCACTAATATATCCATATTTAGGAATCATGGTACGTAAATCATGTCCTTTCCCCTGAAGTAATAAGGACACTTTTGCAGAATAGTCTCCCAAAAACGAAGGCAAGGTAAATGGTGTAATTTCAGTTGTTAAAAAGAAGAGTTTCATAATTATTCCAGAGTTATTTGCATTAACGATTCTTGTACTAATTCTTGTACTATAATTGTGTATTCACTATCGGGATATAAAGAAAGAAAATTTTCAAAGTGGTCTTTTGCTTTTTCCTTGTTTTCCATAGCAATATAAGACATTCCAATCTTTAACTGAGCATCATCATCTTTATCAGTGCCTGAAAAAGACTTTACTTTTTCAAATTCAGATATAGCCATTTTAAAGTCCATCTTTGAATAATAACATTCCCCAAGCCAATATTGGCTATTATCAGCTAAAGGATTTAGTGGATCATCATCTACAAGCAATTTGAATCCAAAAGCAGCTAAATCAAATTCACCATTTTTATAATATTGCAGACTTTCATTATACTTTTGTTTAAATATTTCAGGAGTGATTTTTTTTAAAGGTTTTTTCTTTTCCTCTTGATTATCTAAAGATGACAATTCATTATATGTGTTTGATAAAGTAAGTAATTTGTTCTCTATATAGTTCGTTTTATCTTCCAAAATATTGATTCTCACATTCAAGCTATTAATTTTATTTACAATATTATCATTTAAAGAATCTAGTTGTTCCTGAGATAGTGTATTTTCCTTCAGCGAAGTTTTTAAAGATGGAATCAATGGTCCATTTTGATTGTACAGCGAATCAATTCGTACTGTTACTCGATCGATTTTAGCAATTAATCGCTTAAGCTCTTTTTCATTATTAGTTTGGGATAAAGCTTGCCCAATAAAAAAGGAGAAAACAACAAAGTTTAGACTAAATAGAAACGAATTTGACAAAGTATATTTAAAGAGATAAATCCCGATGCTGAATTTACTTCCCAATAAAAGTATATTCAAACTAATAAAGAGTTACTCAAATGTATTCCGACCCATATTTACGATCAACCCAAGCATCATAAAACAAGAAAGTAAAAATGAACCACCTGCCGAAATAAAGGGGAGAGGAAGTCCCTTCACCGGGGTCAATCCTACTGCCATAGCTGTATTAACAAAAAAATGAGAAAATAATATTGTACCAATACCAATTAATACCAAACTCGAAAACCGGTCATTAGATTCATAGGCTAGCTGCACAATACCATAAATTAAAAATGCAAATAAAATAAATAAAATCATTAAAAATCCAAATCCCAGTTCTTCTCCTAAAACTGAAATTATAAAATCAGATTCCTGAACAGGGAGAAACTTGAGATGGGTCTGAGTCCCCTGCCCCCATCCTTTTCCCCAAAACCCACCTGCTCCAATGGCAGTTTGACTTTGTATTACCTGGTAGGCAGAGCCAAGTGGGTCTAATTCGGGGTTAAACATTGTAATTATTCTCCTTTGTTGATATGTGTTAAGCAAACTCCATAACCAAGGAGACAATAGCCCAAGAAGCAAATAAGAAAAATAAGATATTACTCCACTTACTAAAGTTGGTTGAGAGATATAAAATATTACTAACATAAGAATTCCCCAGACAGTGAAAGATAAAGGATGGAATGCAGTCAGTATACTAATGAGAGGAGCTATCAAAAGAAAAATGAAATAAGGTCTCACACCTGACCAATATATCATTGGTATTAGCGGAGATAATATAATAATTGCAGAACCCAGGTCCGGTTGTCTAAGTACAATAGTTGCTGGAATTAGCGCTAATAAAATGGGAATTATAAGGGTAACCATCTTTTTTAAATTCAAATTATTATCTGATAGATATCTAGCCAACACTATAACAACAATCCACTTAGCATATTCTGATGGCTGAATTCCTATAAATCCAAAATCTAACCATCTGTATGTACCTGCAATCGTTTTACCTATAAATGGTATTGAAACACTCAAAATACTAAATCCATAAATCCAATATGCAGATTTGTGATAAAATGGTTTAGGCATATAAAACATTATAAAAAATAAAATAATCCCAGGCAGTAAAAAAATGCTCTGTTTTATAAATGGGCTGGTTTTATTCAAATATTCATGATGAACAGCAATACTAGAAAGCCCCACTAGTCCAATTATAAATAAAGATAAAGCGATTCCAATTAGTATTAAATTTGCATCTTGAAATTTTTTAATTAATTGCATGACTTAAATGTGCTTGAATTTTATCTGAAAAATAAATCTCAAAAGCTTGTCTCGCTATTGGTGCTGATACTTCACCACCATGTCCCCCGTTTTCAATAAGAACAACAACTGAAAGAATTTCTTCCTTATACTTTCCAAAACCAAAAAACCAGGCGTGCGGTTCACCATGCGGGTTTTGAGCCGTTCCTGTTTTTCCTGATATATATAGATCTCTTATATGAGGATCAGCCAATTTACCAGTTCCCTTTGAATGAGTAATAGTTGACCGAATAAATTTTTGAATTAATCTCCAAGTTTTATCTGAATAAGACTCAGATAACAAAAGCTCAGAAGTGTTACCTAAACGAAAATGTAATTTATTTGTTTTACCATTTGTCGCAACTATGTTTGCAAACTGTAGAAGTTGAATTGGAGTTACCAGTATTTCACCTTGCCCTAGAGCTAAATTTAACATAGCCCCCCTTGACCAGCCCCATTTTCCATGTTTATTATTTAAATATTGTCGGTCAGGAATTAATCCAGTTTTTTCTTCGGGTAGATCAATTTCAGTTTTATATCCAAAACCAAGGTTTCTACATGTTCCACTCCATTTTTCTAGAGTTAGAGACTGTACCGCTTGATAAAAATATATATTGCAGGATTGAGCTACAGCATTTTCCATATTTACCGTTCCATGCCCACCTTCCTTCCAGCAGTTAAATACTCTGTCTCCAAAACTATATGTACCACCACAATTTGTTTCCCACGATGAATAAATTTTATTTTCTTCTAAAAGTGGGAAAAGGGTTATCAGTTTAAAAATCGATCCAGGGGGATATAGCCCAGAAGTGTTTCTATCTAATAATGGGGTATCTGAATCAGCTATTATTTTCTCCCAATCTTTTTGCGTAGTCCCGCCAGATAATTTTTTAGTTGATAGATCAGGTGAACTTACATAGGATAAGATTTCTCCAGTATACGCATTAGAGATCAAAACAGAACCACTATTATCTTTCATTAATTGTTCCATTGATTTTTGCAATTTTGAATGAATAGATAACTTTAAATTACTACCCGGAACTGGCTGTACAGTTTTATCTGATAAATTCTCAACAATTTCACCTATGGCATTTACTTCAAAAAAGTCTATACCTTTTTCTCCAATTAATAATTCTTCATAGTATTTTTCAATACCACTCCAACCTATAAAGTCACCTATAGTGTAAGAATGCGAATCTCTTAATTGATTTATTTTTTTACGGTTTATTTCTCCAACATAGCCTAAAAAGTGAATTCCATTTAAGTGATCAGTATAAAATCTTTTTGGTAGTTTTCCATAATATGTTCCACCTAAACTTGTTTTATTTTCTTCCAATATACTCAATTGTTTGAAGCTAAGATTTTTGGCCAATCTAACTGGTAGAAATTTATTTCTATAATAATTGGAGTAATTTATCTCCATAATATCAGTTGAGATTCCCATTAAATCAGATATTAAACCAATCTTTTTTTCTTTATCATTAAACTCTATAGGAATCGCTGAGAGAATAAATGTGGGATAATTATCAACCAATATATTTTCATCTCGATCTAATATAAGCCCTCGAGGAGCTGGTAAAGATATGGCACGTATTCGGTTCCCCTCCGCCTTTTTATGATAAATATCATGGTTAAGAATTTGGATTTGGAAATACCTAGCAATTAATATGAAAAATAAAAACAGCAAAACCCCTCTCACTACTCTCAGCTGACCGAGCTGAATAATATTTTCGGCTTTTAACATCTAGTTATTTTGATAAAGCGGGTTTAAGATTTGCAGAATCCCTACAAAACCTAAAGTATAAAAGGTAGTTAACAACCATAAGGATATATAATAAAATGGATATTCAAAAACAGTTTCTTGATAACGTATAAATGTATTACACAGAAAATGAAAAAATATTACGGATAACCAAGTGGCATGAAATTGAAACTGAGAACTGAAATGCCTATGCTGATATAACATACCAAGTATATAAGCTGTTATTGTATATGTAAGTGGCGACAAACCAAAATAGCTACTCACTCCAAGTAAATCTGCAATAATACCTAAGCTAAATCCATATAATACTCCCTCGAAAGTTCCAAGTCTAATACTTACATAAATGAGAAATATCAGAATAAAATCAGGGCGAACTCCATCCAAGGACAAAAAATCAGATAGAATAATTTGCAATAGCAATACAATAAAACCTACAGCAATGGGTTTATTTTGATTCATGTATATCCTCAAGCACTACAAAAACATCTAAAAGGGACTCTACATCTTCTTGTATTTGAACCATAACTATTTTATCAAAACTACCCATTTGGTCAACTATTCCTGTTACTGATCCAATCAATAAATTTTTAGGATAAATATTACTAAAGCCTGAGGTAACTACACCATCTCCCACATTTATTATTGCATTTTTTTGAACTTCCATTACTTTACATTTATTATTTCCATACCATCTTAAGATTCCTGTACTACCAGATGGTATAAACCTTACACTTATTCTGTAATTTATATCGCTGATGAGTTGTACTATAGAAGAAGATTCCCCTGCAAGCAACACTTTCCCAATAACTCCCTTAGGCGTTAAAACCGGATCATTGGTTTGTACACCAGATTTTTTACCTACATCAATTGTTAGGGAGTTTACATTTGACAATATTCCTTTATTTATTACTTTTGATGGTAAGAGAGTTAATTGATTTTCTCTTTGAAAGGAGAGCAATTCTTCCAATCTTTGGTTCTCATGTTCCAGAAACTGCATTGAAGAAACCTGAAGAGACAATCTGATTACCTGCTCTCTTAGTAATGCATTTTCTGCATCTAAAGTATAAGAATATTTAATCCATGTTACAGGTTTATAGATGGTAGAGAATATATCAATTACTCTTGATCGAAATAAATTGATATTTTTTGAGGAAGCATCTGAAAATAAAAGTATAAAAGAAATTAACGTACAAATAATAAATAAAAAGTGATGTTTTTTTTCTACAAATAATGAAAGTAGTTTTCTCATAAAATTACATTAGAACATCTTTATATTTCCTCACGTTTTCTAAAACCATGCCCGTTCCTTTTACTACTGATAAAAGAGGATCTTCAGAAACATTTACTGGTATATTTGTTCTTTCACGTATTATTTGATCCAAACCATGAAGTAAACTGCCACCCCCAGTCAGGATAATTCCTCGGTCTAAAATATCAGATGCTAATTCAGGAGGTGTTTTTTCTAGGGCATGTTTAACCGACTCCACAATATTGTTAACCGGGTCTTTAAGTGCATGACGAATTTCATCTGAAGATACTTCAATCGTTTTAGGAATACCATTCACTAGATCTCTTCCTTTTACCGAAATTGTTTCAGGTTTCATTCGCATCGCCGATCCGACTGTTTTTTTAATTGATTCGCTGGTAGGCAATCCAATTTCTAATTTATGTTCGTTACGAAACCAGTGAACGATTGCTTCATCCATTTCATCTCCTGCTATTCGGATGGATTCTTTTGTAGCTACACCATTAAGAGAAATAACAGCTATCTCTGTAGTTCCTCCGCCCACATCAACAATGATGTTACCTATCGGCTTACTTATATCTAACCCAATCCCAATAGCTGCTGCAACAGGCTCTTCGATAAGAAAGACTTCTCTTGCATTGGCTCTCTCTCCTGCATCTTTTACAGCTCTTCTCTCTACTGAGGTTACCCCACTGGGGACACAAATGACCATCCTAAATCTTGCAATTCTGTTTAAATTCACTTTACGAATAAATCCTTGTATCAACCCATCAGTCATATTAAAGTCGGCTATAACACCGTCTCTTAGCGGTCTAACAGTTTCAATATTACGGTGTGTTTTACCCACCATCGCCTTTGCGTCATTACCAACAGCAAAAATTTCTTCGTCATGAACTGAGCGTGCTACTATAGAAGGTTCATTGATTATTACTCCTTTACCTTTAAGCCAAATCAAGGTATTGGCTGTACCCAAATCCATAGCAAGATCACCGGATAACCAGTTAAATGGTTTTGTTAATGTGGAAAGTATTCCCAAATATAATAAATCAAGTCAGTTAATTAATGTCGAAATTACGATAATCTAAGTTTATTATTTTCGTTTATTAACGTGTATTATGATTATAATAATCCCCCCTTTGTTGAGTACACCAGTTTCTATATTAGGAAGGTGTTATATGTAAGTTTATCTTTCAGCCTAGATCTAATCAAGGCACACTCAAAAAATGAGGGGACTCCAACTGATAATCTCCAAATCCATTGACATCCACAAATTTGAACGACTTATTTATGGAAAAATAGTACCAATTCTCAAATGCCTTTTGACTAGAATAGTCTGAGTATCGTTTTACTTCATCTGGATATCCAAATAAGATGTAGATCATTCCCATATCTGTTTTCCAACCTTCCTGAAAACCGCTAAAATGTTCTTTCGTATATGATATCCTTTTATAGTACTCATCCATTAATTCGTTTTGTAGAGTTTCGCTAGTGGGGTCACGTGAATCCCAAAATGATTTAAATAATTGATCTTTTTCAGCTTTTTTAGCATTTTTAAGAATTTCTTTCTCGTCTGATGTTAAAATATACTTCATTTGATTTAGAGCTTCATTTATATCTGTTATCATATTTGAAATCCCTGGTTTCAAAATAACTAACTCTACTAGCTGTTCATCATTTATATCTCTATCATTAATGGTCACAGAAAATGAGTAGGATATCTCAGAAAAAATGGAAATTGGAAGCTTTATATATTTTTGGATATATCTGTTTTGTATAGGAAAATAATCATTGGCGATAATTTTCTCATCATCTATTTTACTCGCTATCTTCCAATATAGTTCGCAATCTGATGAGGAGCATATTCCTGAAATAAAAATATGCACTGAATCTTTTCCTGAAGATAAATAATAATTCCAACTAGGAATAAGGTCAGGCTTAAATCCCCATTCCCCTTTTTTTTCTAGCAATACAATGGGTTTAAATATATAAGAAATATTTGATCTATTTTGTTTTATATCCTTTTTTACCTTATAAAACTCTCTGCTTTCCAAATCAAGAACTGTTGCTATTACATCATACTTATCCGTGGGAAGGAATTTTTCTGAATAGAGTGTAACCTTTTCCTGTTTCATAATAGTTTCTAAATAATTTTGTGCTCTAATTGAATCTGACCAGGTAAAATTATGAACTAATTCATTATTTTTGTTTATTACAGCAATCTGAGCTTCATACCCAGAGACAAAGCCACCCTCTCTTTTCACAAACTGAAGGGATTTATATGGAATTTCAAGATAAATTTTAATACTTATTTGTTCTTTAGCTTTTGCAGCAACAAGAACCGTATTTAGACGTATTTTACTAATATTGTTTAACTTATTCTTTTTACACAATAGTATAATCGGTATCAATAATAAAAGAATTATAGTGGAACTGTCTTTCAAATATCCTCGTTTAAATTGCATTTTATTCATTTTTCCATAAATAACGTATTAATCCTTGTGAAGACCCTATCCATAGCTGGTCATCTTCTAAAGATAATTCATTGATTTGACCAATTATCGGATAAGAGTATTCATCGATAAAAAGGTGTTTAAAATCAAACTTTAATAAACTAAAGTTAGTTCCAAAAAATCCATAACGATCATTGAATACCATCGATGTAACTCTTTGCTGGCGAATTGAATGAGAGCGAAAAAGCATATTCCAATACCCTGTTAAGGTATTATAAGAAATTATTCCCTGTTTGGTTGCAAAATAAACTACGTTTTTATATTTTTCTATTTCCCAAAATTCAGAGAATTGATTTTCTTCTCCACCTAAAATAGAAAAATTACCAAATTTACGGAAATCATAAATGGACTCACTCATATCATCATATATAAATAATCCATACTCAGTTCCTATCCATATTTTTTTTTCAATATACTCTATATCATATATAGACTCATTTTTAAAAAAAGATTCAAAACTTACGCCTTCAACTGAACCAACTATTTCAGCACGTTTACTTACTGGATTTACTCTAGAGATACCATAATTAGAGCCAATCCAAACAAAGCTAGAATCCCAAGCCATTGTTGTAATAGATCCTTTTAAATTAATTTTGGATTCATCTAAAATTCTCCAGTAATCTCTATTGGTATTATAAATTAATATCCCTAGCTCTCCTCCAAACCATATTTCATCTTTAAGAGACAATAGTGAATATATTTTTTGGGGGGGCATATTGATATTGACTTCATATTCATAAAGATGATAATAATTTTGCTCTGGGTTAAGATAAGTTATCCCTAATGATGGATTAGAGTTTCCTGCTATCCAAGTTCCAGATTCAGATAGATTTAAGGCAGATACATTTGTCTCAGCTAATCCATATGTGATGGGATAAAATGTTTCCATATGATAATCCCCTTTAAATATTGTTCCATCATTAATTCCCATCCATACATCACCATATCTAGATGAATAAAATGTAGATATAGATTTACTTCTTCCGCTTGGATCAATCAAGATTCCACTGTTATATATCCAACCTTCCACCATAATATAAGTATCTATGGGGTGTTCAAGTTTAATATCCTCAATAGAGGAAGAAGCACTCCAATTTATTTTTTCATCATCTGGATGGGACATAACAGACAAAAAGTTCCCAGAATTCTGGTCTAACTTTAGAAACGAATTATTAGATTGAATCCAGAGATATCTCTGAGAGGAGCCTACCTTTTTAACTGGGTTATTCATATCCATACCGATATCTCTTTTTTTCAGGTGAGTCCAACCACCTTCCCTCATGTGAGAATAATCAAGACCTTTATCTGTAGCTACCCATAAAACTCCAGATTCAAAATCAAAATGTACAGACTGTATTCTATTTGATGATAGCCCCTGAGCCATTGTTAAAGGAAAATCCATTTTATTCGCATAAATATGATATCTTAGAACTCCACCCATTTCTGTACCAAAATAAATATATGAGTATCCCTCAGATATTGAGGTAATAGCGCCAGGTTTTGTGAAAATAATCCAATCAAATGGGTCATATCTTGGTTCAAATTGTCCACGTATAAAGTGAAAAAAAGCAAAAAAAAGAATAAAAATATTTCGAAACCAAAACCTGCTCATTAAAATTATTTATCCAATAAATAATAGTTTAAAGCTTACTTAGAAAAGGGCATTATTTAAACTTAAGAAATATAATAATTTGCTATTTTGGTTAAATTATCCAGTGTTATAGGGACAACACCAACCTCTCCGCAAACATAGCCTGCTGCATAATTTGCAAGAAGAGCAGACTCCTCAATAAATGCCCCTGATAAATCAGCTAATGCAAAGGTACTTATCGCTGTATCTCCTGCTCCAGATACATCATGTACTTCAAGTGCCTTAGTTGGAATAGAATAATGTTGTTTTTTAGTAAAAAGAGTGCTTCCTTCTGCTCCCCGGGTCACTAATAAATTCTTAATTCCTATTTTTTCCCTGAGTTTATAACCTAATGATATAAACTCATTTTCGGTTTTCCATTTGCCAACTATAGATTCAAATTCCAATAAATTTGGTTTAAGTAAGTAGACTCCTTCAAAGCTTCTATAATCTTGGGTCTTTGGATCAACATAAATAGGAACATTGTTTTCTTGAGATAATTGAATTGCTTCTGAAATAATTTTAGCTGTCAAAACTCCTTTTCCATAATCGGCAAATATCAGTCCATTTGTATCCTTAATATGTATTCTTAAGGTATCAATTATTTTATCTTCTATCTCAGTCGAGATTAACTTTGCTGACTCCAAATCAAATCGTAACATTTGCTGATTTTGCGCAATTACCCTGGTCTTTATTGTAGTATTTTTTTCTTTTGAACTAAATAAAGTATCCGTACCTATGGAATTGTTTTGAAATATTTCTAGAAGTTTATCTCTATTTTTACCGGAACCTACAACACCAATTAATAATGGGCTTGAACCCAATCCCTTGATATTTAAAGCAACATTTCCTGCTCCACCAGCTCTATAATTTTCTTTTTTAACCTGGACAATTGGAACTGGAGCTTCCGGAGATATTCTGTCTGCCTCTCCCCAATAATAAGCATCCATCATAATGTCACCCAAAATGATTAAGTTTTTATTATTGAAATTCTGCGTTAATTCAGTGTATCTATTTTGTTTCATATTACATTAATATAACTTTCTAAAAAGTTATATGTTATATTAAGTATATAAACTATCTAAAAAGAATATATACAATTATTTTCTGGATTTTTTACTTGATATCCCAGGCCTTATTTTTGAAATATGGCCATTGTCAAAATAAATTAGGACCGATGCAAATTTTTTAATATTTCTATCGTTATGACTTCCTAAAATAATAGTTGTTCCCAACTCCTTGTTCATTTTTATAATTAATTTTTGAAATTCTATCTCTCTTTTATGGTCTAAATATACTCCATAATCATCTAAAATTAAAACTCGTGGGTCTTGTCCTCTTAACATACATTTCAATAGCCATGCTTTTTCACTAGGAGAAATATTATCCACTTTTTCTGAGAGTAAAGTTTTATTACTCTTTGAATTAAAATAATCATCATTATTCTTTACTTGAGTCATATTCTTCGATCTAGGCAGTAACTCTGAGACAGTTCTTTTGCCGTCTAAATCTTCAATATTTCCATACCAAATGGAATCAAAAGGTTTAATTTTCCCCAACCAATTAATCTTAAACTCTTCCTCTTCATATATTAATTTACCAGTGGACGGCTTTTCTTTACCGCTTAATATTTTAAATAATGTTGTCTTTCCCGCTCCCATAGGACCTATAATTCCATAGATAGTTCCAGGGTGAAACTGTAGGTGCTTAATCTTCAATACCGTGTTATTATGGTATTTCTTCTCAATATTTTTCAGTTCATATACTAATCTTTTTTTCATCACTCACTCCTAACTTTGTGCAAATGATTGGAAGAAAGTCAGGCAAGAGGATGAGCCTCAATAAATCGCTCTGCATCTATTGCTGCCATACATCCAGACCCCGCTGCTGTAATTGCTTGTTTGTAATGATTGTCCTGTACATCACCACAGACAAATACACCCGGGATATTTGTTTTTGAAGATTTATTTTTTGTAAGGAGATATCCATGTTTATCCTTTTCCAAATACTCATCAAAAAGAGATACATTTGGATTATGTCCTATGGCCATAAACACTCCATCACAATCCAAATCAGTGACCTCACCTGTTAGAGTATTTTGCAATATAACACCAGTTACTCCAGTTTCAATTGTGCCTTTTATTTCTTTAATATTGGTGTTCCAGACAACCTGTATTTTGTCATTATCAAAAACCCTGTCTTGCATTATTTTTGATGCCCGAAATTCATCCCTTCTATGGATAATCTGTACTTCCGATGCAAACTTGGTTAAAAATAATGATTCTTCCATTGCTGAATCACCGCCACCTACAACAAGCACTGATTTGCCCTTGAAAAAGAATCCATCGCACGTCGCGCATGCGGAAACACCATGCCCCATTAATTCCATTTCAGAGTCGAGTCCTAACAATTTTGCAGTAGAACCAGTAGAAATAATTACTGCTTCTGTGGTAAAAATGGACCCTCCAACCCAAACCTTAAAAGGGCGCTTGCTTAGATCAACTTTTGTTACGGTTTTATATTCACAATCTGTTCCAAACCGAATTGCCTGTTTTCGAAATAAATCTACTAAATCTGGGCCCATTATTCCTTCAGGGAAACCAGGATAATTTTCCACATCGGTTGTAATAGTCAGCTGACCTCCGGGCTGACTTCCCTCAAAAACAATCGGACTTAGGTTTGCCCTTGCAGTATATATTGCGGCAGTTAACCCTGCAGGTCCAGATCCTATTATTATGACTTTCTTTCGCATCATGTTATTAATAAAATATTATTAAATCAGAATTTCAACTATGAAATTCCCTCTATTGTTAAGCTAAACTACCTGGTTAAGCAATTTAGTAATACTGTCTTTTGGTACATTTCCTACTATTTGATTGACAACTGAACCATCTTGAAATATTAATAAAGTAGGTATACTTCTTACACCATAAGTTGAAGCTGTGGAGCTGTTTTGGTCAACATTTACTTTTCCTACTTTCATTTTAGTATGATATTCATCTGCTAGGTCTGAAATAGTGGGAGCTAGTGCTTTACATGGGCCGCACCATTCTGCCCAAAAATCAACTAAAACAGGAATCTCAGATTCTAGCACCTCTCCTTTAAAATTAGCATCGTTAAATTCTATTACTTTGTCTGCCATAAATTTTCCTCAGTATTATAAAATATTGTAAAATAAGTGGTTCAAATTTAGAAGTTTGTTTTAAACGGTTAAACATAAATAATAAACGATGATTTATTTTTTATTTTAGGAAATTAAATATTATACTATTTTTAAGAACCGTCTTTTTCCAACCTTTACTGTGTAATCTTTTCCAGGTTTTATTTTAGTATGAATATCATGACAGATATCACCATTAATTTTTACTGCGTTCTGTTTAATCAAGCGCCTGCCCTCTGTCATGCTTTTTATTAACTCTTGTTTAAATAATATTTCAACCAGCAGAGTTTCGGTCTTAATAGAGCACTCAGGAATATCATCGGGAATTTCTTTTTTAATAAAAATATGATCAAATTGTTTTTCAGCTTCTATTGAATGATTCTTATCATAATATTTTTCAATAATTTTCCTGGCTAACCTTCTTTTCAAGTCTCTTGGATTTGTATTTTTTAATTCTTTTCTAACTTTATTTATCACAATTTCATCGGAATCTGCCGCAAGTAGATAATATTTTTCAATTAAAGTATCTGGAATTGACATTGTTTTTCCATACATCTCTTCTGGAGAATCATTCAGTGCAATGTGATTATTGTAAGACTTAGACATTTTCTCTATTCCATCTGTACCTTCTAAAATTGGATTTGTAATTATCACCTGTGGAGATTGCCCATATTCTCTTTGTAAATCACGTCCCACAAGCAAATTAAATTTCTGGTCCGTTCCACCCAATTCTATATCTGCTTTCAGCTCTACTGAATCCATCCCTTGTGCTAAAGGATACAAAAATTCGTGTATTGATATGGGAACCTCACTCTTAAATCTTTTTGTAAAGTCATCCCTCTCTAACATTCGGGCAACTGTATATTTACTGGCGAGTTTAACTACCTCATCAAAATTCATTTTTGATAGCCAGTGGGTATTATATACTATCTTTAATTTGTCTATATTTAAAATTGAAGCTGCCTGGTCAACGTACGAGCTCGCGTTATAAGATGTTTCTTGCTTTGTCAGCTGAGGTCTGGTTTTATTTCTGCCCGAGGGGTCACCAATCATAGCAGTAAAATCTCCTATTACAAGGACTGCGGTATGCCCTAAATCTTGAAATTGACGCAATTTTCTAAGGACAACTGAATGTCCTATATGTAAATCTGGTCGGCTCGGATCACAACCCAGTTTGACTATTAAAGGTGAATTATTTTTACAGGATTTTTCCAGTTTTTTTAACAGCTCTTTTTCAGGTATAATTTCCTCAACATTTCGGGAAATAATTTTCATCTGCTTGTCAGGTGATAAAAACATTATCTTCTCCTTAGCTCTCTTTCTATATCTCTTTTTAAATCTTTTTTCTTAATCGATTCTCGCTTATCATATGTTTTTTTTCCCTTTGCCAGTGCAATTTCAACCTTTGCCCAGCTTCCCTTAAAGTATAACTTTACTGGAATTAATGTAAAACCCTTTTCAGCAACCTTTCTAGAGAGTTGAGTTGTTTCTTTTTTAGAGAGCAGTAACCGTCTTTCTCTATATGGATCATGATCTGTATAGCCTGAATGGGAATATCTACTGATGTGCACACCATTCATTTTTACTACAAATTTATGAATCGTAATGTAGGAATCTTTTAAATTTATATTCCCTTCCCTTATGCTCTTTACTTCACTGCCTCTTAACACAATACCAGCTTCGCAGGTATCAATAATGAAGTAATCATGGTATGCTTTTTTGTTGGTAGCTACTATTTTTGATTTCATCCAGAATCATTATGGTTAATTATATTTGAATAGCTGTTTAATCATTTTGAATCAAATTTACTCTTCAGTAACTTTGCCGTCCAATTTGCCCGGATGGCGGAACTGGTAGACGCACTAGGTTCAGGGTCTAGTATCCGCATGGATGTGCAGGTTCGACTCCTGTTCCGGGCACTACAAGATTTCTAAAGAGTAAGGGTGAAAGAATTGACTAACATCCCGGGACAATCCATCACTTCCATACTACGTCTAAAATAGGTAGAAACATCGGGAATCATATAGGAATTTTTTCCGACTGCTTCAAGTTCACTCCCAAAAATTCTATAAAATGTATCATCAAATCTCATGGTTTGGATTGGGCTTGTGATCTCGCCATTTTCTACCTGAAAACACGCATATCTTGTTAGCCCTGTAATTCTACCGGAAGGGTTATCACTCCAATTTAAATAATGTACGTTTGAGATAAACAATCCATTTTCAACAGACGACAACACATCTTGAGATGAAAGAGTTCCTTTTTCCATCTTGGGAGAACGAAGGTATTCTCCATTTTCTGCCATGTTCGAGTTTATACCATACTCAGCGGCTGTTCGCGAACTGACCATTGTATTTTTAAGTTCACCATCATTTATAAGAACCAATGATTCAGGAGCAACCTCTCCCTCTGAGTTAAATCTGGGGACCAATCCAGATGCAAAATCTTCAATTAGTGTAAACTTAGGAGATAAAAGTTCATTACTAGATCTCATTTTACCAAACCCACTACATCCCTGCTGAATAGACGCTTCACTTAGACCATTCCATGAAAACATTCCAATAAAATCACTTACAGCTGCTGGTTCAAACCAGACACGATATTTTCCTGGAGGCACCTTTACCGGCTTTCGATTTAATAGCTCGCTTTTCTTTTTTGAGTTATTTATGTAGTCCTCATATTTTTTCTGATTCCACTCCCTACCTGAAAATGTTCCCTTTACCATTTGGTGGTTGGGAGTTACCAGAGAATAATCCAAAGAATATGAATCTGTTTCAAACCAGTGATATAGCCCGAGAGAATTGGCAGACCCTCTAAACATTCTTCCGGATGCCCAAATTCCCACTAAATCTACCCCCTGCATCACTGGCAAAAGCGCATCAATAACTTCGTCATGAGGTAGAAGGTCACAGTGACTGATCTCTTCTGTGGAGCCAGTTTTTTGAGGCTCAACAATATATTTATCTTTTGGTAGCTGTCTTACTTCACCCCTCATTTCATTTAAAACATTTAAAGAAAGGTTTTGATTGTCCTCTTCATTATTGGTAATTGTAAACGTTCTTGAACAGGTTTTACTATCTTTAATTAGGGTTACTGTTATATCTGCATCTTCAACATATCCAGACTGTCTAATCTTAGCGTTATTTATTCTAATAAATTGACTGTCTTCACCATAAAATGTAACTTTCAAGATTTCGCCATCCTTTAGAGAATTAAATAACATTTCGGTGCACTTATTAAATAAATCTTTCATGGGTTAAGCTCCTCCGAAAATATCCACATTACTAAATAAACATACAGGAGAGGCATGGCCAACTCGAATTACCTGATTTGGTTCTCCTTTACCGCAATTTGGTGTTCCATACACCCCAAAAGTACTTTTATCCCCTACATTTTTTAGATTATTCCAAAATGAGTTGCTTATCCCTCGATAATTTGGATTCCTTAATGTCTTTGTAAATTTTCCATTTTCAATTAGTTTCGCATATTCACACCCAAATTGAAATTTATTGCGATAGTCATCAATAGACCAGCTTCTATTACTCTCCATGTAAACGCCGCGCTCAACCGATCTAACAAGCTCATCAAAAGTGCAATCTCCTGGCTCTAGATTTATATTTGCCATTCGATCAATGGGAGCTCGATTCCAAGAGCTCGCTCTAAAGTTTGCTACGCCAGGCACCCCAGATCTTATCTGACTTTCCATTCCTCCCAATCCTCTTACTAGGATTCCATCCTTTATTAAAAACTGTTTATCTGCTTTCAGTCCTCCATCATCATACCCATATGAAGCAAATTGATTAGAGACTGTAGGGTCAAATGTTACATTCATGATGGATGAACCATATCTTAATGTTCCAAAATCTTCAAGCTTAACAAAGCTCCAACCTGCATAATTACGTTCATCACCTAATATTCTATCCACTTCAATTGCGTGACCAATACTCTCATGTATTTGCAACATCATCTGGTCAGATGCTAATATCAAATCTGTTGATTCATTTGGACACTCTTCTGCAGTTAATAATTCCAGTGCCTGCTCTCCAATTCGATTTGCATGAGCTAACATTTCCAATTCATCAAAATATTCCAATCCTATCTGAAAACAGTTTCCACGCATTCCCCCAAAAGTACGTGTCTGCATATTGTTTCCATCCTGTGCGGTAGCTCTCAAATCAAACTCAAGAAGTAAAAATTCCTGATTTATATCACTCCCATTGCTACTGATAAAATGATGGTCAGACTCAACAATCACGCAAAGTGAGCTAGCGCTTACTATTTTATCTGATATTTTTAATTCTCTATTACATTTCAATAGAAGTTCATTCAATTCACCTGCGTTTATTGATTTACGATCTTTTTTATAGTTTGACTGATAATTTCCATCAAATGGAGGGCGAACATTGGAGTCAAAACTGTGCACAGCATAGGGAGCTGTTAATTCGGCTAATTTTGCTGCCTTTTTAGCAGCGTCTGAAATGCCCTTGGCTGATAGGTTTTTTGTGCCATAGTAGGCAATTTGACCGTTTTTTAGTACTTCTACCATAACTCCGTGTGTAGTTGATGAATCATTATACTCAGGGTTACCATCCCTAATCATTCTTGTGGTGGTAGTCTCACGAACTTCTCTAAGACCAACCCAATCTACGGGAACATCAATTGCAGATAATTTAGAATTCAAATCAATCATTGTCTTTCCAATTATTATTAAAAAAATACCGCCAAAGTTAGTTGTTTTTATCTCTATCAAGAAAGAGATTCGGTTCGGCTTTCATTGCAGATGTCACCTTCTCAAACGCATTAATGACATCCTGTGTATCTTCAGGCGAACCCAACAAATAATTCTGCTTAAGCCATATCGATTCCTTTTCACAGAGTCTTTCAGTACAAGGCAAAGATATATTCCTATAGTCAACATCTCTCAACCACGGATACTCTGATGAATCGATTATAAACAAATTTTCTTTATAAAGAGGTTTATATCCTTGGTAGGTATAAATACCCTCTGCCTGCATCGCTTTGAAAAAGGTATCCCTTGAGATACCATTAAACTGTTTTTCATCATATCTGCAAATAAAAATGTGGTTGGCCGACCTTGTGACTTTTGGCAATGTTTGTAAAGTTGATATTCCATCAATATGAGAAATAGATGATTCCAATATTTTTCTGTTTGATTCTCTAACCTTTAGAAAATGATCTAAAGTTTTTAATTGAGGTATCAAAAGCGCTGCCTGAATCGCTGAGATTCGAAAGTTACCACCAAGGTGATTGTGCTCATACCAGCCACCGCTTCTTACTCGTCCACAATTATGATATGAAAAGCAGGAATCCATGAACTGTTCATCATTGGATATTATGATACCACCTTCACCTGCTGCCATATTTTTTGAAGTTTGAAAACTAAAACAGCCGCCAGTTCCAATTGCTCCTACTTTTTTACGATCCCATTCCGCCCCATGGGCCTGGGCTGCGTCCTCTATTATAGTTAGGTTGTTTGATTCAGCTATGGACCTAAGGGAATCCAGATCGCAGGGTGTTCCGCCAATGTGTACCGGTATGATCATCCTCGTCCTATCAGTTATTTTTTCTTTAACTGAATTTGGGTCGATATTGCCCGTATTAATATCGATATCTGCAAATACAGGTATTCCATTGGCCATTAGAACACTTGACGCTGTAGCTATAAATGTGTAGGCTGGAACGATGACCTCATCGCCGGCCTTTAACCCTGCGGCTTTTAGTGCAACCCAGAGCGCGGTAGTTCCGGAGTTGGTTGCAATGGCAAAATCTGAATCATGATAGTTAGAAAAAGATTCACAGAGGCGGTCAACAACCTTGCTTCCTATTCCCCAATTTTCACCGTGAAGACATTTTAAAACTTCATCTTCGATATCTCTTGTAGGTTGGGGCCATACAGGGAATGGCTTTTCCCGTATGGGCGTTCCTCCAAATATTGCTAAACTCATAAATAAATCATATTAATGTATAAAATTACCCTCAAAATTTAAATCTCCTATTCCATTATTAAATTAAAGTTTTCTTGTGAATGTCATAATGACAGTACTAAATAGACAAAACTAGACGCCAAGATGCCTTTTTGGCGCACAATATAGTATAAATTACATTATTTTATCTTGGGTATGGTCTTTGTTGATAAATAGGAGAAAACAATTTAAAATTAAATAGGAGAAAACAATGTCTTTAATAAAATGGAAACCTAATTTATCGATGACATCACATATTAATGAATGGGATAACTTTTTGGATGATTTTTTTGGAAAATCAACAGAAACAAAATCGGAACACTGGCTTCCCAGTGTGGATATTCATGAAAATAAGATTGAATTCAATCTTACAGCTGACCTTCCGGGGCTATCCAAAAAGGATGTTAAAATAAATATAGATGATAGTGTCTTGACTGTTTCTGGAGAGCGACTATATCCAGAAAAGCGTACAGACGTTTACATAATTGAACGTGGATATGGAAAGTTCAATAGATCATTCACACTGCCAGAAAATGTAAATATTGATAAGATCAGCGCATCCTTTAAAAATGGTGAACTAAAAATAATTCTTCCAAAAACAGAGCAAACCATATCAAAATCAAAGGAAATTAAAATTTCTTAAACATACATTCTGGTTAAATATAAAAGGGGCAAAATATTGTCCCTTTTTTATTTAAAAATCATCATTTTCTTTGTAAGAGTTTCAATTAGATTATTTTTGTAATAGTATAATCTGTAAAAATATATACCTGAAACTATATTTTCTCCACTCTTCTTTTCTCCATTCCAATAGACTGAATAAACACCAGGGCTATAATTATTTTGTATTAATCGGCTAATTAAAACACCATTAATATCAATAATATCCAACATAATTTTTCCATATAAGTTAACTTCAAAAGAAATTGTAGTTCCTGAGTTAGATGGATTTGGATAATTATCATTAAGCGTTACTTTATATGCAATCCCATTATTAATGCTTAGCTCACTATTTGTAAAATTATATACCGTGTTAATATCTCCGCAACCTACCATTGGCGCGCCATTGTTATTATACCAGCAGTTAAAACTTTTACCGTACTCAACAACTGTATCAACGGAAGAAATCCATAATTTCAAGTAAAATTCTTCTCCTCCGTTTATTCCCTCATCTATATTTTGAGAGGTTCCATCGTCACCGTAAATCGCAAGATTTATATATGAGATATTGTCCACTATCGTAATTTGAGTTGCTCCCGCACAGTTTCCCTCTCCATCAAATGCTGCCACCCAATCATCCGAATATAATGGTAATTCATTTATTGTGGCCTGTCCCTGAAATACTCCAGACTGGTTAGTTGGATTTACTAACCCCTCCCAAGGACACTGAGAAAGTAATTCAGTATCATTTATGAAAATGACAACAATACATAATGACAGTATTTTAAAATTCATTATCAAATTTACTATATAAAAAAACAGGGGGACAACTTATGTCATCCCCCTGAAAGTAATTGAATCAGTATTTGATTATTTCAGCAATACCATTTTTTGAACTGCAGAGAAAGAACCAGATCTTAATTCATAGATATACATTCCTGCACTGACAGGGATACCAGAGTCATCTCTTGAATCCCACACAACAGTCTTATATCCAGCAGTCTGTGAACCACTAACGAGCGTTCTTACTTCTTTACCCATTAAGTCATAAACAATTAGCTGAACTTCAACAGATTCAGGGAGCATATACTGAATACTGGTCACCGGGTTAAATGGATTGGGAAAGTTCTGCGCTAATCCAAATTCCTGTGGAATATTCTGGAAGAGTAAGTCAACTTTACTTAGTTCCATCGTAGGGGCAAACTCAACTGATATTGGTGCTGATACAAAATCACCATAGGTAAATACCAACTGCTCGCCTTCAAACGCACCATCCTTACCACTGGTAGTATTATCATTACCATAGACAGCGGTAGTCATTAGATTTCCATCTTCAAGAATTTCTAACTCACCAACCAAAATACCATCCTGTGTTGTTACAGATACCTTTTCTCCAACAAAATAATCGATGTGCTCAAAAGATACAGTTCCATTTAAGAACATAAACTGATTGGTTTTGTTAATCTCAGGATTGACATCCAAAGCGATCTGTCTAGCTGAAAAGCCACCGCCAGCAGGATACTGAAAATTAGAAACGGCATTGTTTACCTTTATCCAATACCCATAACCATTTTCAAGAGCGGTCAGAGTATTCAAAAATCCTGGTCCATTTGGATCAAAGAATGTAGCTCCATTATCACCAAATCCTGTAGCATATACCAAATTACCACTATTAATCAGTGAGGCAAATGCATCTTCAGGTGCCATATTTGGATCTAGCCAGAACCCAGCAAGATTCCATCCACCCTGCAGATCAATACCATAATTTTGTGGAATGCCCATTCCAGATGCAGATAGGTTTGTCCCATTGAATACCTTCACCCAATAACCAGACCCAGCATCAATTGAGGTCAAGGTATTTAAAAAACCAGGACCATTTGGATCAAAAAATACAGACCCATTATCACCAAATCCCGTTACATAAATCAGATTACCATCTGATATCAATGAGCTGAAAACATCTGCCGGTGCGTTTTCTTCAATATCTACATCAAAAGACATAAGGTTCCAGTTATTCATTAACGCAATGTCATCTGTATCTCCAGGTGGTGGACCATCACCTGCAGTAACAAGCAGCTTGAGCGATGTAAACGCAGGATTATCAAGTACTAAACTCTCCTGCTGTGTCATATCCACATTGATCATACCTCCACCAAAAGCATCCTGTAATATGAATGTACCTAAACCAGACCAGCCTGAGTTGTTCCAATTTAGAACTATCATATTATCTTCTGGATACTGAAGAGCAATTCCAAATTCCTTTTCAACTCCTACATCCACACCAAGTATCTGAGTATAGTATCTGTCACCCATCCAGGTCAGCGCTACGTCAAATGACGGTGGTGGTGGAGCAGGTGGTGCGTACAAGTCAATACCCGGATCAAATCCGTCTGTGGCGTTGCTCGCAAAACCAAAAGATATACCGTATGTAATATCATTTCCTGTAGCTGTCATAGAAGCTATAAACTCACCTGGACCTGGCTCATTCAGGACATTGATATAATCATATTTAGTTTCCTGAGCTGTGGTTCCAGACGCGTCCATTACCATCAGAGAAACATCATAGGTCCCCTGCATTGTATAAGTATGGGATGGGTTCGGCGTATTACTTGAACCACCATCACCAAAATCCCAAAACCATGCAACAATTGGAGTTCCAAAGTCTACAGATAGATCAGTAAACTGTACATTCAATGGAGCAAAACCATCGGTTGGGCTTGCTTCAAAATCTGCAACAAGAGGTGCATCAACCACTACCTCAACCGTAATCGCTTCCGAGATTCCAGATGTATAGACAGCTCTAACACCAAATATATGGAATCCGTTTGGAACATTATCATTTACATAGAGTGTATCTGGAAAAACCTCTTCAATCAGAGATCCATTCCGATACACATTATATCCAAGCAGCTCACGATCACGAATTGACTCATCCTGTGAGTTGTATTCGATGGTCTTATAGGTTATATCTACGGTGCCCACAAGTGAAGTCTCACCTTTTCCAATGGGCAGGTCTTCTCCATCAATATAGGAAGTTGTTATTGAGTTTACATGATTTCTCGCACCTACTGTAAAATCTACGCTTTCCATATCAGCAAACTCGCCTCCGGTACCAATAACTTCTCCATCAAGTGTCAATTGATAATATCCCTCACCATAAGTACAGCAGATACCATCACCATAGGAGTCATATATGGTCCACGTGTAGTCACCTGTTTCCAACTCAATCTCCATGGTATAAAGCGCATCATTTTCAAACCCTTCACCGGTTTCAATAATCTGACCATTTTGATCTACCAAATCCCAAGAGGTTTCACTGGCCCAACCATCTGTAAAAAGTTCTATGGTTAACAAGCCATTTCCGCCGCCGCCGCCACCTTCACCAGTGGGAGAGTGCCAGTTCAGCACAACATCATTATAGTTTACAACCTGAGCACTCAAGTCAGTTGGCGGATAAACAAACTCACTTAACTCTATCACACCCATATTATAATCAGAGTCACCTACATTTATGGTTGTTGTAAATGTCTCCAGATTACCATATGCAACTTCTACATCATATGTCTGTCCGCTAAATACTCCATCGATGTTGAAGCTACCATTGGGCGCAGTGATAGCACCAAAATCTGCATATCCACTTAGCGTAACAGTTGCCCCACTAAGAGGAGTTCCAGTTCCAAACTCAACAACTTGTCCAAAAACACTAACAGATGGGATAGCTGTAAGAGTAAAATCAATTTCTACAACCTGCTCAGAGTTAACCGTGACATTTGTCTCAACATCATCTTGATAGCCAACTAAGTGTGCGGTAACATCATATGTCCCTGGCTGTACTGAAAGTGAATAGGTACCATTGTTATCTGCATAAGTTTCATCACCGTCATCAGTTGATATCATCACATCAGAAACATCTCCCATGCCGCCATCTAATGTAACAGTACCTTCCACAAAACCGGGAGGTTCACCGATCTCAAAGAAATCTATGATTCCCTGAAGTGCATCCTCAAGTGAGTTATTTCCACCTAAACCTGCGATCTCAAAAGAAGAGCCAATGGTCTTATAACTACCCGGGTCATGTGCAACACCACAGTTGTAGCCAACCTGGTCATTCCTGAATACGGTAAAGGCATCATCATTGGCAGGATCTATTTGGTCTATCCAATTGTTTTCACCTGAATAATTCCAGCTATATCCTTCTAGGAATCCCTGACCAACAACCTGCGTAAGATCACCCGTACCATCTCCAACAGCGGTTATACCAAACTCAGGCCCAAAATCGTATCCACCCTGAAACTGTGGATCATAGTACCACATATCTCCACCTTCCATGTAGAGGTTTCCACCTGAGTTGATATAATCGATGAGAGGCTGTTCAGCTCCTCCGCCTATAATCGTATTACTTGAATAAATTCCCAACAGGACAAATACAGCATCCATTCCTATGAGGTCATACTCATCCAAACTTGTAGCAATCATGACCCCACCAGGATATATGTCCTGCAGGGCATCTTGAATTGCTGATCCAGTTGGCGTTGGATCAAGGTCAATGATCACAAGCCCAACATCCACATATTCAATAGTTACAGTTACAGAGTTGGATGGCTCCGACTCTCCGCCATCATACTGAGCAGTAACAAAATAAGTATAGGTTCCATCAGCAAGGTCATTGTCCCACGCTTCTGTAGGTACAACAAAATCTATCATTTCACTATCACGATAGACATTGTATCCCAACAGATCACGTGTGATCGGACTTGTAATTTGCGGATCCGCTGTTGGGATACTGGTTATCTTTGCCAGAACATGTTCATCCAACTGTGGCTGAGCATCTGCGCGCATGATAGTTGCATTGGGGTTTGGAGTTGATGGCATAGGATCAAGCACAATAGAGTTGACAAACTCTGTTGAGATCAGGGCCCTGATCATAAGATCTGTAACACCCGTTAAATTACTCCATGAGAATCCATCTACTGTGTACCATGAGTATGCATCATCTGCTGTTCCATCACCACCAGCGTAGTATATATCTACACCTGGGGTTTGTCCATCACGATACTGAACACTGAGATAGAACCACTGGTCAGCTTCGATCTCAATACCACCAAAATCAATAAAATACCAGGAACCCTCTGGGTCACCTGTCAAATTTGCTGTACCATTAGCAATGACATCATTTGCATCTGGACCACCTGCACTGCCACCTAACACGTTCCAGTCAAAGTCTGTCGCGCCTGGGTCAAATGACATCTCAAATTTTCCTGTATTCAAAATACAGTCTTCCGGATAGGTAAATCCAACCGCAAGCTGGTTTGTAGACGATGGAGGATTACTCACATACCAGTGATTCTCATAGGTTCCGTCATCATAGTATAACTCAATTGCGTTTGGATCAACAGGAGGATTCCATGTCAAATGAACATCGGTCTGTTGAGATACCGTTGCCTGGAGTCCTTCCGGGGGCCACAGAGGTTCAGTGAACTCAAGAAGGTCAATTGTACCAACATTCACATCGGTTCCACCTACATCTAACTGCTCATTGTAGCTCTGATATCCATCTTTTGAAATTCTTAAATTATAGCTATGATCGCCATAGACACCAGCAAGACTAAAATTACCACTGCCATCTGTTATCGCTCCGTAATCAGCATAACCGGTAAGAGTAACCTCAGCGCCGGAAAGTCCATCCGGGGCATCATATCCTGTTACATTACCTGATACAGATACAACTGGGTATCCCTGAAGCGCAAAGTCAACGGTTGTTGTTTGTTCTTCTAAAATTTCAACTCCTGTCTGCGAATCAGTCATATAACCCATTAAACTTGCTGTTACGGTGTGAAGGCCAACAGGCGCCTCAAAACTATAGGTTCCATCATCTCCTGTCTGTCCCAGTGAGCTACCGCTTAGATCAATATCTACACCTGATAGCGGAGCGCCATCCTGATCTGAAACAGTACCCTCTAATGTTCCAAAGATCAATACAGGGACATTGAATGGTACCACATCCTCAGTGGTAAACTCACCACCGCTTGCAAATACTTCACCAAACATGGACAGCTCGTAAGAGCCTTCGCCCCATCCACAGCAAATACCATCACCAAATGCGTCATATATGGTCCAAACATAGTCACCGGTATTAAGTGCCCAGCTAACATCCACCATACCACCTGCTTCGGTATATGGTCCGCCAGAATCAACCATATTACCACCAGCATCCACAAGATCCCAGGTGGTTTCTCCAGGAAAATCATCCAGCGTAATATGCATATCAACCATAACAACATTTGGATCAAAATAAACGGTTATCTCTACCACATTGGTAGGCTCTGATTCGCCACCATCATATTGGGCTGTCACATAATATTGATAGACGCCATCTGGGACATTCATATCATCATACATTTCATCCAGCGTAGTCTCCAGCATTACATCATTTCGATATACTTTATAATGCTGAAAATCACGGGTATTCAGGTCAAACAACTTGTAGTTCTCTGGCTGCCCTAACTGTCCACTAGCAATTGGGAGAATCTTTGTTTCTGAGTAGTCAGTATTAGTTGTTCTATTGCTAAGAACAATCGGATCATTTCCAATTTCAAGACCTCTGCTATCAGCAGATATTGAGCCCTGAATATTCCAGTTGTAGTTTAAGCCATAGCTGGTTGCCATGGACTCCCATGCGGTACCATCTAACGATAAAAGATCTCCATAAAATGGCACGGCAGGTCCCGCGTCACAGCCTGCAGGAAACTCTCCTGCTGGCTGGCTTAGACCAAATCCGATCCACAGCTCATCAGATGCATCGATCTGAACCGGAGAATCTAGGGTTACTGTGTTCCACTGTTCATACACAGGGTCGTTGACCGCCTGCTCATATAATAAAATACCTGCGTTTGCACCCATCCATATTTTCAGGGTGAATGCTGTTGATATTCCACGAGGGAAAAAGTCAACTGAATGTAAATAATAGCCATCATATCCAACAATATCTGATGCATCCCACTTAGCTGCATAGGACCAGTCACCGCCATTAGTTAGGCCAATACCATCGTTGTTCTCACCGTTGTCCCAGTTAATAGTAATATTATTTGGATCTTCAGGAGCATCCCACTCCAGATGAACATTGACCTGTGACTCAGACTGCTGAGCATAACCACTCAAATTTGCTGGAGGCCAAAGATCCTCAAAAAGTGCAGTTATATATCCCGGCATAACCAATTCATTCGACAAACCGTTCTCATCTGTAACTGTCAAAGAAACTGTATAGACACCTTCATCATAAATATGAGATGGATTTTGCTCAGTACTGGTTGAACCATCTCCTAAGTTCCACTCCCAGGATACGATATCATATCCAGGATCGGTTGTGGACTCATCCATAAAATTTACAGAAAGAGGCGGAAAGCCCGCTGTATTATCTGCACTGAACGCTGCTGTAGGACCACTAAACGGAATTACAGTCACAAAATCTGTTTTTGTTTCTGTATCCATAAGTCCTGTAACATCTGTGATCGTAAGAGAAACTGTGTAGTTTCCGTCGGACTCATAGGAGTGAGTTGGATTTTGCTCATCACTCATATTGCCATCACCAAAGTCCCAGGACCAACCAACTACATCCGAAGAACCCATCACTGACTCGTCTACGAATGAAACAGTCAACGGAGGGTATCCTGATGTATTCTCAGCGCTAAAGTCTGCTGTAGGCTGGCTCACACCAGTTGGTGTGATCTTAAGAACAAGACTGGTAATAGCCGGATTATCAAGTGTCAAACTGTTTTCAGTAGTCATATCAACTGAGACCAACATTCCTCCAAAAGCATCCTCAAGCATGAAAGAACCCAGAACACCCCAGTTAGTGTTGTCCCAGGTAAAGTCAATTAAACCATTCGTATCGTAGGCAAGCGAAATGCTAAACTCATGTTCAACCAGGTCATCCACCGAACCATTCAATATTTGTGTAAAATACCTGTCACCATTCCAAATTAGAGCCGCATCAAATGACGGCGGCGGAGGTGGCGGAGGCGCATAAAGGTCATACATCTCATCATATTCGTCTGTCGCATTAGGAGAAAATCCAAAATTTAAATCGTAACCAAATGATGGCCCATCTGCTCTCAAGGATAGCGCAAAATCAGGGTCTCCTGGCTCAATATCAACGACCCGAATATATCCTTCCTTGGTCTCTGTGGATGAACCTGTATCATCAGTGACAGTCAAGGATACCGTATACTCACCTAAATTTTCATATGTATGAGTTGGACTCTGCTCGTCACTCATATTGCCATCACCAAAATCCCAGGACCATGATGTAAGCTCATATCCAGTACTTGGAACAGACATATCTATAAAACTTACCTCAAGTGGAGGCATTCCAACCGACGGATCCCCTGAAAAATCAGCGGTTATAACCACAGGCTCCATAACCATAATGTAATCGCTCATGGTCTCAGTTATCACTATTCCATTGTTATCTGTTGCGGTAAGAGATACGCTATAAGTCCCAGAATTTTCATAGGTATAGCTGGGGCTCTCATCGGTACTCATACCACCATCACCAAAGTCCCAGGAATATTCAGAGATAGTTGTATCTCCCTCAGTTGTCATATTTGAAAATGCAACCGTAAGTGGAGAGTAACCACTTGTAGGATCAGCTGAAAAGCTAACGTCCGGACCCTGTACAGGAGCTCTCGGAGTAAACTTAAGTTTTAATTGGTTAAAAGCAGGATTGTCAAGCATTAGAGAGTTTTCAGAAAGCATATCCACACTTATCATTGCTCCTCCAAAAGCATCCTCCAAAACACATGAGGACATAACCGATGTCCACCCTGAGTTGTCCCAAGAGAGATTGATCATGCCATCATCTGCAAATTGTAGGCTAAGTCCATATTCCACTTCGCTGGTTGTACTTCCAACGATCTGTGTATAATAACGGTCGCCACCCCAAGTAATTGCCATATCAAATGATGGTGGTGGTGGCGCAGGCGGTGCATACATATCAAAATCACTATCATAAGAATCGGTTGCATCTGGGTGCACACCCCATGTCACATCATATGTTGAAGTACCACCTGAGCCTGTCATCATAGCGGTAAATTCTAATTCGTCACTGGGTGGCTCATCACCCATCACAGTTACCGACTCTGATGAAGAATCTTCCAGCTCGCCATCACTTGCAGTTAAGGTAACCTCATAGGTTCCATCCGTTGAATACATATGTGTTGGACTTTCATCCATTGAACTGTTTCCATCGCCAAAATCCCAGCTGTATGTCAAAATATCACCATCTGGATCGGTAGATGCATTTGAGAACATAACGGTCAAACCATCGGCACTCCAAGTCCAGGATGCGGCAGGAGAACTATTAACATCCTCTTCTTGTACGGTCACACTTACAGTTGATTCAACTGATGGATCAAAAGGCTGATGGCTAGGGTCAACAAGCTGCACCGTGATAGAGTGGTCCCCCACCGGTACACCAGCAAGAGAAACCGGGCCTGCTTCATAAACCATGTAATCACCATAGGCGTTTGGTGAACCATTCACCAATACATGAACATGACCATCACAGTCATCACATCCAGCTCCACCAATGGTGAAATCTGTGGTCGAGTATTCAACAGTGAAATCACCGGAGCTGAGGATAGAACCATCTGCAGGAGATGTAATTGAAACTGTCGGATCTGTTGGTGCAGAATAATCTGTTGGGGTTACTAATAACTTTAACTGTGTAAAAGCAGGGTTATTTAAGGTTGTACTTGTCTCTGAAAGCATATCCACATTTATCATCACTCCGCCGAATGCATCCTGCAAAACACACGAGCTCATCATATCACTCCAGCCGGTATTATCCCAGGTGATGGTGATCAAGTTATCACTTCCATATGCCAAGGCAACAATATACTCATGCTGACTTAAATCTCCGTCGCCAGCAAGAATTTGGGTATAGTACCGGTCTCCATCCCATGTCAGGGCAGCATCAAAGGCTGGTGGCGGTGGCGCTGGTGGTGCGTACATATCATAATCAGCATCAAACGCATCAGTTGCATTTGAATTAAAACCAAAGGTCAGGTCATAATCACTACCACCTCCAGAAGCATTCAGAGAGGCAGAGAAATTCTGACTATACCCTAACGATATAAAAAGGCTAAATAATAAAATTACCGGTCTTACTTTAAGATTGCTCAACATGTTATTCTCCTGCTTTACTTAATTAAGAATTAATTTCTCTGAACACACACTTCCCCCAGCTCATTTATAAATAAGTTTATTATCAATACGTTAAATTGATATGAGAATTGTAATTCAGATTGAAATATTTTGTTATTAAAAAAGGTGCCAAATATAGGAATGCCCAATTTATGCTCCAAGAATTACCTTAAACAAATGATTAAAAATCAGTTTCATTTCATTTGACAAATTCATTTGTTATATCATTCCATTTAAGACTATTAAAATTAGATTATTTTAATAGAAGCATTTTCCTTGATTTTACAAACTTTTCTGTTTTTATCTGGTAGATATAGACTCCACCACTAAGCTTCTTTCCAAATCGGTCTGTAGCGTTCCAATTGATTTTATATTGACCCGGCTCCTGAATACCTTCATTAATAGAAGTAACCAACTTACCAGATAAATCATAAATCAGCACCTGAACCTCTCCCCTTTCTGGGATATCATAGGCAATCTGAGTGCTCGGATTAAAAGGATTAGGAAAGTTTTGATATAGATTGAATGACTCTGGAACCATTGACAGAACTTCAATCGATAACAACTCAGTAGCATCAATGTTGAAGGTAAATATCTGTGAGCTTTGCACATCAAACTCTCCGTCGTGTGCTTTAACATACCAGGTCAACATGTAATTTGAGACTTGATTCTGTTCCATCAACTCATAGATATCCTGTACTGGTATTGTCCAATGGGCTTCCTCGCCTACAAACAAAGAATCATCTATAAAATTATCGGTTCTAAATATACTGTAATGAACAATATCTCCATCCACATCTACTGCCTCAGACCATGAAAAACTTAATGTGTCCAACAGATCATCATCATCACCAATAAAAATAGTTTCGTTATCTTCAGGTGTTAAAAGGTCAAACGCCAGCGGAGCATCATTCACTGCGTTAACTGTAATAGAGACTGACGCTGTAT
>CEUS01051795.1_pt1 | contig 77139 bp, 73 predicted proteins | sample 427031 | NCBI WGS metagenome assembly CEUS01 (sample SAMEA2622837, study PRJEB7988) | marine metagenome | biome: marine biome (ENVO:00000447); feature: marine epipelagic mixed layer (ENVO:xxxxxxxxx); material: "saline water (ENVO:00002010), including plankton (ENVO:xxxxxxxx)" | depth 140 m
CAAATTCCGGGCTATTAAATAAAATAAATCACACAATGGTTGATCCAGTTCCACGTGCATTTAATTTAGACCCTAATGGAGAATACTTATATGTAACAGGATTAACTACAGGAAATCTCTTAACATATAAAATCAATTCTAATAATGGGAGATTAGATCTGAAATATAAAACTAAAGTAGGACAATCTCCTATGTGGGTAATGATAATCAACCCAAATTAACAAAAAGCTATGACAGATATCATTATTAGTAATGGACAAATAATTGACGGAACTGGAAAACCTAAATTTAATGCAGATATACTTATATCTGGATCAAACATAGATTATATAGGTGATACTTCTGATATCAATGCAGATATAGAATTAAATGCAAAAGGGAAAATCGTTTGTCCAGGATTTATCGATATCCACACACATGCTGATTTTCCTATTTTTGTTGATGGTTTATCTCAAAGTAGTCTAAGACAAGGTATTACTACACTAGTCACAGGTAATTGTGGACATGGACCAGCTCCATCTCCAATCAATGAAATTACAAAACGAAATGTTATAGGCTTTAATGAAGAATGGGGAATTGATATTGAGTGGAATACTTTCGAAGAATATTTGGAAAAACTTTTTACTAAAGGAATTTCTACTAATATTGCTCCCCTAGTACCCCATGGCACTATACGACTCGCAGCAATGGGATCAGCAGAAAGAGAACCTACTCAAAAAGAACTAAATCACATGGAATCACTCATTGCGGAAGCAATGTCTGCTGGTGCTATTGGAATCTCAACGGGATTAGAATATTCTCCAGGTCAATATGCCAATCAAAAAGAATTAATTTCTTTAACAAAAGTTGTAGAAAAATACGGGGGAATATATGCAAGTCATATCCGAGAACGTGGAGACAATTTTGAACAATCTGTGAAAGAAGCATTAAATATAATTAAACATTCAGGAGTACCTGGAGAATTATCTCATCTTGTTCCCCGACCCTATGCTCCCAAAAAATCGTTTGAAAAAGTCTTATCACTAATTAATAAAGCACGTACAGAAGGTTTGGATATAGGTATAGATACTTTCCCTGATATATGGGGCCCTGCACATCTTGTTGATCTTTTGCCTCGCTGGATTTGTGATGGTTCTGAAGAAGCTATCATTGAAAGACTGTCTAACCCTAAAACAGCTACTTTATGCAAAAAATATTTTAAAAATCCAACAAATTATCTTTTACGAACAGGATCATTTGACTTTTTTTTCTTGTCTCATTCAAATTCATACCCTGAATTAATTGGAAAATCACTTAAAGAAATATCTATATTATTAAAACTACATCCTATAGAAACAATACTAAAATTAGCTGCAGCTGATGGAAAAGATTTTGCAAATGTACTTATACGACATATTTATGCAAATCAAGATGATCTTGAAAAACTATTATTAGACCCATATTGTAGTATTGAAAGTGATGGTGCCATAGGATCTACTTCAGGCATATTAAAAAATTTAGTTATGAATAGATCAAGTTATGGATTTGCTCCAAGATTTCTTCGAGAATACGTAATCGAAAAAGAAATGTTTACTATTGAAGAAGGCATCCGAAAATTAACTTCTCTTCCAGCAAAATCTGCATCCCTAAAAAATATAGGAAAAATTGAAAAAAACATGGCTGCTGACATTGTCATTCTAGATCAACAAAAGTTGAGAGATAACACAACAGATAATTTACCACAAGTATACCCTGATGGTATCGATATGGTAATTGTAAATGGCAAGATAGTTATCGAGAACGAGACCCATACAAAAAAAATGCCGGGGAAACTTATAAAATCAGCTTTAAGAAAAATGTGATTTCTTCAAATCAGACTGTACATGAAAAATGTTAGTGTTTCCAGATTTGAGTGGTTGTGGAAAAAATACCGGTAACCGCTCTAACCTTGGTTGAAAAGTTGGACGACCTCTAACTATTTGCTTATTCCAATCATCCCAGGACATACCTAATCCCGTAAGTGGAAATGCATCAACTGCACCATATGACAATAATAAAAGTCTTCTAGGATTTTCAGATAAATTAGGAGCAGAAGCATGCAAGGTTCTTACGTGATGAATTGAAATTGTACCAGTATTCATAGTCATAGGTACTGCTTTCACCATATCAATATGATCACCATTGACGGCACCTACAAAATAACCATCTTGATGGTGACTTATCTCAGGCCATTTGTGTGAACCAGGAATTACTAACATACAACCATTTTCTTCAGTCGCATTATCTAAAGGAACTCCCACTGCCAATAAATCATCATTCGTATGTGGGTAATGCCCCCAATCAGTATGCCATTCTATTTGTCGACCACCTTCTGGCATTTTCATATTCAATTTCGTCGCTTGGAGACGAATATCAATACCTATTAAATCCTGAAGAATATCTAATAATGAATTATCTCTCATTATATCTTCATAAACTGAATGCACGTTATGTGGATTTTTAATTCGAGTTAATCTTGGGTTCTCTGATGAATGATCTGATTCGAGACCAAATATATCATCTTCTTCAATAACTAAGCGAGATTTCTCAACAAATTGGTCTGTCACATCAGAAAGAGCATCAATTTGTGTTTTACTAAACACACCTTCAACGCTTAAATATCCATTTAACTCATAAAAGTCTAATTGCTTAACATCTAGCATATACATACCCCTCATACTACTTATACTATAAAATTACTAAAAAGTTAATAAGCATTATTTTTGACCTATACTTGAGACATTGTAACAACTCCAACTAAAATCAATAAAACACCAATGATTTTAGTTGAATTTAACTTTTCTTTGAAAAAAACTATACCGATCAAAACACTAATCACTATTCCTACTTCTCTAGTAGGACCTAAATAACTTAATGGGACAAAAGTCATCAGAGTCAATATAGAACCATAAACACTAAATAGTAAAATTCCTGTGGCACAAATGGACAGAATATTTTCTCTACCAAATACAATGATTTCTGAAGTAGTATATTTTTTTAACATTAAAGGTATTACACATACTGAAATTCCAGCAATCATCAAATACATATACAATGCAGGTAATGGGAATGCATCAACTGAATTCAGTATCTCCTTATCCCAAACATGATACACAGCAGTACTAATTGCAGCAATAAAAGCCATAAGTACTTGCCTTCTAAAAAATATTACACGGAAAGAATTAATAGAAAAAACCCTGCTACCAGGTATAAAAAAGATAAAATACGCACCAAATATAATACCCACGATAGCTAAAATGCCTAATAATGTAGGTCTTTCCGCTAAAATAAGTATAGATAATATTGGAGTTAACGTAATACCTACTCCCCGTGCAACTGGATATGCAACAGAAAAATCATTATCCTCATAGCTATATGCAAGACATAAAAAATACATTAAATGTAATATTATTGTACCAGCTACAAAAACCCAATACTTAAAACTCATATCAACCTGAAACCAAGTAAAAATCCCCAGAGGCAAAAATAATAGTGTTGCTGCCACTAAAGCTAAACTCATATGTAAATCTTTTATGGCAGAACGCTTTAGATTTAAATTCCAGATAACATGTAATATCGATAAAAATATCACTATAAGAACTATCGTAATAGACATTATTAACTCAAATTTCCTTAACTTAGTTGATTAACGCAAACAATAACCAAATAATGCGTCAAAGCATATTATTTAAAAATAAAAATTTCAACAAACTCTCAAATCTCATAAACTATTACTGTACTTCCATACTCAATCGATATTTCTTAATTGATTTAATCTTGGTTGAAAAAAACGATATCCGATATAGAGAATAATTACAGACAATCCGACTACAACTAAAGTAATCATTAAATCCCCCCATATTTGAGATAAGGCAAATATGGATATTCCAAACAAACTATTTAAAATTATTGCCAATATTAAATATAATGGTTTACGAAAATAAACAGATGCTGCAACCACCAATGAAACTCCTAATTTCATAATTATGGTTGCCACGTTATTAACAATCCCTACTAAAGGCATATAGGTTGGTAAATGGGACATTTCTAAAATCTGTTGCTGAACTTCAGGAGTAACAGGGATATCTAAAAGATTATTCGAATATAAAAAATATACTACAAACAAACCAGATATACTCATACCAACTAATAAGATAGATTCGATACCAGCGTAACCAATTACATAGCCTATTACAGAAACTTGTAAATTCCTTCTCACTACAGGAATGAATCGCATAGCACAATAACGTAAACATTCCTCTGTCACTCCACTAAAAGAAATAAACCAAATACTCTCTATGACAACTGAAAGTGTAAGCAAATTTTCTAGTGCTGTAATTGTAAGAATTGGTATTCTAAGAATCTGAGTTAATAGAAAAAAACTAACTCCTACTGCTATGATACTAATTGCACTTCGACGATTTGACGCATGAGACACAAAAAATAGCATCAGGAAAATAGGTAATCCAAAAGCTACAAAAATTTGTATCAGAAAGAATATCTCAAGCATATCTAAGCTTTCGTAAAAATTATTCTTCTAATTGTTTTTATTTTTTGTTAACATCATATCTTGTTGCATATGATTTTTGACGCGCAAACATTTCACGAAGTTCTTCTGCAGATGAAGCATTAGCCATATCTGCCATAATGTCTTCTTCCAATTGTTGCATCTTAGCTACTTTATCTGAGACTTCAGTTAATTTATCAGCAGGAAATTTACATGCACCGTGTTCATCCATATGTACTATTTCCCCTGGTGACACATCCATACTTGCAACAGAAACAGGAGCATTAATCGAATATACTCCGCTATCACCATGCCCAGAAGCTACTCCACCCAAAATATATTGAAAATCCATTTCTCTAATTTCGTCTACATCACGAGAGACTCCATTTGTTATCATTCCAACACACCCCATTGCTTTCATTGCTGTTACCATCATACCCCCGGCTATTGCAGCTTTAGGTGCTATCTCAGGAGGATATTTCTGTTGAACAACCAAAACTGCAGGCTTTGGAGATGCTTCTATAGCAGCCATTACATCAATCAATGTCAACTTCTTATAATTAGGATCCGCTACACCATAAACAGCTGTAACTGCATATCCAACCTTACTTTTTAAATTAGGATACATTGCACGAACAGTTCCGTCTGTATACCAATTTTCAACCCAAGGATTATATAAGCCCAAACACAATGGATTTCCTGGATACGTTGCCACTACATTAGTTATTGCCGGAGTATTAAACTCAGTTAGTTTTTGCAACATTTCTTCATTAGATAAATTAGCCAAATTAACCTCCAATAGTTTTTAATTACAACAATTCTAGGTTAGCACAATACAAATGTAAGTTCATCTTAATAACTTATGCCCCAAAATATTACTTCACGCAGCCATCTTATATGATTTAAATACATCTGAAGCATGTTGTACCAAATTTTCAGCATATTGATCAATAACTGCATTATTATTAGTCATGAGCCTAGCCCATGTATGTCTCAAAACATGAGTGTTAACCCATTTCAAATCAGCCATTTTTGCATACCTTGATAAATTAAGAGTGAAACTCTTGGGAGCTATATCAAACAGTAGATCGTCAAATTGCATTTTGGTAAAAGACAAACCTTTAACTTTTAATGCAATATTAATAGTCTCCAAAATCACTTTAGGTATATATCTATGAACTACATCCCCCTTTTGAGTAACAGATTCAAGGATAATTTTTGTCCCAATAGAAAAATCAACAACTTTGATATTTAAAACTTGTGAGCGAGTTAAACCTGTAGTAAGAATAAGCATAATAATAGCTCTATCCCTTAAACCCGCATGACTTTTAGGCAAAATACTTAACAATTTATCAATATGGTGGCTATCCAAATATTTTGGAGATGTTTTAGAAACTTGAGGCCTTTGAATACCAATACACGGATTATTTGAAATCATACCAAGCATAACTGCGAACTTATAAAAATTTTTAAGGGAGGCTATTCGCATTGAAATAAGTCCTCTACTAGGCATTAAACCTTTGTGATCAACAGAAAAACAATATTCAGTAACTCTAGCTTCTGTTACTAAACCAGGATCACTCTGTAAGCCTGGTCGATTAAGGAATTCTATTAAATAACGTTTATATTCCTCAGATGTACGCTTAGACTTAATTCCCCCTCTAGATAATGAAGCAGACCATAAAGATATACATTCATCCCAATTATCCATCATACCTCCAATATTTATTGTGTTAGACAAACATATAAATATTAAATCCGTCTAGGATAAATTAGTCCTTAATATAATTAGTTCTATATAAAAAATAAATAGAAAATTAAATCATTCCACCAGTAAATCTAATAAGTTTTTTTTGCAAAAAAGTATTATTTTACTTTCTCATAGTCTAATTACTACGAGTTCACAAGCTCGTATATACATTTCTTATATACGAGCTTAGATTAAACCATATATGGATATGACGTTCTTAAATAATTAAGGTCTATATTTTTAATCTATCTAACAAAAATTATGACATCGATAAATTGTGATAATATTTTTTTCAAAAACAGCTCTTCAACTTAACATCTGTATATACAAAACTTCTGTAAAACAATATTTTCAGAAAATTAACACTCATAAGTACTTACATATTTGATATATATATCTGATACTTTAAATAATTGTTAAATAAACAGGAAAATCAGATGATATACAGTATTAAAGAAGCAGCTCAACACCTTAATGTTTCAGAAATGACTATACGTCGAAAAATAAAGTCGTCAGATTTAGAATATGTTCGAGAAAAAACCCCTCAAGGATTCATCTATCGAATCTCTATCCCTGAATCAACAGATTCTAATAATTCAATTAATAATACTAGTAAAGAACAACTCATACATGCTAATAAAGAAATAATACTGTTGAAAAACATAATTAAATCATTAGAAGCTGATAAGGAATATTTACATAGTCAATTAACTGATTTAATAAGGAATCAAAGAATCACCAATGCTTCTAATAATATTTCATGGTGGTCTAAATTAGCTGGCAACCATAGTAAACCACTCTCACAAATAGAAGAAAGAATTAAAATACTAGAAGAAGATTACAATAACCAATCACATCAAATTAAAACAATAGCTAATCAACAAAAACAAGATGTAACAAAAAAAAATATATCCTGGTGGCGACAAATTTTCAAATAAAATGCTTATGATATGGATTTCAAATATTACTTAAACACTTAACAGGAGGCAACCGAAGTGTCCCAACAAAAACATCGAATACTAAGTATAAATGCCCACCCCCATGATTTTACTCACTCTGCTGGAACATTAGGCATACATGTCGAAAAAGGAGATCACGTCACAGTAGTTTCTGTTACGTCTGGTGCTTTTACTCACAATGAAGAACTCCGCGACGAATTACTTAAAAATAAAGATAAACAAGATACATCAATAGTAAATGTCAATATTGACAAAATTTCTAAATCAAAAACTCAAGAATTAGAGAAAGCATGTAATATTTTTGGAATTACTGATGTTAGAATGCTCGGTTATCCCCAGCCTTTTAGAGTCCAGGATTTCCCTCAATCGATAGATTCCATCTCAGAAATTATTACAGAAATAAAACCTACCATCCTTATTATGCAAAGTCCTTTTGACAGAGACATTAGAGGATATACGAGCATAGGATTATTAGCCAATGATCATGCTCAAACCGCACTAGCTACAATTGAAGCTCAAACTTTAGCTAGTTCAGGAAGAACAGGAAACCCTCCTCACTCTATAGCAACTACACTATACCCTGGAGTTTATTTTCAACGCAATGAATATGATTTTATAGTAGATGTTAGTAACTGGTTTGAAAAAAGAATTCAAGCAGAAGATCAATACATTTCTCAAGGTCATACTCCAGAATGGTCAAAAAGAAGAATGTTGGTAGGCCTTGGAGAAGTAGGCTGGTATTCAGGAAATCTTTATGGAGAAGCATTCGTACGGTCAAAAGCTGAAACAGTATCAAGTATCCCTGTATCTGATTTAACAATGGAAAGAGCAAACGAACCATTTGAGAAACAACGTGATAGAATCGTCGGCAGCAAAGGTCGGGATTTTTAAACCAACTATTTAGTGAGTCAAATATCTCTCTATACTAGGTTTAGTATTGAAAAATATCATCAGTTATATCTAAATACTTATTGAAAATAGTATTAGAAATAGACTAAATAAGCTGATATACTTAATCTAGAATTCTCCTAAATATTATGGATAAAAATATCAACTCAAAGACAAAAATTATAGTTGGCGTACCCAATGAATACTTTATAGAAGAACATATGGTTGCAGCTACACCATCTTCAGTAGCCCAGCTTACTAAAATAGGATTAGATGTAATTATTGAGCAAGGTGCAGGAAAAAAATCTGGATTTCCTGATAAAGAATATCAAAAAGCAGGTGCATCAATTGTTAAAACAAGAAAAGACGTTTTTTTAAAAGCAAATATTGTTACTCAAGTAAATCCTCCTGCTGACGATGTACATAAAAAAGAATCATCGTTAAATTTACTTACAAAAAATCAAGTAATTATTGGATTTTTAAATCCATTAATTGAATTAACTAATATGACTCAGCTTGCATCTAAAGGTGTTACTTCTCTAGCAATGGAAATGATACCACGAATTACTCGAGCTCAAAATATGGATGCACTAAGTTCAATGGCAAATTTAGCTGGATACAAAGCAGTGATCCTTGCTGCTAATTATCTACCTCACATATTTCCTTTAATGATGACAGCATCAGGTACAATAAGACCTGCAAAAGTTCTTGTCCTCGGTGCAGGAGTGGCAGGACTCCAGGCAATCGCCACAGCCAAACGCCTGGGTGCTATTGTATACGGATACGATATTCGCCCTATTGTAAAAGAACAAGTTGAAAGTTTAGGGGCACGTTTCTTGAAAACAATACCCGATGAAAAAACTAATACAGAAACTAAAGATGGGTATGCACAAAGTATGTCTGAAGATTTTTATTCAAAACAACGTGAGTTATTAAGTAATATTGCTAAAGAGACAGACGTTATAATTACAACAGCTGCAATCCCTGGGAAAAAAGCTCCAGTTTTAATAAATAAAGAAATGGTGGAACTAATGCCAGAAGGATCGGTTATAGTTGACTTAGCTGCTGCTAATGGCGGTAATTGTGAACTGACAAAAGCAAATGAAATAATAAATGAACACAATGTTACCATTATTGGAACCACAAAAATACAATCTGCAGTACCTAAAGATGCTAGCCAAATGTACAGCCAAAATATTACCAATATTCTTCTAGAAATAATTAAAGATGGAGACATTAATATTGATATGGAAAATCCGATCATCTCAAACATTATAATTACTAAAGATGGAAATATAGTAAATACACGAATCCAGCAATTAATTGAAGAAAATATACAATAAATGGAAGCCATAATTTTTGCCATAACTGTCTTTATTTTAGCCATCTTTTTAGGAGTTGAGCTCATTAATAAAGTCCCTCCTATACTCCATACTCCTCTTATGTCTGGAGCAAACGCAATTTCTGGTATTACTATCGTCGGTGCACTAATTGCTGCTGGATCGGACAATCAGATAATCGGTACTATATTCGGTTTCATCGCAGTTGTATTTGCTACGATAAATGTTGTAGGAGGATTTGCTGTAACGCATCGTATGCTATATATGTTTAGGAAACGAAAATAATGGATAACTTTATAAATATTGTTAACCTAATATATTTGGCTAGTGCAATACTTTTCATAGTAGGACTAAAGAACTTATCAAGTCCCTCAACAGCAGTAAGAGGTAATCTCCTTGCAGCAACAGGTATGTTGATTGCTATCATCGTTACTTTACTTAATCAGAAAATCATAACTTATGAAATAATTATTATTGGTATTATTTTAGGTGCACTAATAGGAACAATCACGGCTGTAAAAGTACCTATGACAGCAATGCCACAGTTTGTAGCATCATTAAATGGATTTGGTGGTGGTGCTTCAACACTAGTTGCATCAAGTGCATTGATTTCCATTATTAACCAAAACCAAGATCCAACTTATTACTTTTCTATTTCTACCATTTTTTCTGTAATAATAGGAAGTGTTACATTTTTTGGTAGTATACTTGCATTTGGTAAGCTTCAGGGGCTTATATCCGAAAAACCAATATTATTTTTTGGACGTCATGTAATAATTATTCTATTAATTATTATAACTATAACTTTGGGTATCCTAGTTATACTTAATCCGTCTAACTTAATTTTCCTTTGCATACTGATTGCTTCAGCTGGAATCCTTGGATTATTATTAGTAATCCCTATTGGTGGAGCTGATATGCCTGTAGTCATATCTCTACTTAATTCATATTCGGGACTTGCTGCAGCAGCAACAGGATTTGTTCTAGAAAATAACCTACTTATCATCTCTGGGTCATTAGTTGGTGCTGCCGGATTAATTCTTACAAATTTAATGTGTAAGGCTATGAATCGATCACTTAAAAATGTTCTTTTTGGAGGACTAGGTGCTGTAGCTACAACTCAAGATGATTCAGCTGAAGATGTGTATGAAGGAAAAGTAAAATCTTCTTCCTCAGAAGAAATAGCATTGCTTTTAGACAGTGCTAATAGGGTAATTATTGTTCCAGGTTATGGTATGGCTGTTGCTCAAGCCCAACATGCAATACGTGAACTCTCAAACATTTTGGAATCAAAAAATATTAATGTAGACTACGCTATACATCCTGTTGCAGGTAGAATGCCAGGACATATGAATGTTCTTCTTGCTGATGCTGATATTCCATACGAAAAATTAAAAGAAATGGATGAAATAAATCCTCAGTTTAAAGAAACTGATGTAGTCATTATCATTGGGGCAAATGATGTAGTCAATCCTGTTGCTAATGAATCTAACGATCCATCAAACCCCATTGCTGGTATGCCTATACTCGAAGTAACTGAAGCACAAGTAATAGTTGTAATAAAAAGAAGTCTTAGCCCTGGATTTGCCGGAATACCTAATCCATTATTTGCTGCAGACAATACCCTTATGTTATTTGCTGATGCCAAACAAGCAGCTCTAGATCTCACTACATCGATGAAAAACTTGTAAAATTATCTTAAATTAAGTGTATAATACCCTAATGTAAATATACGTAAACACACTTATGCCTGACAGTAAACTTAAACTAATCCAAGGGAATTTACTTATCGATGGTAAGAGTACTAATCCAATAGAAAAAGGTGCAGTACTCATCAAAAATAATACTATACTAGAAATAGGTTCACCTGAAATAATCACACCAAGTGATAAAAATTCATTTGAAATATTTGATTTCTCTGATAAAACAATTCTCCCAGGATTAGTAGACTGCCATGTACATCTTAATGGATTTGGTGATGGTCGAACTGGAGATGATCTTGCTTTATTACCAGATGAAATCCTCACACTTCAATCTGCAAAAAATGCTCGTGAATCCCTCTTATCAGGAGTCACAACCGCAAGAGATTGTGGTGCCAAGAATCTAACCACATTCATGCTAAGAAAAGCTATTAATCAAGGAATTACTATAGGTCCTCGTCTAATATTATCTGGACGCGCTATTGCAATTATAGGCGGACATTTAAGTTATTTTGGTGAAGAGGTAACCGGAAATGATGAATGTAGAGCTGCTGTACGACAATTAATAAAAGAAGGCTCTGATTTCATCAAAATAACAGCGACAGGAGGAAGTACTGCTACATCCTATCCTTGGAGACCATCGTTTACAACAGAAGAAATTCGTACTATTTGTGAAGAAGCCCATAAATTTGGCAAACTTGTATCTGCACATTGTGTTTCTTCTGAAGGTATTTCTAATTCGCTAGACGGTGGAGTTGATCAAATAATTCATTGTTTGTTTAGAGAACCCGATGGTAGTCCTAAATACCGTCCTGATCTCACTCAAAAAATAATCGACAAAAATATATTCGTAAATGCAACAATACACCAAGGTCTTGAAAGTTTAAATAACTTAATCCTGTATCAAAATAATACAAAAGAAGAAAAGAATGCTATTAAAAAACTACAGGAAGAACATTCTGTACGATTAGAACATTGTTTACGTATGAAAGATGCTGGTGTCAAATTTGTATGCGGTTCAGATGCATCTTGGCAACAATATAAACTCGGTCAATTCTATAAAGAAATTGTTGCTCATACTACTATAGGGTTGTCTCCAATAGAATCAATTATTTCTGCAACATTAGATTCAGCAATCGCATGTGGGGTTGATGATCAGGTTGGTAGTATCGAAAAAGGTAAAAAGGCTGACTTAATCATTGTAAATGGTAATCCTCTTAATAATATCGAAAACATTAAAAATGTTGATACTGTATTTTTGGACGGTATTGCAGTTAACTAAATAGTATTTAGGTTAACTGTTTCCAATTCTTTCCCTCATCATCAAATCGTCTGTGTAAATCTAATATCGTAGAATTAGAAATAGGTAATTCTTTTTCAATTATTTTAACATTTTCAATAAGATGCTCAGAGTTAGTCGTACCTATGATAGCAGTATCAATTTCTTCATGTCCTAATACGAACCCTATAGATAACACAAATCTGTCCTCAGGTGAATCCACAACAGGACCTAGTTTCAATAGAGTTTTAGCACGCTCAAAATATTCATTTGCATATTCACTCGGACTACTAACTGCCCCCCAAGCTGCATTAGCAATTGGTCTTTTTGCTATCAATCCTAAATTATGTTGTTTAGTATACTGAAACAATTGTTTTCTAGCTAATTGATCAGTAAGATTAAAACTAGTCTGAATAGTATCAAACACTCCGCAATTGGCTGCCCACAATGCCACGTCATTATCACCACTACAACCAATAAACCTTGTTTTACCTTCTTTCTTAAGTTTCTCTAAGACTTCTATTGCTTCTCCTTTTTTCAAAATATCTAATAATGGAGAATGCAATTGTATAAGATCAACATAATCTGTTTGTAATCTAAGCAAACTCCGTTCAATACTTGTTTGTATCCCATCTTTGCTCCAGTTAGCATACTCATCACCACCATAATCCTCAATTAAATGTCCACATTTTGTGGCTAATATATATTCCTGTCTTCTATCTTTAACAACTTTTCCTACAATAGTTTCACTATTGTCATAACATTCAGCTGTATCAAAAAAATTAATACCTAAATCCAATGCTGTATTAAGTAATAGACCAGCTTGTTTAAGTCCATTATCATCTAACTCTAAGCGTCCAATTTCTGCCAACCCTATACCTAATTGACTTATCTCTAAACCTGTATTTCCTAAAGTTGATTTAATCATACTTTCTCCTTTAATTTTCTATCCGTTCAAGCTTATAAGTAACTGGTCTAAATCCGTCGGTACAATTTGTCACAAAAGTTCCTTCTTTTGTTCCTAACATATTTCCACCTCGTCCTAAGATGAAAACATATTTTTGTATATCAACCCATGGAGCATCTGGGAAATTTTCAGGCATATGAGTTCCATCACTAATAAATTCATGACCAATATCAAACGCATGACAGCAATTTGGATTGTTTCCTGTTGATGTCTCTCTCCAATTTTCAGCACAGTCACTATATTGTTCAACTAAATCTGAATGAAATGTTTTTTTCACAACAGTTATTTTCACTTTATACGGTGCACCCACTTCTATCCTCCTTAATTGGATGATATTTACAATTTTTTAGAACATTCATCCAATTACATAAAATAATAACTCAACCTTCAAAAACCATCAAACCTACCCTGTATAGGTACTTCCAAAACAGTTTTATCTTGGAGTCCAGACAAACCTACGCCAACAAGGCGAAATTGACGACCTGGTTCCAATTCACGTTCAACTAAAATATTTGTTGCTTCAGAAATACTTTCTACGGAATCCTGGGATTCCGAAAAAGTAATTTGCCTTGTCAATGTAGTAAAATCATTTAATCTTAGTTTAAGTTTTACTGTACGAGCCAAAAGATTTTTTTGCTGTAAATCTACCGTTATTTCTTTACTTAACCTACTTACTAAATCACGTACCGCGCTAGGATCAGCAGTATCTTCTGATAATGTTGTTTCTGTACTAACTGATTTTCTATTCTTAACTATTCCTACAGGACTATAGTCCTGTCCTAAAGACATTTTATGCATAGCAAATCCATTTTTACCAAAATTATCAATCAACCAATCAACTGGTTTTTTTGCAAGATCACCCACCCTATATATATGGTACTTAGCAAGAGTTGATGCAGTTTTAGGACCAACACCCCATAATTTTGAAACTTCAAGTGGAGCCAAAAAACGTTGTTCATCACCCTTTTTTACAATAATTAATCCATCTGGTTTTCCCATATCAGATGCTATTTTAGCTATACCCTTACTACTTGCCATACCAACAGAAATAGTTAACCCTACAGATTTTTTAATTTTCTTTTTTAAATCAAGAGCAATTGACTGAGGCAAAACGTCTCCTAATCTACTCACATCGAGAAATGCTTCATCTAATGATATAGGTTCTATTACTGGAGTAATGTCTCGAAAAATTGACATAACTTCTCTCGACAATTCCTGATACCTATCAAACCTTGGAGTAATACGGATTGCTTCAGGACATAACCTCAATGCTGTTTTCATTGGCATTGCTGAAGCCACACCACTTAATCGTGCTTCATAAGAAGCAGTTGCTACCACACCACGATCTTCTATGCATCCTCCAACAATAACTGGATGCCCCCTCAATTCTGAATTATCTAATTGTTCAACAGAAGCAAAAAACGCATCTATGTCTGCATGTAAAATATTTGTCATATCTATAAATTAAAGTTTGGGATTAATAGAACAAATGTACTACATTTTCTATTAATTTACAATAAGTTTTATGACAATTTAGTAATTATATTTCCTCAATTTTTAAATTATTTTTACGAACCAAGTACACTAATCCATACACAAGAGGTGTATCCGCTATAGCAACACACATTTTAATAAGATAGGTTACCCATATCATTCCCCATAATTCATACCAAGCATAAACTCCAACAAAAGCAATTGTGACAAATAATACCGTATCAATAGCCTGTGAAACTAATGTTGAAGCATTATTACGTAACCACAAAAATCTACCTTTAGTTAATTTTTTCCACATATGAAAAGCGATTACATCATGATGTTGGCTTACTAAATAAGCAATCATTGAAGCCAAAACAATCCGAGGCACAGATCCTAAAATCTGATCATATGCTCTTTGATCTTCCCAAAAACCAGCTGCAGGTAACTGTCCTGCAATATAAAACATGGCTACCATAATTAAGCTGACCACAAAGCCCATCCAAATAATTTTCGATGTTATCTTTCTACCATATATTTCAGAAATCACATCGGATATTAAAAATGTAAAAGGATATGCCAAAATTCCTGCATCTATACCCTCTGTACCAACAGCAATGATTTTTACAGCAGTTACATTAGCAACTAAAAGTAATGCTGCAAATATCATTGATAAAGCAACTAACACCATAATTTCTTTCCTAAACTTTTAAATCTGCGTTCATTATGTCAAGACACGATCATAGTAACCACAACATTATTTAACTATCTTTATACGCCCTATCTCTGGTAATTCATGTAAGGGACTTGGATCAGGAAATGCTGCATCAGAATACCAGAGTTCACCATCTTTAATAGATAATCCATGAGGATCAGGAGCATCTTGAGAAAACTCTATCCTGTCTAATTCCTCTCCAGTATCTACATCAAATTTTGCAATAATTTTATGTAGGCGATCGGTACACCATATCCCATCTTCATCTCTTGCAAGACCGTGTAAAACATCGAGATCTACATAAAATTTTTTAATTACTGAAAAACTAAATGAATCAATTAATATAATTGCACGAGGATTAAATGATGTTATCCAAATAAAACCATCATCCCATTCAAGACCATGAATCCCACTACCATCATATGTAGGAATTCGATTAATCAATTTACCATTTTTCAAATCAAGTTGATATAAATAGGGTAGATGTGTATCTGTTGATCTAAAAGATCTTGAAGTTGTCAGACCATTAGATGCTGTCCACAAATAACCACCACCTACAGTAATACCTGAACCATTTTCTGTAGGAGTTTCAATAGTACGTAAAATAGTACCATCCTCTCCTACAACATACACATTATCAGTGTATTGATCCATCACAAATAATCCCTCCTCTGTCCACTGTAAGCCATTTGGCATTTTACATGGAGAGTTTTCAATAGGATTTAATTCAACCATATTTTATTATCACCAACTCCATTGATCTTCTAGTTCATTATTAATTACGGCTCCTCTAGGCCAAAGACCATGGTATAAGTCAATTATAGATTGAGCAGACTCGATTGCTGTATCTGCTATAGAAACACTATCATTACCTGCCATATGTGGAGAAAGTACTACATTATTTAATTCAATTAAAGGATTATCTTTTATCATCGGTTCTATCTCAAAAACATCTAACCCTGCTCCAGCAATGTCATTATTCTTTAAAGCATTAATTAAGTCAGACTCATTGATTAATCCTCCTCTGGAAGTATTAATCAAATATGCAGTTTTTTTCATTAAAGATAATTTTTCTTTATTAATCAATCCTTTAGTCATCTCATTAAATGGACTGTTAACACTGACATAATCTGATCTTTTTAACAAAGTATCTATATCTACCAGCTCTAAAGAATTTGATCTAACAAATTCTTCAATTGGATAAGGTTCCGTTGCGATTACTTTCATCTTCATTGCCAAAGCTCTAAGAGCAAGACTTCTGCCTATTCTTCCTAATCCAATAATCCCCAGCGTATCTCCCCTTAAAGAGTTAGTTTTATCAGTATTCCATATACCAGAACGAATTTGTTTGTCTTTAGTTACAATCTGCTTTGCAAGTGTCATAATTAGTGCCATAGCATGCTCAGCTACACCTTCGTGATTACCGTTAGGTGTAATAGTAACTACTACATTATTTTGGGTTGCACTCTGAATATCAACTCTATCAAACCCAACTCCTAACCTTGCTATAACTCTCAAATTAGACAATTGCTTAAATATCTCTGGCGTATAATATTCTCCAGCCGCCATAGTAGCGTGTGCTTGCTGAAGTTGTCTAATTATATTATCTGGAGGTTTTAACCCCAGACCATGATCAGGAACATCAAGAAAACTCACATTAAACCCATTTTGCTTTAATAAATCCATAGATTTTTGATAAAGATCTTGTTCTCTATTAGTACATATAAATACATTGGGCATTATTTACCTCTTTCACATGAAATATATTATTACATTAACGTATAATAACAAATAAAATTGCAATGAAACCATCTGTATAACTTGTCATTAATCTATGAATGCTAAATTTAAAAATCTAATATCTACCGTGTTTCCTCTTATTGGTATTGTAATCATTACAGTCTTAATAAATAAAGACATCCTTGAATTTTTCAATACATCGATACTATATATGTGTGTGGTAAGTATATTTGCAATACAATGGATTTGCTTTATACCTTCATATATCTACCAAACTGAAAATTATTTTGACCTAACTGGAAGCATTACTTATGTAGGAATATCTATCACAATAATCATTCTAAACAATAATTTAGATTTTCGAACACTATTGATTGGATTACTTGTGATAATTTGGGCATTACGCTTAGGATTCTTTTTATTTTATAGAATACAAAAAAAGGGGTTTGATTCACGTTTTAAAGAAATTACCCCTGACTTTTTTAGATTATTAATGACTTGGACACTTCAAGGAGTTTGGATTTTCTTAACCTTTTCTGCAGGATTAGTAGCAATGTCTTCTACCCAAAAAACACCAATAGATATATACCTAATCGCTGGATTATTAATCTGGATTATAGGCTTTTCAATCGAAATCATTGCTGACCGTCAAAAACAAATATTTCGTTCAAATCCTGATAATAAAAATACCTTTATTACTTCTGGACTTTGGTCATGGTCAAGGCATCCAAATTACTTTGGTGAAATAATTTTATGGATAGGAATTTTCACCATATCTATCCCTGTATTATCAGGATGGCAATACCTAACATTTATATCTCCAATTTTTGTTTTCGTCCTACTTACATATATAAGTGGGATACCATTGCTAGAAAAAGCAGCTGATGCACACTGGGGCACATCTTCTTCATATAAAATCTATAGGCAAAACACATCTATATTAATACCCTTTCCACCCAAAAAATCAAATTGAGCGAACCCGAGTAATAGATAATAAAGATCTTATGATTTTGCCTCGTACAAGTCGGGATTCTGAAGACCAACATGATGCTATCTATGTAAAATTCACCGTATTCCTAATTTTCGTAACTTAGCTATCAATCTGCATGAAAGGACACTTAATACACAAACTTTGAAATGATATAAAAGCCAACGATCGGATTCGAACCGATGACCTGAGCTTTACGAAAGCTCTGCTCTACCCCTGAGCTACGTTGGCATAGTTTTATAGTTATACAGTTTCCTCTAGAAATACCGTAATTTCATCAATGCTTTCTATCGCATCTTCAGTAATTTCCCATAAAACCACTTCTCTACCACGTTCTTTTAATGCTTTGAAATCACCCATAACTTGTGCATTAAGAAGTTCTCCAAATGTATATTTGTAATTGGGAATATTAATATCTTCTTTAAATTGCTTAAAGATTTGAATAACTTTAACACTATCTAATCCGCCTTTAAATAATTGTCCCGTAGAATGCAAATATTTAGGACCATAACCAACAACTGTAGCTAATCCAAACTTGCTAACTATAACTCTTCTTAAACGCTGAATAGAACAACTAAGTTCATCTGAATATTCTAAAAATGGAAGTATTGCAACATAAGAGTACTTATCCACATTGTGTAACATGTTTATTAACTCAGACTTAACATCAGAAGAAAACAACACAGGATTGCTAAGTTTTTCGATCAATGCATTATTAGTATATTTTTTAGACAAAAGAACATCTGGCTGATCAAATGGATTTACATTTAGCATAATCGAAGTAGCTACCACTGTGAACTTCCATCGAAAAAACTCTGCCCAAATATCCATATATGATTCTATATCAATCATATAAACAGGAATACCCATATGCTTTAGTTTTTCGAAAATCAAATCATTTTTATCGTTCTTATCAGAAGACAACCTATAATATACAAAACATCTATCTACACCATATTGTTCAGTTAAAACTACTGGTTCCTCAACAATCGGAACAATACCTAATCCATCTTTACCAAGACTTTCTCCAATTAACTGTTCAATCCAATACCCAAAAGACTGGAGTGAAGAAGAAAATAAAAAAGTCAGCTTATTCCTATTATTTTTCTGGTTTGAGATTAAATACAAAGCTAAATTAATAGCATGATTATCTGTAATAGAGACTCTTTCACTACAAGAATCCATCATTTTAGAAATTACTGAAATAACAGAAGAAACAGATACCCCCATACAAAGAGCAGGTATAATACCAAAATAGGATAATGCAGAAAACCTGCCCCCAATATCAAATGGATTAAGAAAAATATCGGAAAAATTTGATTCTTCTGCAATAGTATGTAAATCAGATCCATTATCAGTAATAGCTACAAAAAAACTTCCTGCTCTCTGATAACCATTTTTTAATACAACTTGATTATAAAAATACTCGTATAAAATATTCGTTTCTAAAGTTTCACCAGATTTTGATGCAATGATAAACAAGGTGTTCCCATAGTCAAGTTTCTGGGATAAGCTTTCAACAGAAGAAGCTACAATTGTATCTAATACTACAAATTTAGTATCTACTTGGTATTTTGCAAACAAAGAAGATAGAACAAAAGAAGTTAAACTACTTCCCCCCATCCCTATTAAAACAACTGTTTTGAACTTTCTATCCTTAAATTTAACAGAAAATTCTTCAAAAAATTCACGTTTAGTTTCAATCCATTTTACTGAATCTAACCAACCTGTATTACTTTGGATATCAACAGTTTTATTTAACCAAAGAGATGGATCTTTCTTCCATATCCTCGATACAATTTGTTTTTCTTCTAGAGAAGTATAGCTATGAACTGAATCTCCATTCAACATTCTATAAATCACCTAGCTATGTAAAGTAAGTTGTTTTTGTTTATTGCGAATTTTCGAAATTAGTGAATCGAAAGAATCAGAAAAAGAGTTTAAGCCATCTACTAATAATTGTGACGTTATCTCAGATAATTGTATCCCAGCTTCCGAAAGTAATTTCATTGTTGTTTCTGGTTCTGTCAAATAATTATCAATTGTATTACTAGGTATCATGCCCTCTATTTCAGCAGCTAAAAGAGCATCAATTGTCACGTCTGTCATGGTATTAATAGTATTGTTTCCTATTAATGCATCTGCATATTTCAAATCACTATATGATGGATTTTTTGTACTAGTACTTGCCCAAAGTACTTTTTGAACTTGTGCACCATTTTTCTTTAACTCTAAAAACCTATTAGATGCAAAATCATCCTGGAAATCCAAATATGCTAACTGTGCATTGGCTATAGCAATTTTACCCAATAATGTAGTTGTATAATTCGACGTGTTTTCTAACTTTTCTATCTCCTTATCCGTATAGGTATCTATTCTACTGATAAAAAAAGATGCAACCGAAAAGACTTTAGTAATATCACCACCTGTATTTAAAAAACTTTCAAGTCCATCCATGTAAGCTTTCCTAACCTGATCATACATTGATCTTGAAAATAATAAAGTAACATTGACATTTATGCCTTTAGAAATTAATTGGCGTATTGCAATAATACCTTCTGGAGTTGCAGGAACTTTCATTAGTAAATTAGGGCGATCTAATAAATTATATAAACGACAGGCTTCTTCAACAGTTTGGTCTGTATTTGATGATAAATGGGGATTAACTTCCAATGATGCATACCCATCACAACGCTGAGTTTCGTAATAAGTCTCCAATAATAGATCACACACTCTTCTAATATCATCTACAACTATATTTTCATATATTTCCATCGTAGATTGATTTTGATTACTTAAACTAATTATCTGTGAATCATATGCTGTAGTTGCATCAATTGCTTTTTCAAAAATAGTAGGATTTGATGTTAAGCCAGTAATTCCTTTTTCTATCAAATTACTAATATAACCTGAGTCAAGCTGTCCTCTATGTATGTTGTCATACCAAATCGACTGCCCCAATTTATCTATAGAATGAAGTATAGTCATAATAATCCTCTAAAACATTATACGTCAGGAAATAACAATTAATGTCTGACCTGTCATTACTTTATCACCAACATTAATATTAATATTTTCTACTTTCCCTGCAAACTCAGAATATAATTTTTGTTCCATTTTCATTGCTTCTAAAACACAAATCTGTTCACCTACATTAACACTGTCACCAACAGCAACATTAATTGAGAGAATAACTCCTGGCATAGGAGCATCAAATTCTTTAAGTCCTAATCCAGAATTGACATTAACTTCTGGAATCTTCTTATGAGTAGTGCTTTTTTCAGACTTACGAATAGAATCATCGAGAACAACCTCCATTTTCTCTCCATCAACCAATGCAATAATTGGATATACATCAATATCAATTACCTCAACCTGATATTCTTGTCCATTTACTTCAACTTTAACTATATCAGACAATGAATTCTCCCTATATCAATTTAAAAGTGCCAAGAAAACACCAGCTATAACTGCAGAGCCTATAACTCCTGCTACATTAGGTGCCATAGCATGTGGCAATAAATAATTATTAGGATTTTCTTCCTGAGCTACTTGATGAGCGATACGTGCTGCCATAGGCACAGCAGAAACTCCAGCTGCTCCAATTAAAGGGTTTATTTTTTCTCTCAGAAATAAATTCATTAACTTTGCAAATAGAACACCACTAACTGTGCTTATCGCAAATGCAACTACTCCCAAAATTAGAATTTTAATAGTAGCTAGTTGAAAAACACTGTCAGCAGATAGCTGAGTACCTATTGTTAACATAAGAAAAATAGTTGCAATATTAAGTATTTCATTTGAAGCAGCATCTGCTAATCTTGGAACTACTCCACTTTCCTTAAAAATATTCCCTATCATAAACATCGATATCAGGGGAGCAGACCTTGGTACAATTAATATAATCAACAACATCGCTAATAATGGCAATATGATTTTTTCTGTACGTCCAACATCACGTGGTGCTTTCATTACTATAGATCTCTCCTGTTGAGTCGTAAATAATTTAGCTAAGGGAGGTTGTATAAAAGGAACTAAAGCCATATATACATAAGCAATTACAGCTGTTATACCTAATATACTAGGAGCTACCTGAGATGTTAAAAATATTGTTGTTGGCCCATCTGCTCCACCTATTATACCTATGGAAGCAGCTTGTACAAGAGGAAAGCCCCATAGTAAAGCTACCCAAAAAGCAATAAAAATACCAACTTGTGCTGCTGCACCCAAAATTAAAGTTTTTGGACTAGCAATCAATGGACCAAAATCAGTAAGAGCTCCAATTCCTAAGAAAATGATAGGAGGTAATATATTCCAAAATGCTAGCCCATAATGAAAAACAATCCCAAAAATACCGGCCTCTTGAACACCTCCAGCTACTACTGGAGATACATTTAACCCCGTTAAAGGCAAATTACCAATGATTATACCTATTCCAATTGGTAATAATTCGTAAGGTTCCATATCTCGTACAATCGAAAGATAGATAAAAATACATCCGACCAATAGCATCACAATAATCTGCCAATTTATGACGCTAATACCTGTTGTATTAAATAAATTTTGAAAATCAAAAATCAAATAACTTCCTTTAAAACTAATTGTTTACTTTTCACTAATGTCCGATCTACTGATACGGTTATTCTTCAAAATAGTTACTGCAACTGCAGCAGCTAACGACTTATTATAGTGAGCTTCATCTTTAGATCGATTAAATTTAGATAAATATTTGGTGCCTACATTACTAAGTATCATAATCTTAGAAATAATAAATACAGAAAATGCCAAAGAAATAAGAAGTAAAAAGGCTATAAATAGACCCAGAACAGTAAGTATTATTCCGTTATTAAAGTTGTCTACACTAATCATTAAATTAAATAACTATAAAATCCAATAATAATCATTTAATTTTACACTACCTAAATAATTATTACAGGTAATAACAGAATATATAATTTACAAAATAAAGTTAATCCTATTCTACAACTAAACTATTTGGAAGCTTAAATTACAAAATTGGTATATCTAATAAAACTAGCAAAAAAATAGATACTTACCTATAATATCTATTAGGTATAAATACATTATAAATATGAATAATACTATAGATATTAATTGTGACATGGGTGAAAGTTTCGGAACCTATAAAATGGGTGCCGATGAAGATGTCATAAAATACGTTAGTTCTATCAATATTGCATGTGGTTTTCATGCTGGAGATCCATTGTGGATAGACTACACTGTTAAATTAGCAGAAAAATATAATGTCCATATTGGAGCTCATCCTAGTTTCCCAGACATCAAAGGTTTTGGCAGAAGAACAATGGACCTTACAGCTGAAGAAATTAAATCTGATATTAAGTACCAAGTTGGAGCCCTCTCAATATTTACTAAAAATAAAAAACTACAACATATTAAACCACATGGTGCTCTCTATAACATGGCAGTTGATGACCAAAAAATTGCAACATCAATATGTGAAGCTCTACTTGAAATTGATCCAACTTTAATTTTACTTGGTTTATCTGGATCTCAATGGCTAAATATTGCAGAAAAAATGGGGATTCAGGTTGCACATGAAGTATTTGCTGATAGATCTTATAACTCTGATGGAACTCTTGTATCAAGGAAAAACCCAAATGCTACGCTACATGACCCACAATTGATTTCAGACCGCTGTCTCCAAATAATCAATGAAAATTCCATAACTTCCATTGACGGAGACAAAATTGACATCAAAGCAGATAGTATTTGTGTACATGGAGATAATCCTGATGCAGTTGAGATTGCTGTACATATTTCAAAAACATTAACTAATGAATCAGTTGTAATTCAACCTTTAAGATATGAATAGTTAGTTTATGAACATTGAACCATTAATTACCAACGCAGGTGATCAAGCAATAACTATCAATTTTGGCGATACAATTGATACTCAAGTCAGCAGCTTTGTTTTTGAGATCAGTGAATCTTTACGTGGTTTTCAATTAGATGGCATCCTAGATATCATCCCCTCTTATTGCTCTATCATGATCCAGTATGATCCTTTAGTCATTACTTCTTCATATATACATACTATTTGTAAAGAACTCTGTTCCCAAATTAAATCGAATTACCAATCAAAAAAATCTAGGATCATATCGATCCCTGTTTTATATGAAAAAGAATATGCTTCAGACATAGAGTTTGTCTCTAGTCATACAGGTCTATCAACAGATGAAATAATTAAGATACATACTACGCATATCTATACTATATTTATGATAGGATTTACTCCTGGATTTCCTTACATGGGTATTTCACCTAATAAATTAACTGTACCTAGGAAAACTACTCCTAGCAAAAGAATTTTAGCAGGATCAATAGGCTTAGCTGAAAATCAAACTGGTATATATCCCATAGAATCAGCTGGGGGTTGGCAAATCATAGGAAATACTCCAATTAATTTCTTCGATATTTCATTATCTAATCCATCACTTTTTAATATTGGAGACCAGGTTAAGTTCGAAGCTCTAAACAATATAGAAGAATATGATTCTATAAAAAAACTTAGCAAAAATAATAAATACAAACCTACTATAAAAAACGTCTAATGACAAAATCAGTAATTAAAATAATATCACCTGGGTTATTATCTACAATACAAGATCTTGGAAGATATGGGTTTCAACACTTAGGGATTCCAGAATCTGGAGCAATGGATAAGTTTGCTTTACGTGTAGGAAACTCATTATTAGGAAATCCTGAAAATAGAGCAGCTATAGAAATAACAGGTATCGGTCCATCATTAATTTTTCTTGAAAATATTGAAATTGCAATAACAGGTGCTAATTTATCTCCAAAAATAAATGGCTCTGCAATCCCTCAATGGCAAAACATATTGATTTCAAAAAATGATCATCTGACTTTTGAAGATGCTATCGATGGATTCCGTTCATATATTTGTATAAAAGGAGGTATTGATTGCCCTAATGTTTTAGGTAGTAAATCAACTTTTTTGAAAGGACAATTTGGTGGTATCGAAGGAAGATCTTTAAAAGAAAATGACATTATTTTAGCTAATGCAGATAGAAATAACATCTTACATTCAAAAAAATTACCACCTGAATATACTAACCCAATATATGGAAACCACCACATATTAAGAATTATTCTTGGACCACAGAACAACCATTTTACAGATAATGCACTATCCACTCTTGTAGAATCACAATATAAAATAACTCTAGAATCCGATCGAGTAGGTTATAGATTAGAAGGTCCTGAGTTAGAGCACATAGATAAACCTGACATTTTATCTGATGGGTCTCCTCCGGGTGCTATTCAAATCCCTGGTAATGGACAGCCAACTATTCTAATGGCAGATCGAGGAACAACCGGTGGATATGCCAAAATAGGAACAATTATTTCAACAGATATTAGTCAAATTGCACAGGCATCTCCAGGCCAAATTATTACATTTCAAATAGTTAATCAAGAAGAAGCCTCAGCACTTAGGCAAGCTCAAGAACAAATATTCATAGACTTAGATAATAATTACCCAATTACTAAATCCAACAAACAAAACCTTTTACATATAACTGATAACAAATCTAAATTAAGTGCTTCCACAAAAAAAGGATTGCCATTAACTTCCAACACCCAACAACCTCAATCTTCTCAAAAACTTTTTCGTACTACTGTAACTTCAAAAAAAACAACTTATACATTTGATTTAGATGTCAATGAAATCGAATAATTTAATCTAATAACTCACTATATGCTAAATTTACTAACAGATCTTACAACTTGGATTGAAGGATTTTATAATTCTCAATATGCTGCACTAATACTTGGTATTATTGCACTCGCAGAATCTATTTTTTTCCCTATAATACCAGATGTATTCCTCATATCAATATCCATACTAAAACCAGAAACTGCAATCTGGATGGCACTAATCACAGTTATAGGATCTATTACAGGAGCAGTAATTGGATATCACCTCAGTCAATTAATAGGCGTCAAATTCATTCATCGCTTTATAAAACAAAAACATTTAGAATCAGCATATAATCTTTTTCAAAAATATGGCATTTGGGTAATATTAATCGCTGCTTTTACTCCTATTCCATATAAAATTTTTGTTATCGCTGCAGGATTTTTCCAATATAACTTCAAACAATTTATTATTGCTTCAATAATCGGTAGAAGTGTTCGATTTATGACTCTTGGGGTAATGCTATATTTTGCTGGTGACTCTATTCGTTCTACGATTTCTAATCAATTTGAAACTATAATAATAATATTTACCATTATCTTAATACTTACACTGATTATATGGATCAAATTACGTGATAGAATTCTTAATTTCTTTAACATGACCTAAAAATATAATCTTTATCTTAAATATATCAGTTGATTAATAATATTTTACGAGTTAACATAACAATTAAAGATGATTCCTTCGTTACAAAAAAACAAGATATTATTTGATTATTTACCAATACTATTAGTTAGTATTTTGGCAATTTCTATTTTAATAATCGGATGTACTTCTACAACAACTATCCCCCAAAACCAAGTAGAACCATCTGGGATTCCAATTCCACAAAAAGCTTCTGCTAAAACATTACAAAAAACTGCTGATGTATTATCTGTCTCAATTGATCTTGGCTCAGGATCAACTCAAAGTTTAGAAACAAAAGGTGAGAACTACGCTATTAAATTAATGGATCCTGGAGGATCAGGGAGTTACAAATTTAACCCCGAACAAATAAGTCTTTCTGCCGGGAAAATATATAGCTTCCAATTAATATCTGAAACAGAAGCTCATTCATTTACTATTGAAAAAAGTGGCATTGATCAATGGGTAGAAGCTAATCAAACTATAGAATTTAACTATGCTTTTTCAAATCCTGGGAAATATCAACTGATATGTATTCCACATCAAACGCTTGGAATGGTAACTGAAATAATAGTCCAATAAACTAAAATGTTTATTGCTTCATAGTCTTTAAGTGTTTAAATTTGTTCTGCTGAATCCAAATTATGTAAGTAGGTATTACCTTCTCCAGGCCCCTCAAGAACTTTAACTTCATGTACATATAAATCAGCTTCTTCTAAATGCTCAGTTATTCCTGTAGTTTCAACCATTAAATTACTAATCGTCTTAAATTTTAGACCTGAATCAATGCTTTCCGTTTTAGAAAATTCCATATATCCCTCTCATTGTTAAATAAAGAATTTTATCTCTTGTCAATTATTACATAATCACCTATATCGATTCAAGCAAAGTCAAATCAAACACAATGAGTATCAAAACTATAATTTACCATATGCATTACTCTATGATAATCTGTGATCATGTCAAAATATAAAGGTAAAGTAATAGTAGCAATGAGTGGAGGTGTGGATTCTTCTGTTGCAGCACTAATCCTTAAAAACCAAGGATACGATGTTATCGGAATAACCATGCGTCTCTGGAACGAACCAACAGAAACCTCCACAAAATCACTGAAAACATGTTGTGGTATTAGTGATATCGAAGATGCCAGACAAGTCTGTCAAATACTCGATATTCCTCATTATGTAATGAATTTTGAAAAAGAATTTAAAAAACACGTTATAGATTATTTCTGTAATTCCTACCTTAACGGGAAAACACCTCATCCTTGTCTCGCATGTAATGATAAAATTAAATTTGATTTCTTACTACGTCGTGCCATGTTTCTAGATGCAAAATATATTGCTACTGGTCATTATGCTTCAATAAAAAATCAAAACAATTCACATAAATTATTCCGAGCAACAGATTTAACAAAAGATCAATCATATGTGCTTTTTACTCTAACTCAAAAAGAACTTTCAAAATTATTATTTCCTCTAGGTGATTATACAAAAAAAGAAATTCGACAATTAGCATCTAATGCCAAGTTACCTGTAGCAGATAAACCAGATAGTCAAGAAATTTGTTTTATTCCAGACCAAGATTATAAAAAGTTTATTACAATGAGGTCTCCTACTTCTCCAGGTAACTTTATTGACAAAAAAGGTAATATTCTTGGAAAACATAATGGAATCCATTACTTTACAATCGGTCAAAGAAGAAAATTAGGACTGACAAACAACACCCAAAACCCGCTTTATGTCACCTATATAGACCCCAATACAAACGAAGTTGTACTGGGTCCAGAATCTGATTTATATAAAAGTACTGTCCATGCTGAAAATTTCAACTTTATTTCAATCAAGCCCCCAAAAGATGAACCTATTAGGATTTCAGCAAAAATTCGCTATAAATCATCTGAGTCCCCTGGATACCTTTATACAAAAAAATCATCTGTCTCAATTAAATTTGATCAACCACAAAAATCTATTACCCCTGGACAAGCTATAGTCTTCTATAATCAAAATGAAGTAATTGGCGGAGGTATTATTAAATAACGCCAATTTTTAAATACAATTATGAAAACCTCTCCTAAATCTGCAGGATATGATGAAGAAAATATCCTAATTGAATCTGGCTTATCATTAATAGCTGGAATTGATGAAGTTGGTAAAGGAGCACTTGCAGGTCCTGTAGTTGCAGGTGCTGTCATCTTACCTCCATCACCCCAACAAACTTGGACTAATGGAATCCGAGATAGTAAATTAATGACACCTAATCAAAGGTTCAGTGCTTTTCAAAAAATTATTAGTCATTCTATTTCCTATAATTACGGAGTTAGTTCATCAATAGAAATTGATCGATTTGGAATATCTCAAGCGACTTATTTAGCTATGCAAAGAGCACTCAAAGGATTGAATTTACAACCTGATTTTCTACTAATAGATGGATACCGTCTACCAACTTCACCAATTCCTCAAAAACATTTAATCCATGGTGATTCATTATCATTATCTATAGCTTCGGCATCAATAATAGCAAAAGTCATTAGGGATAAAATGATGGAAGATCTTGATATAGCATATCCTTTATATGATTTTAAATCCCATAAGGGGTATGGTACTAAAAAACACCTTAGATCTCTCTCATTATATGGAGCATCAACAATACATAGATTATCTTTCAAGAGAGTTATTCCATTTTAGTATATGTATGTAACATTAAGTAATTATATAAACATGTATCTAGTATTACTTGACTCCAATAAAGCACTGTGTTAGCTTCAAAATTTGTAGCTTAGTTATTTTTTAATTGAGAGGTTAGTTAATAATGATATATTTAACACTAGTAGCAGGAGCTGTTGGTATTATTTTCGCTGTTATCCAAACAATGTACATATTAAGACAAGATCCTGGTAATGAGCGAATTCAATTTATTGGAAATGCAATCCGTGATGGTGCAATAGCATTTTTATCAAGAGAGTATAGATTTCTTGCTATTTTCGTTGTTGTTGTAACGATTCTTGTTGCATTGTTAATTGATTTTGATATATCCGGCAAAATTGGAACAACTAATGGCGCAATACCTGGAACTGCAATATCTTATTTGATAGGTGCAATAGGTTCTGCTCTCGCAGGTTTTGTAGGTATGAATATTGCCGTCCGTGCAAATACACGTACTGCGGTCAAAGCTGTTCAAGGTCTGCATCCAGCCTTAAGAGTTGCATTCACTAGTGGAACGGTAATGGGAATATCAGTTGTTAGTATTGGTTTAATCGGTGTATCTATACTTTATATAGTTTTTCAAAACTATACTATTGTTGCCGGGTTTGGTTTTGGTGCTTCTTCCATAGCATTATTTGCTAGAGTTGGTGGCGGAATTTACACAAAAGCAGCTGATGTAGGTGCTGATTTAGTAGGTAAAATAGAACAAGGTATCCCTGAAGATGACCCTCGTAATCCTGCAACCATAGCTGACAACGTTGGCGATAATGTCGGTGATGTAGCAGGAATGGGAGCAGATTTATTTGAATCATATGTTGGTTCAATTATTGCCACTATGTCTTTAGCAATAGTTGGTGCATCTGCCTTAGGAATGTCCACAACAATGGACTTTGACCATAAGTTATTCATCCTTCCTCTTCTTATAGCTACATTAGGAATATTTGCATCAATCATTGGTACATTTTTAGTCCGTACAAAAGAAAATGCGAGCATGGGAAGATTATTATGGTCATTACGTACTGGTATAATTGCCGCGGGTATAATAGTACTAATTGGTACAGGTATAATAATTAATTTATTAGGTCTAGATTTTAAATTATTTTGGGTAGTCTTAGTAGGACTAGTTGCTGGACAAATTATCGGTACTTCTTCCGAATATTATACTTCATTTGAATTTAAACCAACAAAAAAACTAGCTGAGCAGGCCCAAACAGGTCCTGCTACAATTATCATAGGTGGATTAGGATTAGGTATGCTAAGTACCGTTATTCCTGGATTAATAGTTGTTATTGCAATGTGGATTGCAAATTCTATGGCTGATACATATGGAGTTGCATTAGCAGCAGTTGGAATGCTTTCAACACTCGGAATTACATTAGCAACTGATGCCTATGGTCCTGTAGCAGATAATGCAGGAGGGATTGCAGAACAAGCAAACATGGACCCAGAAGTTCGCCAGAGAACAGATGCCCTCGATTCTCTAGGTAATACTACTGCAGCAACAGGAAAAGGGTTTGCTATTGGATCAGCTGTACTAACAGCACTAGCACTAATGGCTGCTTATTCTACTGTCACAGGTATTAAGTCATTTGACCTCTTAGATATTAAAGTACTCATGGGACTGATTATTGGTGCTATACTTCCATTTTTATTCGCTGCTTTAACAATGAACGCTGTTGGTTCTGCTGCTATGGACATGGTTCGAGAAGTTAGAAGACAATTTAAAGAAATACCTGGATTAATGGAAGGAACTGGAACTGCTGATTATGCGAGAGCTGTAGACATAAGCACACAAGGAGCAATGCGACAAATGGTTTTACCTGGGTTATTGGCTATAGTAGCCCCTATTATTATTGGTGCACTACTTGGACCCACAGCACTTGGAGGATTGTTATTAGGATCAATTGTATCAGGATTCCTGTTGGCTATTATGATGGCAAATGCAGGTGGAGCATGGGACAATGCAAAAAAATATATCGAAGCTGGCAAATTGGGAGGTAAAGGTTCTGACTCTCATGCTGCAGCAGTAGTTGGAGATACAGTTGGAGATCCTTTTAAAGATACTTCGGGCCCAGCACTAAACATTTTAATTAAACTCATGTCTATGGTGGCATTAGTCTTTGCTCCACTATTTTTGTAAAACCAGAATATGATTAAACTTTTATAAATTACTACATGAAAGGGAAAATGTGTAGATACTATGTCTGATTCACTATCAATAGATCTTGCTACCATCACCTCTTTATGTAAAAGGCGTGGATTCATTTTTCAAAGTAGTGAAATCTATGGTGGAATAGAAAGTATATGGGATTATGGTCCACTAGGTGTTGAACTAAAAAATAATATCCGCCAACATTGGTGGAATCATATAGTATGGAAACGTTCCGACATGGTTGGATTAGATTCATCAATTATTATGCATCCTAATACTTGGGAAACCAGTGGCCATATTTCAAATTTCAATGACCCTCTGATTGAATGTTCATCTTGTAATAAACGTTGGAGAAATGATGAATTAGAAAAACCAATTTGTCCTTCCTGTAATAATCAACTTGATGAACCTAAAATGTTTAACTTAATGTTTAAAACACAAATGGGACCAATTACTGAAACATCTAGTGAGATATATTTGCGCCCAGAAACTGCTCAAGGGATTTTTGTAAATTTTGATAATGTATTAAAGTCTTCACGTAAAAAAATACCATTTGGAATTGCACAAGCTGGTAAAGCTTTTAGAAATGAAATAACAACTCGCAATTTTATATTCCGAACACGGGAATTTGAAATAATGGAATTAGAATACTTTGTAAACCCATCCGATGCAGAAGAATGGTTCAATTATTGGAACACTGAATCCCTCAAATGGATACAATCATTAGGAATTGACGAATCTAATTTGCGTATTCGGCAACATCAGGACTCTGAACTTGCTCATTACTCAAAAGCAACCTCAGATATTGAATATAAGTTTCCATGGGGATGGGGCGAAGTTGCAGGCATTGCTAATCGTACAGATTATGACCTGAAATCACATTCAGCTGCTACAAATTCTAACCTTTCTTACTTTAATGAATCTGAAAAAACTCATATCACACCTTATGTAATTGAACCTACATTCGGTTTAGATAGGATTATATTTATGTTATTAGTTGACGCATATACTTCAGAAGAAGTCTCTACATCAACTAATAAAATTGAGCAAAGAGTTTTACTAAAACTTAATCCTATTATCACACCCATTAAAATAGCTATACTTCCTTTAAGTAAAAAAGAAAGCCTTATAGAAATTGCACAAGGAATTTATAATGATCTAGTATCATCCAATACTATAGTAGGCAGAATAGAATATGATGACACTCAAAGTATTGGAAAAAGATATAGACGCCAAGACGAAATTGGTACTCCTCTTTGTATAACTGTAGATTTCCAATCCCTAGAAGATCAAACTGTTACTATTCGTACAAGAGATTCAATGGATCAAATACGCTCTCCAATAAATTCTCTAGTTACTAATATCCAGGGAAAACTCACTATTTAATTCTCATCTTATCAATATTTGATCCTATTAAGATTATTTGAATATCATTTATTTGACGAAATACTATATACTACCAATAGTAATTAATAGCTTTATAACTTCATAATGCGTATAGTACACTTTAGCGATGTCCATATTGGAGTTGAAAACTACAGTCGTATCGATCCAAAAACAGGATTTTCTACACGTCTGCTTGATTTTTTAAACTCTTTCGACCAAGTGATTGATTATTCAATTAACACTAATGTTGATCTAGTTGTTTTTTGCGGTGATGCATACAAAAATCGTGACCCATCTCAAACACATCAAAGAGAATTCGCTAAAAGAATTGCACTTTTATCAAATAAAGGAATCCCTACAGTGCTGATTGTAGGAAACCATGACGTACCCCTAGTAGCTAATAAAGCGTCTGCTTTAGATATTTATAGTACCTTAGATATCCCTAATATATATATAGGGAATACACTAAAAACACACCTGATCACTACACCTGCTGGTCCAATTCAAATACTTGCCCTACCCTGGATTCGACGTAGTAATTATCTAGCAAAAAATGATAAAGCACCTCTGACTCCAGAAGAAATCAACTTTGCAATTCAAGAAAGCTTAACAAGAGCGATACAAAATGAAGTAAAACTACTTGATAAATCCATCCCTACTATACTTGCTGGGCACATTACTATTGGTGAAGCTAAAACAAGTTCAGAAATATCCATGATGTTAGGAAGTGATTATCTTCTTTTGAAAAGCCAAATTGCCCTACCTGATTTTGACTATGTAGCACTAGGACATATACATCGTCACCAAATCCTGGAAGAATCTCCTCCAGTTGTTTATTCAGGTAGCCTTGAAAGAATTGATTTCGGTGAAGAAAATGATAAAAAAGGATTTTGTCTTGTAACAATTGATCCTTCACAAAAACAAGGTAAAAGAATTAAATCATTAGAATTTAAAAATGTTAATGCCCGCAAATTTCTTACAATACCAATTACTATTAGTGAAACATCTTCTAATCCTATTGAAGACATCCTATCTAATGTCCTTAATTTTACAACTGAAGACTCAATTGTTCGTATCAAAATCAAGGCCCCCCAAAAATTCAGTGGATTATTAACCGAAAATTTAATTCGTAAGTCTATTACAAATATATACTATTTAGCTCAGATTTCAATTGAATATACACATGAAAAATTAATCCACAAAGAAACTAATGAAACATCTTCCAATGACCCTATAGGATTATTAAAGGTGTTTTTAAAAAACCAAGATACCGATCCACAAAAAACACAAACACTTATTGATCGTGCTAACCAGATATTTGATGAAATTAATCCAAATGAAATTTAAATTCAATATTTTTTTTATAATCATAACTATTATTTGTTTTGCTTGTAACATTGAATCGACCAATCAACCAATTCAAAAAAAAATACCTACATTCAGTATTAATTCATTAGATAAAACCACTAAGATATCTATTGACCAATATAAAAATACTCCTATTGTATTAAATTTTTGGTACCCCTCCTGCCCACCATGTAAAATAGAAATCTCTTATCTTCAACAATTATATGAAGAACTCGATGGCTCTGTTCAATTTATTGGAGTTCAGCAAATTGGTATAGATTCTCCCCAAGATGGTTTAATATTTATCGAAAAGAATGGAATCACCTACCCAATAGGTATAGGTACCAGTGAAACATTACTTGACTATAAAATAAGTTCTTATCCCACTACTATTTTTATAGACAAAAATCATAGAATTAAATATAGACATGAAGGACCTTTAAGTCTAAGAAGTTTACGCACTAAAATTAATCAACTAATTAATTAGAAAGCAAATTATATAGAATTATGATCAATATAGGTGACACATTAATACTTACAATGCTTTTTTTGCATCTTTTATCTGCTTCTGTTTGGTTAGGTAATATAACTTGCATCACAATTATACTTAATATAAAACACTTAAAACTATCAAAATCTACAACAACAAATATCTTAGACATTTTAAATAATATATCTGATATAACTACTACCACATTAATCTTAACAGGTGTAATTCTTAGTATTAAACGTCTTTCATTGGGTGTAATAAATAACTATTATTTAACTATACTAATCGTTAAAGTAATAATTGCATTAACTATATTTATTTATACTTGGGCAAAGAGAGAGAAAATTAAATCATCTATCAATACAATTGATGTACAAACTAAAACAAAAACATCGAAATATTACATCATACTATTTATTGGAATGGTTTTGTTTTTTCTATCAGAATTATTAAGATATTATTATGAAAAACAAATCACATCTTAATAATTGCATTACTAAAAAAGTACCATGCCAAAAATATATATGAGGTAATTATATGGATAAATCCCTAATGAAAATATTAGTATGCCCAATTTGCAAAGGCAAGTTAGATCTTAACATCATCGAATACCAAAAGGATGCCATAATATCAGGCGAATTAGTTTGTAAAAAATGTAAAGAATTATTCCCTATCAAAAATGGTGTCCCCCATCTTTTACCCAAAAATCTTCAATTTGAATAAACCCGACACTCACTACATTAAGTATATACTCTTTTATCAACACGTATTTTATCAACTCTCGATTGTTTAAATAACTTAGATATTTCTAACACCGATTTCTTTAAAGTAGGATGTATAAAGTTGGGTGCAACTTCTAATAATGGTTCAAGTACAAATATCCTACTATCTAAATTGGGATGAGGAATAACTAATCCTGGCACACTTAATTGAAGAGATTCATAAAATAATATATCTATATCTATTGTACGTGGTCCATTAATAAATGGACGTTTAAATCCTATTGTATTCTCTATTTCTTTGATTTTTAATAATAACTCAAATGGATTATATTGAGTCATTCCACGACAAACAATATTACAAAACCAAGGCTGATTTGAAAAACCTTCCGGAGCTGTATAGTAGAATGAAGAAATTGTATCAATTTTGCAAAACGAAGATAGATTACAGATTGCTTTTTTAATCCAAAATTCTTTCTTAATTATATTAGATCCTAAAGACAAAAATATTTCACTCATTATGATCTATATACCTCTAACAATTCTATCAGAGACCTTAGCAACACGAACAATTTCTTCAACATCATGTACTCTTACTATATCAACGCCATTTGATATCCCCAAAGCAACAGTTGCAGCAGTGCCTTCTACTCTTCTATCTACTGAAAGGTCAAGTATTTGACCAATAAAAGATTTTCTAGAAGTACCTAATAAAATAGGAAACCGTAACTCTTTGAGTTCTTTTAGTCGTTGTAAAACTTCAATGTTATGGTGAAATTGCTTACCAAAACCTATACCTGGATCAATTATAATGTTATCTCTTTCAACACCTTTAGATATTATATTTTCTGTCACATGATTCAGATAACCTACTACTTCACTCATCAAATCACCGGAGTAGCAAGCTTTTTCCTTGTTATGCATTATAACAACTGGACATTGTTTCTGAACTATAACATTCACCATATCTATGTCCTTTTGTAAGCCCCAAACATCGTTCACCATATGCACACCAGCATCTAATGCACTTTGTGCAACTTTTGCTTTTGACGTATCAATACTAATGGGTATAGTAATAACTTTTATTAATTCCTCGATTATAGGCATAACTCTATCAACTTCTTCTGTCCAACTGATATCACGAACTTTAGAATATATTGTAGAGGGGCGGGTAGATTCACCTCCAATATCGATGATATCTGCCCCTGTATTCTCAAAGGAGATAGCTTTTTTCACCATAGCATCTATGTCATTCACTAAGCCATCACCAGAAAAGGAATCTGGTGTAACATTAATTACTCCCATGATATAAGTTTTGCTTCCCCATTTGAATTCTGAATCACCTATTTTCAAATTTTCAAAACCTCCATTAATATACATTCATATATAATACCTAATATACGTTGTTATATAGTAATACTTGATTTTAAACCAATCAAATAACCAAATATTGAAATAAATTTAAATTTCAACTTAAAATTAATCTAAAACAAACTTGATCAATCATAAAGTAATTTGTTAATTTAAAATAACTATAATTATATTCAGAAAAATCATATGGTATTAAAAAAAGATTCTGACAAAAAAATTGAAAAACTACAAAATCTTCGCCAAAAGGCAAATGCTGCTGGTGGGGAAAAACGTATTGCAACTCAACATGCCAGTGGTAAGTTAACAGCCAGAGAACGTATTGAATTATTGTTTGACAAAAATACATTTCAAGAAATAGATCAATTCGTTAAGCCAGCTAATACAAAAAAAGAAACTGGTGTTTTAGGTGATGGGGTTATTACTGGATACGGCAAGATTAATGGCCGTAAAATTTGCTGCTACGCACAAGATTTTACAGTTCTTGGTGGTTCTCTCTCTGAAATCTCTGGGAAAAAAATCTGTAAACTTATGGATCTTGCAATGAAAATAGGATCACCAATAATTGGAATTATTGATTCAGGTGGAGCCCGAATCCAAGAAGGAATTGGAAGTTTATCAGGATATAGTTCAATATTTTATAAAAATGTTCAGGCATCAGGAATAATCCCTCAAATATCAATAATTGCTGGACCTGCCGCAGGAGGCGCTACATATTCTCCTGCATTAACTGATTTTATTTTCATGGTAGATGGCATTAGCCAGATGTATATTACTGGACCAGATGTAATTCGTGCAGTAACAAATGAAAATATTTCACATGAAGAATTGGGTGGTTCAAATACTCATTCATCCAAAAGTGGTGTTTCTCATTTCTCTGTTAAGTCAGAAATTGATTGTTTTAATATGGTAAAAGATCTACTATCCTACTTACCCCAAAATAATACTGAAGAACCTCCAACAAGTACTCCAATCAACACTTCTCCTTTAGAAGAAGATCCTACAATCTCTAATATTCTTCCTCCTAAAATTTCGCAACCATACGATATGAAAAAAATAATCCAGCGCATTATAGATAATGACAACTTATTTGAAATACATAAAGAATTCGCAAAAAATATAATAATTGGTTTTTCGAAAATTAATGCACAGACTGTAGGAATTGTTGCCCAACAACCACTACATATGGGAGGGGTTCTTGATATTGATGCATCAGTTAAAGCTGCTAGATTTATTAGATTTTGTGATGCATTTAATATCCCTATACTAACCCTGATTGATGTACCTGGTTTTATGCCAGGAGTTGATCAAGAATCTTCAGGAATTATTCGTCATGGTGCAAAATTAATTTATGCTTATGCAGAAGCTACTGTACCCAAAATTAGTGTCTTAATCAGAAAAGCATATGGCGGAGCATATATCGTAATGAGTAGTAAAGATCTTTGTGGGGATATTAATTTTTCTTGGCCAACCGGAGAAATTGCTGTAATGGGTGCAGAAGGTGCAATTAATATTATCCATCGGAAACAAATAGCTGAGTCAAAAGATCCAGAAACACTAAAAACCAAATTACTAGAAGATTACACTGAAGAATTTATGAGTCCTTATATTGCAGCTAATAAAGGTCTAATCGATGAAGTTATTGAACCCAAAGATACTAGATCAAAAATCATTTCTGCGCTTGAAATCCTTAGTACTAAAAGAGAATTCGCTCCACAAAAAAAACATGGAACAATTCCATTGTAATTCTTAATTATTTATATTAATAAGGAGATTTGATGAATGCTCGTACACCCACATTTTTTTTAGCAATTATTGTAGCTATAACGAATTACATTAATGAACATGATCAATCTTATACCTCCCCTAAACACACATATATCGAGCAAAACGAAGATTTTAGCTATAAAATTGGAGCAAGTAGTAGTAGCTGGCGACAATCCATACATCCTTATAAAATTCCTCAATTCCCCAATTATCAACAAAAAACTATTCAAAATTCTAGTACGCAACTAAATCGATTACAATTAAGGAAATGGAAGTTGTATAATTCTTAATTAAGATGACACAACTACAAATTTCAGATACCACTTTTAGAGATGCCCACCAAAGCCTAATAGCAACTCGTCTATCTATTGAAGATATGACCCCAATTGCTTCTCTAATGGATTCAGTTGGGTATTATTCCATGGAAGTCTGGGGAGGAGCAACTTTTGACACTACTCATAGATTTCTAAACGAAGATCCGTGGGAACGCCTACGATCACTTAAAAAACAAATCACTAAAACACCTTTATCAATGTTATTAAGAGGCCAATCATTGGTCGGTTATAGAGTCTACTCTGATGACATTGTTGATACCTTTGTTAAATGCGCTGCAGATACAGGTATTGATATCTTTAGAGTATTCGATTCACTAAATGATGAACGCAATATCTTACAAGCTGCTAAATCTATCAAAGAAACAGGGAAACACCTTCAGTTAACTTTATGTTACTCAGTAGGAGAAGAAAAACATTTAGGAGGCTCAATCTATAATTTAGAATATTACGCACAAAAAGCAACAACGTTGTACGAAATGGGTGCTGATAGTATTTGCATCAAAGATATGGCAGGATTACTCTCCCCCTATGATGCTTTTGTTTTAATATCGAAACTCAAAGAAATACTACCATGCCCCCTACAATTACATACACATTACTCAAGCGGTATGGCTTCAATGACATTGTTAAAAGCAATAGAGGCTGGAATAGATACTGTTGATACATGTTTAGCTCCTCTAGCATTAAGAACATCACAACCAGCTATCGAACCTCTAATAGTATCACTTCAAAACACTCAATATCAGATAGATTTAAATTTGAACCTGATAAATAAAATCGGACAACAACTCGAAAAATCTTTATTAAAATATCGTGATTATTTTGATACTGAAAAAAGTGCAGTTATTGATACTGGAGTTTTATCCCACCAAATTCCTGGAGGTATGTACAGTAATTTAATTTCACAGCTTAAAGAAAATAATGCAATCGATAAATTATCCCAAGTGTTACTTGAAGTCTCAGAAACTCGTCGAGATTTAGGTTACCCTCCGCTTGTTACTCCAATGAGTCAGATGATAGGAGCACAAGCAGTAAATAATGTCCTATTTGGTCGTTATAAAATGATTACAGATCAAATTAAAGACTATGTTTATGGAATGTATGGTAAAAGTCCAGCTGCCATTAACCCCGATGTGTCAAAAAAAGCATTAGAAAATTATACAAAAGGTAAGAATCCAATCACTAACCGCCCTGCTGACAATCTTTCTCCAGAATTAAATAATGCAAAAGAAGAAATTAAATCTCTTACTCGAGACCTACACGATGTACTTATTTATGCTTTATTTCCTACAACAGGATTAAGCTTTTTAGAAAAAAAATATTCAGACAAACCTCTTATTCCTCAAAAACCTCCTGAACATATAGAAACTCCTATTAAACCAAATTTAAAAATTACATCCTCTCCTCAAAAAACAAAAAGTAATAAAACAAAAGCTTATAATATATCTATAGGAGGAGATACATTCCTAGTTGAAGTAGATCCTCTAAATATAGATTCAATGCAAAATCCATCACTTGACCAAGCACCAGTTGCCTCTGATCAAGAGATGATTCCTAACTCAATACCTGTTAAAATAAATATGCCTGGGATTATATTGAAATTTTTTGTAGAAATTGGACAAGTCATCAAAAAAGGTGATCCAATAATCCTCCTTGAATCTATGAAAATGGAAACAACTATTCCATCTCCAGAATCAGGCACCATCGTAGCAATTAATACTGAAGTTGGAATGACTATAACAAATCAAACAATAATAATGTTATTAAAAGAATAAATCTTAGAAAGGATAAATATCAGTGGATCAAGAATTCCATACATCACAAAATCACTTCAAAAAAATCATACAACAGCAACTTGAGAGAATTGAAATCCTCAAAAATGCACCATTACCCACAGACTACAATAAATTAGATAGAATTAAAGTTGGAATTATCGGAGGAGATGGAATCGGACCTACTATAACAAATGTATCACAAAATATTTTAAAATCATTGCTTGAGCAGCATAAAACCAAACAAATTGATTTGATTCCTATACCAGGTTTAACTATAGAAAATAGAGCCTTAGCAAAGCAGGCTATCCCAAATGAAATTTTAGATGAAATTAAAAAGTGTGATGTTACTCTCAAAGGTCCTACACATACTCCTGAAAAAGGAGATGGATGGCCAAATATTGAAAGTGCTAACGTATCAATGCGTAAAAAATTAGATCTATTTGCAAATGTAAGACCAGTACGTATTCCTCAAGAAAATATCGACTGGACATTTTTTAGAGAAAACACTGAAGATCTATATGCAGTTGGTAGTCAAGGAATTAATATCACTGATGATTTAGCTATTGATTTTAGAGTAATTACTACACAAGGATCAAAAAGAATAATTCAAGCAGGATTCAATCATGCTCGTAAAACTGGGAAAACGAAAGTTACAATAGTGACTAAAGCAAACATAGTGAAAACAACAGATGGGAAATTCCTAGAAACAGCTCAAGAAATTGCTCAGGATTTTCCTGAAATTACTTTGGACTCTTGGTACATAGATATCATGACCGCTAAATTACTAGATTTAAAACGTCGTTCTCAATTTGAAGTTATGATTCTTCCCAATTTATATGGTGACATCTTGACAGATGAAGCTGCAGAAATACAAGGTGGAGTTGGCACTGCAGGAAGTGCAAATATTGGGAATAAATATGCTATGTTTGAAGCAATACATGGTAGCGCTCCAAGAATGGTTACTGAAAAACGAGCCCAATATGCTGATCCTAGCTCAGTTCTCCGTGCTTCTGCAATGTTACTAGAACATATTGGTTTTCCTCTAATTGGAACACAGTTAAACCAAGCATTGGATATATGCGGAAACTATGAGAGAAAAATATCTATTACAGGAAGAGAAAATGGAGCAACTAGCGAACAGTTTGGTGATTATGTATTATCAACTATAAATGACAAAAACCTTAATAATCGATGGCTTGAATATATCAAGAATTAAATATATCTTTTACAATTTTTTACAATTTATTTTGGAGGTAAAATGAAATCTAAAGTCACTGTGGTAGGCGCAGGTAATGTTGGAGCAACAGCTGCGCAACAACTATTTTCCCAAGGTAATGCTGATCTAATTTTAGTTGATGTCGTCGAAGGTCTACCACAAGGAAAAGCTTTAGACATACTCGAATCAGGTCCTGCTTTAGATATTGATTCTTCTATTGTTGGAACTAATACATATGAAGAAACTCAAAACTCCGATATAGTCGTAATAACATCTGGGATTGCTCGTAAACCTGGTATGTCTCGTGATGATCTCTTAACAACGAATCGTAATATAGTTGCTAGTGTTGTTAAATCTATTGTTGAATTTTCTCCAAATTCAATTTTAATTATTGTTACTAATCCACTGGATGCTATGGCACAACAAGCATTTATTACAAGCGAATTCCCTAAAAATCGAGTTATAGGTATGGCTGGGATTTTAGATACTTCAAGATTTCGATCTTTCATAGCATCAGAACTTAAAGTATCTGTAGATTCAGTTAGAGGTTATGTCCTTGGAGGACATGGTGATACTATGGTTCCTCTTATTGGGACAACTACTATTGGAGGAATTCCTATAACAGACTTACTATCAAAAGAAAGAATTGAACAAATTATTACCCGGACACAAAACGGAGGATTAGAAATTGTAGAACTATTAAAAACTGGTAGTGCTTACTATGCTCCTGCTGCATCAATAGTTCGAATGGTAAATGCAATCATATTAGATAAAAATGAGATACTCCCATGTACAGCATATCTTGAAGGTGAATATGACATCGATGGATTATTTGTTGGTGTCCCTGTTAAATTAGGTAAAAATGGCATAACTGAAATAATCGAAATGAAACTTACGCAACAAGAACATTCAGAACTTAAAAAATCTTCTGAAGCAGTTAGGACTTTAATCGAACAAATAAACTCCTAACAAGGTAAATACAACAAATCTAATACTACGGAGTTACAGAAAGAGTACTGATTATTTTTTTTGTTGAAACAATATGCCTGTTAAGTTTCAGCTCCGTTGGCTCAATACCCATTGCTAATCCTAATAACTGCGGAAGATGGAGTATAGGTAAGTTAATCTTTTCACGACGAAGAAGAGATGCACTAGGTTGATAACCATCTAAATTAAGATGACAAAGAGGACACGGAGTAACCATTGCATCGGCACCTTTACGTTTAGCACTAAGAGTATGATTACCTACCATTTTAGTTGAATTAGTTTCATTAATTAATAATATTGGGAATCCACAACAAGCTGTTTTACCAGGAAAATCAACTAATTCAGCACCTGTTGCTTCAATAATTTGCTCTAAAGAATTCTTACGGTCAGGATTAACGTCTAATGCAAGCACATCAGAAGGTCTAACAATATAACATCCATAAAATGGAGCAAACTTAAAGCCTTCAAGGCTCCTTGTAAATTGCGATTTAACATAATCTACTCCAATATCCTCAAATAAAACCCAAAGAAGATGCTTTGGCTCTACTGAACCACTATATTGTAAATTTTCATCAGCCAAATCACGATTAATTTCATCAAGATAGTTTTTATCAGAACGAAGACGATAATTTGCTTGGGCCATTACCCCCTGACAAGTACTACAAATAGTTAACAGCGGCAATCCAGTTTTCTCTACCATAGCAAAAGTACGAGCATTAAGTGTATCACCCAATTTTTGATTTTTTTCTTGTAACACACCAGCTCCTGTACATGAAGCTCCCTCTAACGGTTCATGTATCAATTCAATTCCTAATCTTTCACATACAGTTAAAGTAGAATCAAAAAGTTCTGGACAGGCACCTCGAGATACACAGCCTGGATAAAAAGCAAATTTTTTCATTAGACCAAAATACTCCTATTCTCTTTTAGTAATCTGCAAGTCAACTTTCTTAAAAATACGCTGGATACTAGATACACTAGGTAATTTATGATGAAAAACTGGAGGTACTTTACGACTCACAAGAGCATCTAATAAAATTGGTAACAACCCTAATAATTTAAACACATTAAATATCCCAAAGGTTCTTAATGGTAACTGGAATTCATTTAACCAGCCTGTATTCTTAACTGAGTCAGTAAAGACAGCAGTATGTTTAGCTCCATAAGTATTTTTATAACCATCTTGAATTGCAAAATCACGTAATTTCATAATTCTGCCCATTGGGTCAACTCCTTTAGGACAAACTTCAACACATTGCATACACCGTGTACAATCCCACATACCTGATGGTTTTTCTAAAGCCTTCAACCGGAATTTAGTAGAATCATCACGTGGATCTGAAACAAAACGATAAGCTTTAGCTAAAGCTGCAGGCCCCAAAAAACTTTTATCAACTTCTAATACCGTACAATCAGATACACATGCCCCACACATAATACATCCCATAACTCCAGACAAATGTAACATCGATTCATTCGAAGCAATATGCTCTTCCATATATTTAGGAGGATGGCTAGATTTCAACCATGGATCGACAGATTTAACTTTAGACCAAAAGGGAACAAAATCAACAACCAAATCTTTAATTACTGGCATATTCCCTGGAGGTTCAACCAACAATTTAATATTTCCATTTTCTTCAAAATCAGAAACTTTTGTATTGCATGCTAACATTGCTTGACCATTAATACGCATAGCACAAGAACCACATATTGCACTACGACATGAACATCGCAAAGTTAATGTATTATCTACTTCTTCTCGAATTTTAATTAACCCATCAAGGACAGTTGCAGCTTGATCAAGTTCAACTACATAAGTATCAAAAGATTCTAGAGCCACATCTGATTCTGGATTATATCTTTTTACTTTATACTCAACTTTCATTTCAATACATCCCTAAAAATATATATTCAATATTTACGTTCTTCCGGTTTCCATTGAGTAATTACAACTGGTAAATAATCAACTCTATAAGCATCATCATTTTCTTTATAGACCAATACATGTTTTAACCAATTCTTATCATCTCGATCAGGCATATCAGTTCTCGCATGAGCCCCTCGACTTTCTTTGCGTTCAAGAGCTGATATAGCAATAGTTTCTGCACAATCAAGCATAAATCCTAATTCAAGAGTAAAAATTAACGCAGTATTAAACACACGCCCTTTATCTGGAACAATGATGTTTTTATATTTTAACTTCAATTCAGATAATTTTTCTAAAGCAGTCTGCATACCTGTCTCATCACGAAAAACAGCTAAATACTGATTCATCAACGTTCCCATTTCTTTTCGAATGGATCCAAATACAAAACCATTTTTATCATTATTTGAAAGTAATTTTTCTATATCTTCCTCATGTTTTTTAAGCACATCAGTTGATGAAATTTTCGGGTTAGATCTATTTTTACTTACTTCTGCTGCATGTTCTCCTGCTCTTCTGCCAAATACTAAGGTATCTAAAAGAGAATTCGCTCCTAATCTATTACCACCATGTACACTCACACATGCACATTCTCCTGCAGCATATAAGTTAGGTAATGTAGTCAAGCCATTAACATCAGTTTTAATGCCACCCATTTGATAATGCATTCCAGGTCTAACTGGAACTGGCTCTTTAGCCATATCTACATTTGCAAAATCTTTAGCTAAATCTCGAATTTGAGGAAGCTTTTCATTTATAAGTTTTTCTCCTAAATGGGTACAATCTAATAAAACACACCCATCAACACCTCTACCTTCATTAATTTCTTTTTGTTCCGACCTTGAAACTACATCTCTAGAAGCCAGTTCCATCATTTTAGGCGCATTTCCTTCTTTAGCCATAAATCTTTCACCATCGATATTTCTAAGATAAGCACCCTCACCACGTGCACTCTCAGACATCAAAGCTCCATTATTTTTCAAAGTTGTGGGATGATATTGAACCATTTCCATATCCATCATAGGAACTCCAGCTCTATAAGCTAACGCCATACCATCACCAGTACAAATCAAAGCATTAGTACTAGGTTCAAAAACTCTACCTAATCCACCAGTAGCTAATATCACTGTCTTAGCAATACATACTTCGATCTTTCCAGATTTCATATCGATCATTACAGCACCAGAACATTCACCATCCTGAACTATCAAAGACAAGACAAACCATTCTTCATATACTAAAACATCCGATTTTACAATTTGCTCATATAAAACATGTAAGAGCGCTTGGCCAGTAAAATCTGCAACAAAGAATGTCCTGGCTTTTCTTTGACCACCAAATGCCCGTGTTCCTAATTTCCCTTGATCATCCCGATTGAAAATAACACCCATATGCTCCATAGAAATCACTTCTGAACCAGCCTCTTTAGCCATAATTTCAACAGCATCTTGATCCGCTATATAATCACTTCCCTTGATCGTATCATATGCATGATCTTCCCACTTATCACCACGATGACCTAAAGCAGCATTAATACCACCTTGCGCAGCATTAGAATGACTCCTAACAGGATGTACTTTACTAACTAAAGCTACATCAGCACCCAAATCTTTAGCAGCCACTGCTGCTCTCATTCCTGCCAGCCCTGCACCTATTATTAATACATCATGTTTAAGCAATATCTATACCTCGCAAAATAATCAGCATCCAAAATAAATAACTAACTAACTAACAAAATAGGATATCAAACTGATAATTGTGTAACAAGTACTTCTTATATAATTATCAGCGATCATACACTTCTTTCAAAAGTTTATTAGTGTATGAATCTTTATAATTTACACTCTCATTTAATGCATCATATTGAACTAAATAATCAACTAAATCTTCCCACATATAATCTTCCATCCATCCAAGTTTTGATTGATCAAAAGGACGAAATTTTTCAGCAGCTTCTAACTCTGTTGTCAACATATAAGACATATGCGACCTATCTTGATTAGGAGCATATTTCATTACTATATCTAAACTGTATTCATAATTATTTTTAATATAATCGATAGCCTCTATTGTTGCTGCCATAAATTTAACCAATGTGTCCTTTTTCTTTTCTAACAATGTATCATTTGTTACAAAAGTTAACCCCAAAGTTGGAATTCCATAATCAGAAGGATCCCATATTGTCACATCATAACCCATATTTTTAACTAGATTAGGCTCATTAGATAAATAAACAGCAAGTATTTCCACCTTACCTTCAGTTAATATCCTTGGATCAAATCCTACCCGAATTGGAATGATTTGGTTAGAATCAACTCCTTCTTTAGATAATAGTGCAAAATACTCTGGAGGAATACTGACTTTATACCCAAAACTTCTCCCCTCCCAATCTTTTATGTCTTTAATTTGACTAGATTCCAAAGACATAAAACCTTGCTGACCGGTCCTTCCTAATAAAGCTATCGCTATTAAAGACTCATTCAGATCAGAATTTCTTTTTAAAATTGTAGATGCATCAGCAGTTGCAATGTCTACTTTACCCGATAGTAACAATGGAATATGTTCTCCAGAGCTCGCATGTCTAATTTCAACATCAATACCTTGCTGACTATAAAACCCTTGTTCTTTCGCTACATAAACTGCAGCAAATGGAAGATTAGCTTGAGCTTTATAACCAGCCATGAATACAATAGAGTCATGGTTTGTGTCAGAGATAATGCCACACGCAAAGTATATAGTTGATATCATAAATAAAAAACAAAGTTTTTTAAAAATCAAACTTACACCTATATATCTGTACAGTATTAATCTTTGTTCTCTTAAAATTTACTGATAGCTCCAAAATATTATTTTATTTTCAATGAATGAAATACTAATTGTAAGAACTGTTCCTATAAAACTCAAGGATAACACAGCTGCAAAACAAGTTGTCATATCTAAATTATTATACGATACCAAAATCACCCAACCTAAACCACTTCCACTTCCAAAAAACTGAGCTACTACAGCTCCAATTAAAGCCAAAGGAATACAAATACGTACTGACGTAAAGAAGGATGCTAATGCACTTCTAACGCGTAAATATTTCATTACTTCTAATTTAGAGGCACCAATAGATTGAAAAAATCTAATTGAAGAATGATTCACATTATACAAACCAAAATGAGTATTAACCAATATTGGGAAAAAAGTCATTAAAGCAACAATAAATAAAGGAACAAAAACACCAAAACCAAACCAAATAGTTAATAAAGGCGCAATAGCTATAATTGGAGTAACTTTTAAAAAAATACTAATTGGAAATACTATTCTCCCAATAGTTTTATACAAAACTATCAAAATAGCTAGAAAAACAGCAACAAAGGCACCTATTACAAATCCTGCTATTGCAACAAATAAAGTTATACTACTTTGAACAATAAAGAAAACAATATCTTCAAATAACCTATCTACGATATTCAAAGGAGACGGTACGATATAAACTGGAACTCGCAAAAAATATACTAACAATTCCCAAACAACTAATATTACAAAAAACACCCCAAACGGAATTATGATTTTAGGAATAAATTCATCACTTATATCTAAAAAAAATTTGGTATTAAGAATTTTTTTCATGTAATAGATCCCTAATATTATTATTAATATTATTAAATTCTACAGAAGTTGGTACTATAACTTTATCTAAATTATTTTTACCAGCAAAATTTATCTCAAATGACTTAACGATTTCTGCTGGTTGATTAGATAATACAATAACAAAATCTGATAATTGAATTGACTCTGTAATATTATGAGTTACCAAAATAACCGTCCGCGGATTCAAAGAAAAAATTTTTAATAAATCATATCTGAGCTTTTCTCTAGTTAACTCGTCTAAATTTGCCATTGGCTCATCTAATATTAATATCACATCATCTAAAACCAATGCTCTTGCAAGAGAAACTCTTTGACATATTCCTTTTGACAACTGATATGGAAAATAATAACGCCAATCTACTAAACCTAACTGATCAAGTATTTGTAGTACTTTACTCTCATCTTCATCAAGATTATGGTAATTACTTTTTCTGTTAAGAGTTAATGTGAGCAAAACATTGTCAAATACATTCATCCAAGGAAGTAAACCATGATCATGAGATACAAATCCAATTTTTTTCTGTGTACAAGCTTCTTTTGATGAAACTCCTCTTATTCGAACATTTCCAGTATCTGGCACAATGAAACCTGCAATAATATTTAATAGGGTTGTTTTGCCAACCCCATTAGGACCAATTATTGAAGTAATTGAATCTTTTTTAAAACCAATATTAATTTCTCGAAAAATCTCTACTAATTTACCATTGATGTTATAACTATGAGTAAGATTACAAACTTCAATATCATTATCATATTTTTTCATTTTTGTTTTCATTGTTTTCTAATAAAATATATCTAAAAATCTAGATAATTTGATATGTACCCCCACATCATGCGAAAATATATAACCTCTATATACTAATTAATAATTTAAAATAAGAGCTTTTTATGTCAGTGACTTACAGATGGAATCCAGAAGATTTTTCTACTCGTATAGACTTTGCAGAAAAAAATTATCCATCAGATCTTTTTACAAAACTCATTAGAACTATAATTCCACAACTTTTAATATTCTGCAATTTTATCCTAAATCCAATCAATAAAATATCTCATGCCATAGGGCGTCTTTTAACAAAACTGATATTAGGACTATTAGTACTAGCAATATTTGATTTAATTTGGTTGTTGTTTTGGTTGATTATTATCGGTTTAAGTAAATTATGGATAAAATTTAGCCTATTAAGACCATTATTATTTATCCCCAGCATCATAATTATACCTATTGCGAATATATATATATTGTTAGCGCCTGACCCCCATAAATACAAAAATTATTGGATTATATTGAAGTTATGGCCAATTACATCTATTATTTGCTTACCACCTAAAGAATACTTTGATTTAATTAAACCAAAAATAATTAAACCAAACAAAACTAAAAAATAATTAAGAGGAGTTAATTTATGGCAAAACCAGATGAAACCTTATTGGAAAATTTACGTTCTTTTAGCTCAGCAACAATTTTCAATGCTGTTGTAGAAACAATGGGGGCAACTCAGGGTGGGAGAGAATTAGAAGATAAGGGAGGACAGCCTACATGTTATACCAACCACCATTTAAAATATCTAACTCCTGAATTTGGTAATATTGCTGGATATGCCGTCACAGTCGAAGTCACTGCAATAGACCCTAATTCACCTAGTAAACCCTGGATGGATTATTATAAAGTTCTAAATGAAACTTCAGGTCCTATTATCACATTCATGAAAGATATTGATGCACAAAAACATCGTGGCGCATCTTTCGGTGATAATATGGCTGCAGTACATAAAAATCTTGGTGTAGTTGGTGCAATTGTCGAAGGAACAGTTCGAGATCTAAAAGGAATTAAAAATGTTGGGATGCCAATTTGGGGATACGGACTTGTTCCTGGTCATGGAATTTTCAATCTTTGTAATGTTAATCAAACAATTCAAATAGCAGACATTACAGTTTCACCTGGTGACCTTGCAATTGCTGATGATGAAGGATGTACTATTATTCCAAATAACTTAGACCCTTACGCTGTACTAAATCAAGCGAAAACAATTATTGATAGAGAAAATGAATTTCAAAATCTAGTTAAGAGCCCATCATTTTCTTTAGCAGATTGGGAAGATATAGCTAGTACTTAAAGTAATTTTTTATAAAAATTATCTGCCTAGTACTAAAATGGTCCACCAGTTCGATCGGTAAACATACCTAAATCTGGATCATTAAAACCTTTTCTAAAATTCTGGCCCATCAGATATTTAGTTTCTAATTCAACTACTAATATTGATTTTTGATCCACTACATCTGGATCTTTCTTAATTAACTCAACCTCAATTTTATTTTTACCAGGTATTGGCCAATAATCTTTAGTTAATTTATATATATACCAATATCCACCTTGTGACCCTCTAGGACCAATCATCCAAAACATCTGATTGATTTTACGTAAAAATTCATCTGGTAGTAATTGTCCATTCAACTTAATTTCAACTGAATCAAGTTCAGTTTTTTGTAAAGCTATTCGTAAAACTACTTCGTGTACTCGTCCAACTTTGTTCCAATGATGTAAATCATCACTAACATCAAATTCTATAGTTTCAGATTTATTTAATGTTAAATTAACAGGTAAAGGAAATTTCTTCCTATCTATCGGCTGCGTATTATCCATGGGTGTATTAATTCGATAATACTTATCTTTAGGCTGCATAATATCAGAAAAAGGAAGTTCTCGTATTTTTTCATAAAATGAAGCTTCATAAGGCCAATTTTGAAACCATCCACGTGCCATATACAAACCATCGATTCCCTGAGACCAATAATTCGAAACTGCAGCTCTTAAAACTTCAATAGTAGCTTCTGAAATTCGATCTGTAAAAAAATGACTATGCACGGCTGCATGAACTTGACACGAAGATCCTTTTGCCAAATCCACTAATGGTCTGAAATCTGCCATCTGATTTAATCTATCTCCTGGAAGAGCATCCTCTCCAACCAAAACATCAACACAATTACGTTTAATCCATTGTGAAGGATCTAAGCCTACAGATTTACAAAACTCTAAGTCGGCAGGAATTCGAATTACTAAAGGTTTTCCTGTTCCAGTTGATTTAAGTAAACTATAAATCTTCTCAATCCATTGGGTCATTATTTCAGTACCACTTTTAACATTATTAGGATGAAAATAATAAGGGGAATTATTTAAATTTAATTCAAAACCATCAATAGGATATTCATTTATCACCTCTTCTATAATTGAAAATCTTTCATTTCGCACTTCTTCATATGCAAAATCAAGCCCATAGATACCAGGTGTCCCCTCAGGAAGATCATTTTTAGCACCTATTTCAAGATGTCTGTTATCAAATCGAAAATTTGAGCATCGTACAAAAGTAGAACTTTTAGGAGGAAGTTCTCCCTCCCACCTATCATCACCATCTACTTGTGCTAGAAAAGAAGGATATAATAACATTCCTTTTTCATGAGCTCTGTCACATACAACTCTCAATGGATCATGTCCATTATCAATTAAACTCATAACGTTCTGATGAGTTCTTCTCCAAGTCGAATGGGGCCATTTATCAATATTATGCCCCCAAATTTCCCCAACTTTTGTATCATGCAATAGAACTCGTCCTTCAGCTAAACCAAACATGACAGCTTCTACAGAAGATCCAGCTAATTCATCAATAGCAGATGCATATTCTTCTTTTTGCATTGGAGGCTCATACATATATATTAGGTTGTGTCTTCCATCATGAAAAAACATCATTTTAGGAATATTCATAATCTACTCCTCAAAAAAGTAAAATCTAACTGAAATTAACTGTGAATTAATTACTATCTATAACCTTATTTAAATGTTGAACTAAGACAGTCTTTGACACCGCCCCAACAACTTGATCGACAGGTTTACCGTCTCTAAAAAATAGTAATGCCGGTATGCCTCTGATGCCATAAGTTGCACTAATTTCAGGATTTTCATCAACATCGATTTTTACTACGACACATTTGCCTGTAAAATCATCTGCAATTTCAGCAACAGAAGGAGCTATCATTTTACAGGGACCACACCATTCCGCCCAAAAATCTACAAGTACAGGAATCTCAGATTGCAAAACTTGTTCATCAAAATTTTCTTTATTTACAGTAATTACATTACTCACATTATCCTCCAAAGATTATTTCTTAAAAATTTCAGTCTAAAATTGGCATATTCCGTAATTTTGCCACTAATCCAACCAAAACCTCAACTATTTTTTCTACTTCTTCTACCGTATTTTCTCTCCCTAAAGTAATTCTAAGGCTACCCTGTGCTTGTTCATCAGTTAAACCAAGGGATGTTAACACATGAGAAGGTTCAAGAGAACCTGAACTACACGCACTACCACTTGATACACATATCCCAGCAAAATCAAGACCTAACAACAGAGGTTCACCCTCAACCCCACTAAAAGAAAAGTTTACATTATTAGGTACCCTTAAAGTATCATCTCCATTCAAGTTGACTTCTTTAATATTACTCATAACATCTTTAATTAATTTGTCTCTTAATTTTATACAATGTAAGTTAGTTTGTTCACGATTTTCTATACTTATTTCTAATGCTTTGGCCATACCAACAATAGCTGCAACATTCTCTGTTCCTGACCTTCTTCCTCTTTCTTGACCACCTCCAGACAATTGTGTTTCAAATGGAGTCCCACGTCGAATATACAATGCTCCTACTCCTTTAGGTCCATAAAATTTATGAGCAGAAAGACTAAGTAAATCTACCCCTAATTTTTTAACATTAAAATCTAAAAAACCTGCAGCTTGTACAGCATCCGTATGGAATATAATATTAGTACCTCTACTTTTAGCTTCATCTTTAACCAAACAACAAATTTGTTCTATAGGTTGAATAGTTCCAATTTCATTGTTTGCCATCATAATACTTACCAAAATAGTATCTTCTCTAATTGCATTAATTACAGATGTAGGGTTAATAATTCCATTTTGATCTACGGGAAGATAGGATATTTCGTATCCTAACTGTTCAAGTTGATAACATGTATGTAAAACTGCATGGTGCTCTATCTGAGAAGTTATTATGTGCTTTCCCGTTGACTGTAATGCTGAAGCAACCCCCCTTAAAGCTGCATTATCTGATTCTGTCCCCCCACTTGTAAACATAATTTCACTTCTACGTGCTCCCAACAAACTTGCAATTTTTTGCCTAGAATCATCAACTACTTTTCTGCTTTCTTGTGCCAATGCATAAATACTCGAGGGGTTTGCAAAAATATCAGAAAAGTAAGGCAACATTGCAGACAAAACCTCGCTATCCATCGGAGTAGTTGCAGCATGATCCATATAAATTAAATTCTTATCCATTGTAAATTAGGATATATTAAACTAAACATCCTTAGCAACTACAAAATTTTAATTCTACTTATCTAACAACCTGTCAGATGCTTCAGACATAATTGTAGAATATACTTGAAATATTGGAATATTACAGGTTTCACTAATTTTACGACAATCATCATATTCTGGAGAAACTGCTAGTTTAACACCCTCTTCTTTTTTAATTTTCACTCTGACACTGCCTAATGAAGTCTCAAAAACAACAACTTCTCTATCTGCTAAATACCGATCAATTAATTTTGATCTAACTCCAAATGTAGTTGTTTCATTGAGTATTAATTTAATGATTTTTTTTTCAAGAAATCTTGGTATAAGCGTAGATAGAATTACACCTGGTCGATTCTTCTTCATATGTATTGAAGTAAACCATACATCCAATGCTCCTTCTTTAAACAGTAAATCCATCACATACCCTAGTGATTCTGCTGTCATATCATCTATGTTAGTTTCAAGTAAAACTGTTTGTTGAGAAAAACTCGATTCTGATAATTCTCCAATCCAAAGCGATAAAATATTTGGATACTTTGGTGAACACTTATGCCCAACCCCATATCCAATATCTTCTATAGACATAGTTGGTGAATCGAATTTTGCAATAGTACTAAGGATTGCTGTTGCCGTAGGAGTAAGAGTCTCTCCAATTTCAAACGATCCAGGTAAAGCAGCAACAATAGGAATATTATTCTTTTTTATTAAACCCATTGTTGCTGGGGCAGGTGCTACCATAATTCCATGATCTGTACTGATCATACCTCCCCCAATTGGTAAAGGAGATGAAAAACATTCAGTAACACCTAATAATTCAAGCCCTACAACACAACCTATCACATCTACTAATGTGTCGATACTTCCAAGTTCATGTAAAATAACATCCTCTAGATCAATTTGATGAACCTCAGATTCTACCTTTCCTATTTCAGTTAATATCATCTGAGTTTTTTTAATAACATCCTTAGGTAAATTTGAACCAACTATTCGGTCAATTAACGCTTTGAATTTCAATGGCGTTTCATTTTTTTGAATATTTACATGTAACGACTTACCTACTAAACCAGATCTATCAACATTTCTTACCTTAAGATCAAATCCAGAAATACCAGCAGTATTGATGGTATCAACTAATTTATTTACATCAATACCTAAATCTACCATTGAAGCTAATATCATATCTCCACTTACACCACCAATGCAATGAAAATATGCAGTTTTCAATGTGTCAAACCTTTAAAATATTTGTGTAATAAAATTGAGAACCAAAAAGATTTTTACAAAAATCAGTAATTTAATCTAATCACTAGTAATTGTAGTATATGCTGACTTGATTTCTATCTTTGCTGATTTGCCATCAAATCCAATAATTAATGTATCTCCAGGTTTAAGATTTTCAGTAAGTACCACATCTGAAATTTTATCTTCAACTTCATCCTGAATCAGTCTTCTTAATGGGCGTGCTCCATAAGTTGGGTCATACCCATGTTCTGAAAGCCAATCTTTCATCTCTGGTAAAATTTCGATACTTATACCTTGTTCTAATAGACTTGAAGCAACAGATTGAAGCATTAAATCTACTATTTGACTCATGTGATCTTGGCTTAAAGCATGAAACACAACAGTATCATCAATACGATTTAAAAATTCTGGCCTGAAGAATCTTTTTATTTCATCAATTACATTATCTTTCATACGATTATATCTGTCGTTATCATCTACTTCATCTGAATTTTTATAAGAAAATCCAATCATTCGATCCTGTTTGATCAAATCAGATCCTATATTACTAGTCATAACCACGATGGTATTACGAAAATCAACTTTACGACCTCGAGAATCAGTTAAATGACCATCATCAAAAATTTGTAATAAAACATTAAACACCTCAGGGTGTGCTTTTTCTATCTCATCTAAAAGTATCACACAATAAGAACGCCTTCTTACAGCCTCAGTAAGTTGTCCTCCATCATCATATCCAACATATCCTGGAGGAGCACCTACTAAACGTGCAACTGTATGCCTTTCCATAAATTCTGACATATCAATACGTACAACTGCATCTTCAGTTCCAAACATAAACTCAGATAATTTTTGAACAACATAAGTTTTACCAACACCTGTCGGTCCTGCAAATAAAAAGATCCCAACTGGTCTTTTTGGATCTTTTATACCAGAACGAGACCTACGCACCGCTTTAGATACTTTTGTAATTGCTTCATCTTGACCAACAACACTATTATGCAGTTCATCCTCCATATTTAAAAGTCGTTCTGTCTCATCACTTGTAATCTTAGTTACAGGAATACCTGTCCACATACTAACAACTTCAGAAATATGATCACCATTAACTTCCGGCCTCTGATCATCAACTGATTTATTCCATTCTTCTTGAACTATACGTAATTTCCCAACTAATTCAGATTCTTCATCCCTTAACTTAGCTGCATCTTCATACTGTCTAGATGAAATAGCATCAGCTTTTTTTTGCTTAATAGCTTCAACTTCTTGAGATAAATCTTTTATTGAAGAAGGTGTTGTTGAGACATTTATCCTAACTCTTGATGCTGCTTCATCAACTAAATCTATTGCCTTATCTGGCAAAAATCTGTCAGCAATAAATCTAGATGCCATTTTTACAGCAGCCTGAAGGGCATCATCTTTAATTACTAATTGATGATATTCTTCATATTTATGTTTCACACCACGTAAAATATTCAAAGTATCATCGGAATCTGGTTCTACAACAATTACTTGTTGAAAACGACGTTCAAGCGCAGGATCTTTTTCAACATGTTTTCGATAATCATCAAGAGTTGTTGCACCAATACACTGTATTGTACCTCTGGCTAAATGTGGTTTTAAAATACTTGCGGCATCAACTGCACCCTCAGCTGCACCAGCACCTATCATTGTATGGACCTCATCTATAAAAAGAATTACTTCTCCATTAGATTGTTTGATTTCATCTATAACTTTTTTTAATCTTTCCTCAAATTCTCCCCTGTACTTTGTTCCAGCAACCAATGACCCTATATCTAATGTAAACAACCTCTTATCTAAAAGAGTCCTAGGGACATCATTAGATGCTATTCTTTGAGCCAAACCTTCAACAATAGCAGTTTTACCTACTCCAGGCTCACCTACTAAAACAGGGTTATTTTTAGTCCTACGGCTTAATATTTGTATAACTCTTTCAATCTCATTTTTTCTACCAACTGTGGGGTCTAGCTTAGCTGACTTTGCTAAATCAGTAAGATCAACACCTAAAGCATCCAAGCTAGGTGTTTTTGTAGAATTTTCACTTTTTGACTTAGAACTACCTTTACCTTTTTTTTCTGATTCTTCTAATAAATCAGCGATTCTTGCTCTAACAATATCAATGTCAATCTTATACTCTAATAATATATTAACAACATCACTGGCACCTTCCCGAAGTAATCCAATTAAAATATGTTCGGTACCAATGTAATTGCTACTCATCATACGTGCTTCATCTACAGCCAATTCAATGACTTTTTTGGCATCAGGAGTTAATCCCAATTCACGAACTTCCGTAGATTGTTTCTCTTCAAGAATTACATCAATCTTAGCTTTAACAGTACTAAGATCTACAGCTAAATCAACTAAACATTTAGTAGCAATACATTCATTTTCATTTATTAATCCCAAAAACACATGTTCAGTTCCAATATATCCATGGTTAAGTAATTTAGCTTGTTCTTGAGCAAAAGAAAGCACTTTTCTGGCTTCTTCAGAAAATTTTTCAAACCTACTACCACTAGAAGTCAATCTACACCTCAAATATCATAATGTTATCAATATATTATCACTACAGTCTAATCGCTTGAATTTACTTCCACACCCTCTATATGTGAAACATCATCAGCTAACTTAGCATCTTTAAAACTTAATCCCAATCTACGACGCTCAAATTCAATACTTAAGATCTTAACTTTAACTTTATCTCCTGAATTAACAATATCTGTAACATCTCTAACATTTTCATTACTCAATTCTGATATATGAATTAAGCCCTCAATCATCCCATCTAATCTTGCAAAAGCACCAAAATCAGTTATTTTAGTGATTTCAGCATCCACAACATCTCCAACCTTATATTTTTCATTAATTTTTTCCCAAGGCTCTTCTGATAATCTTTTCAAACTTAAACTAACTCTTTTATTCTCTTTATCTACTCCCAATATATAGACTGTTACTTCTTGCCCTACTGTAACTAAATCTGTAATTTCACGGACTGGAACCCAAGCCATTTCTGAAATATGTAATAACCCTGCAAGACCACCCATATCTATAAAAGCACCATATTCACTAATGCGCGTAACTTTACCTGTAATTGTTTGTCCTTCAGTAAGAGTCCCAACGATTTTTGTTCTACGCTCATCCTGAACTTGTCGATCTGCTTCACGTTCAGACATTATCACTCGAGACCTAACATGATCAGCATCCATTACAACAAGTTCGAGTTCTTTCCCAACTAATTCAGTAGCAGCATCATTATGATTCCACTCACCTTTTCGTAATTTCTGCATTTGTTCCTTAGTTAAAGTTACTATTTGAGAAAGAGGTACAAAACCTTGGATATTTTCAGTGTCAACTAAAAATCCTCCCTTATTAACTCCTACTATTCTACCCTTTATTCTCTCCTGTGCATTCTGAGCTTCAACTAGTCTCTTCCATCCACGTTGATGAGACATCTTATCTAGTGAAAGAACCGCTGGTGAATCATATGATTCACCTCTTATAACCATTACTGTAACGGTATTACCATCATCTAAAACATCTTGATCTTCAATAGTTCTCATTTCATTTCTAGGAATTAATCCTTCAGATTTATGTCCCACATTTACTAAAGCACCTTCATCTGTCATAGTCACAACGGTTCCAGAAATTATCTGTCCTCTTTTTAATGGCTTAAAGTCTTCCATAGCTTCCAAGACTCCAGCCATTATGTCAGATTTATTATTTTCTTCTTTAGGATCCAAATTAAACACCACTTATCAAATTAATTATTCTTAATAAATATTAGATTTAAGAACATCGTCATTTTAACATTACTGTAGACTATTTAAAAGTCATTATATTAAATAGCCTCTGGCAGTGACCTATTGTCCCACATCCTCACGAATGCAGTATCGTCGGCGCTGACGCATTTCACTTCCGTGTTCGGTATGGTAACGGGTGGAACTACGACGCTACAACCACCAGAGACATCTAAATAATTGTAGAATTTTGTGATCAATCAGTCAATATTAAATATACTGTAATTTCCCAAAATATATAATTTTCAAGCAAACTATCGTTAACACAGGAATTATTTAATGTATAATATGTACTTAGAATAATATATCAATTTAGTACAATATAGATTCAAATTTAGTACAATTAGATTGATTGACGATAATAACTAGTCATGCTAGTGTACTAATTAAATAAAAAAAGTAAATATGGAGGACTATAATGTCTGCTATCTCTCAAATAAAGCTTGAAATAACTGATTTAGCACAAAAAGAACTATCAAAATTAATTAATGACGAAAATAATTCTAGTGAAAAAAATTTCCTAAGAATTATGGCAATGAGTAACCCGCAAGGTGGTATTCAATATTCTATGGGAATCGACACTACCCAACATGAAGATGATGTCACATTTGCAATAAATGATATTGATTTAGCTATAGACCAAAATAGTGCTCCATATGTTGAAGGGTCTACTATAGACTTTGTTGAAGATTTAATGCGAAGTGGATTCACAATAAACAACCCTAATTTCCCTCAAAGTGCCGGTGGCTGCGGCAGTGGTGGTTGTGGCTGCGGCGGTGGTGGCTGTGGCGGTGGTGGTGGTCATGAAAATTCTGGTGGCGGCTGCGGTTGTGGCGGTGGTGGTCACGAAAATTCTGGTGGCGGCTGCGGTTGTGGCGGACATTAAACCCACAATTCTAAAACGCATCACATACTACTTTTCGATAAAAAATATATTTGTAAGTACTTACTATGTTAATAGTATTTCTTAATTTCCTAATTCATGATTATCTATGTAATTTTAGAATTGTGGGGAATAGACTTAAAACAAACGTTTTAACAAACAATTAATTTAAAAAAATAAATATAATTTATCAAAATTTAAATGATATATACCGTATCCCAGATACAAAAAATTCACAATCAATTAAATGTACCAGGCGATAAATCAGTTTCACATCGCGCCCTTATGCTCAGTAGTATTGCACTTGGACCTTCACACATATGCAACCTATCTTTTGGAAAAGATGTACTTTCAACAATAAAATGTCTTAAATCATTGGGGATAGATATTTCATATCCAAAAAATTGCTCTAATACTTTAACAAATTGCGTAGAAATTGTTGGTAAAGGTTTAACTGGACTAAGTAGGTCTGCTAAACCTCTTAATGCCGGTAATAGTGGAACAACTTTACGTTTATTATCTGGGATTTTATCTGGCCAAAACTTTTCTTCAATTATATTTGGAGATAAATCATTAAATAATCGACCTATGAAAAGAATTATTGACCCGTTAACGCTAATGGGTGCAAAAATTAGCGGTAGAGACAACAATCAATTTGCACCCTTAGAAATTGAAGGAACCTCATTAAATCCACCCGACACAATGGAATTAAAAGTAGCAAGTGCTCAAGTTAAATCTTCCATAATACTCGCCTCACTAATTTCACAAAAAAAAACTATTATCATTGATCCATTTACAACACGTAATCACACAGAACTAATGCTTAAATATATGGGAGTAGATATTTCTCAAAACAATTCACGAATCACAATCATTCCATCTCAACCAAAACCAAATAATATAATTGTACCAGGAGATATTAGTTCTGCTACTTATTGGATCATTGCTGCTTGTTGTCATCCAAACGCAACTATAAAAATCAATAATGTTGGAATCAATCCAACTCGTTCAGCTATATTAGATATTTTAAAATCAATGGGTGCTAACATAAATATTTCCAACATTAAAAATATTTCTGGTGAAACAATTGCTGATATCTCAGCAAATTCAAGCAACTTAAAAGCAATCCAAATTAATCACCAAATCATCCCTAATATCATTGATGAATTACCTATATTATGTCTGGCTGCATGTTTTGCAAAAGGAACTACAGAAATTACTGGAGCAGAAGAATTACGTGTAAAAGAATCTGATCGAATAAAATCTACAATTAGTGGATTAAAACAACTTGGAGTGCAAAATATTGAAGAACGCCCAGACGGTATGCTAATTCATGGTAAAACAACGCTTAAAGGTGGATTCTGTCGTAGCTACAATGACCACAGAATAGCAATGACTATGGCAATTGGTGGGATTTTAGCTAAAGGTACTACTACAATTAGCGGTGGCGATATTGCTTCTGTTTCATATCCTGAATTCTGGAATCAAATTAAATCTTTAAAAAAATAACTCAATGACTAAGCACAAGACAATTTTAAAAAATTATGGTGGGTTTTTATTTGTTATATCTGGGCCATCAGGAGTAGGCAAAGATACAGTAGTATCTGAAATAAAAAAATTAAAACACCCATACCATTATCCAATTACAATAACAACCAGAAAACCTCGGATTGAAGAAATTGATGGAACTCATTACTTCTTTGTAAATAAAACAAAATTTCAAGAATTAATTTTACAAGACCAGCTACTTGAATGGGCTAATGTCTATGGTGATCTTTATGGCGTTCCAAAAGAACCAGTGTACAAAGCTCTCGAAAAAGGTAACCAGGTTATACTTAAATTAGATGTTCAAGGTGCTTTGAAAATTAAATCTGATTTTCCAAAATCAACATTAATATTCATTACTGCTCCAGATTCAGAACTAAAATCTAGATTGATCAAAAGAATGACTGAATCAAATGAGGAAATTTCACAAAGACTTGAAACCGCTAAAAAAGAAAAGAAAATGATTAGAGAATTTGATTATAAAATTAACAATAAAAACGGTAACCTGAAAGATACGGTTTCCCAAATAAATAAAATTATTAATTTAGTTACTAATACAAGTATCAAATAAAAAATTAGTATCACATTTAGACTAAAAGAGGTACAAAAATAAAATGATTAATTCTAACCCTCTGAGACACCCCTTACACTCAGAATTACTTTCTAATAAAATCTTTCCTTCAAAATACAACATTTCAATACAACCTGATATTGAAAAAATGTCGTTTCAAGGAACTGTTTCAGTAAACATAAATATACTAGAACCCACTGAAGAAATTACATTACATTCTGTAGATCTCTCTTTAATCTCAGTAGAAGTACACATATCAACAAATGAAGTACTTGCCCCTACAGTTATCATGCCCAACAAAGCAAAAGAAACTGTAACATTAAAATTTGAAAATTCTCTTCCTAAGTGCAATGCAATTCTCAAAATAAAATTTTCGGGTAATATTGGATCAAACCTACGGGGTCTATATCTAAGTAAATATAAATCTTCCTCTCAAGAAAAAACAATGATCAGTACCCAATTTGAACCTACTGATGCACGAAGAATGTTTCCTTGCTGGGATGAACCTTCCTATAAAGCAATTTTCATTATTGAGTTAATAATCCCTCAGCATTTAGAAGGATTATCTAATATGCCCGTAAAATCAATAAAAACTAATAAGCATGCTATGAAACATATCATTTTTGATGAATCTCCTCCTATGTCAACTTACATCCTTGCAATTGTTATAGGTGAATTAGAATCAATTAGCCATACAACTGAAGAAGGTACTAAAATCAGCATTTGGACCACAAAGGGTAATAAAAACTTAGGACAATTTGCATTAGATACATCTACTCGACTCCTTGAGTATATGAACAAATACTTTGGGATTCCTTATCCATTGAAGAAATTAGACCATATTGTAATCCCTGATTTTGCAGCTGGAGCTATGGAAAATTGGGGACTTATAACGTACCGTGAAACCGCTCTTTTAGTAGACCCTGAAAATAGCTCTGTCATTACTCGTCAAAATGTTGCTGCAATTATAGCCCATGAAATGGCTCACATGTGGTTTGGGAACTTAGTAACTATGAAATGGTGGAATGATCTATGGTTAAATGAAAGTTTCGCATCTTGGATGGGAGACAAAGCCATAAATGATATATTCCCCGAATGGGACGTTTGGACCAACTTCGTAGTAGATGACACTAATATAGCATTAGAATTAGACGGATTAGCTAATTCTCATCCAATTGAACAAGAAGTTAATAACCCTGCAGAAATCGGACAATTGTTCGATGCAATTAGCTATAGTAAAGGTGCATCAATACTTAGGATGTTAGAAGCTTTTTTATCTCCAAACATATTCCAAAAAGGAATATCGTTATATATGAAATCTCATGAATATTCAAATGCTCAAACAACTGACTTATGGAATGCATTAGAAATAATCTCAAAAAAACCAGTGCAAACCATTATGAAAGACTGGACAGCTCAAACTGGTTATCCTCTTATAAATATTAAGATTAAATCAGCTGAATCCTCTAAAATAGAATTGTCTATTAACCAAACCCCATTTCGATACGATGCGATTATGAAAAATAATAACACTTTAGAAAAACAAATAGTCTGGAATATTCCTCTTACAATTGATAGTTATAATGCTTCTAAAATTACTGCACAACTGATATCAAATAAAAATAATAGTCTTGTTTTAGACAAAATCAACGATGCAAAACCATATTGGTTTAAAATAAATCCTCAACAAACTGGATTCTATAGAGTTAATTACGACAGATCTCTATTACCTATGCAACAAAAAATGATTGAAGATAAACTTATTTCTCCAGTTGACAGATTAGGTGTTCAGAATGATTCACATGCATTATGTCTCAATGGAACTGTTCAAATCGACCATCTTCTTGAATTATTGAAATTTTATAAAAATGAAACTAATCCACACGTATGGATGAATATATCAAAAAATATTGACCACCTAAATCATTTGCTTGCCAATACTCCCTGTAAAGACAATATGGAAACTTTTTCGAGACAAATGTTTAGTTCTATTGCTAATACTTTGGGATGGAACCCAACAGAAACAGATACCGATCTAAATGTAATACTACGCAGTAATATACTACTTCGACTTGGTATTTACGGAGATAGCACTACAATTTCTACAGCTAGAACTATTTTTTCAAATTTTAGGAATAAAAAAACTACAATTAATCCTGATATCCGTTCGGTAGTATATAATCTGAATACCAAAGAATGTTCATCTTCTGAATATGATGAAATGCTAGATCTTTACTCAAAAGCTAGTCTTTCAGAAGAGCGAACACGTATTTTAAATGCTCTTACATATCCATCAAATTCTAATTTGTTAAAGAAAACTCTGGAATTCTCTTTAACAAACGATGTACGACAACATGATACAATTCGAATTATCCTGGGTGTATCACGTAACACAAATAGTCAAAACTTAGCCTGGGAATTCATCAAAAATAATTGGGCAGAATTAAATAAAAGATACGGAAAAGGTGGGTTTGGAATAATGTCATTAGTATCTATAGGATCATTATTTACTCAACAAAATGATCTTGATGATTATATGTTATTTTTCAATCAAAATCCTGTTCCATCTGCCGATAGAGCAATCAAGCAATCAATTGAACAAAGCACCCTAAATATCCAATGGCTAAATCAAAATATAAAATCAACAACTACCTGGTTAGAATATAATTTGTAAATGAAGATACTAATTGCACCTCAATCTTATAAAGGAAGTATATCTGCTATTAAGGTAGCTGAAGCTATTAAACAAGGAGCCCTTAATATATTCCCTGATATAAAAAGCCTTATAATTCCAGTAGCTGATGGTGGAGACGGGACACTCGAAACATTAGTCGAAAGTACTAATGGAACCATCCATAATAGTAATGCTACAGGTCCTTTAGGTAATTCAATACCTGTCATATGGGGAACACTTGGCGATAGCAAAACTGTAATCATTGAAATGGCACGCATATCAGGACTAGCATTAGTCCCGCAAAATAAAAGAAATCCCTATTATACAACTTCATATGGATTAGGCGAAATAATTAAAGAATCACTTGATCTGGGTTATCGCAAATTTATTATTGGTATTGGTGGTAGTGCTACCAACGATGGTGGAGCTGGAATGGCACAAGCTCTCGGAGCAAAATTAACCGATGAAAATAAAAAACCTATAGATTTAGGCGGATTAGCACTAAATGAAATAACTAAAATTGATATATCTGGTATTGATCCACGGATTAATGAATCAGAAATATTAGTTGCATGTGATGTTAATAATCCTCTATGTGGACCAAATGGTGCATCTTTTATATATGGCCCTCAAAAAGGAGCTTCTCCTGAAATGGTAAAAACCTTAGATGATGCGCTATATCATTTCGGATCCCAACTAATTAGAGATACAGGGATTAATATTATGAAAATTGAGGGGTCAGGTGCTGCAGGAGGTATTGGCGGAGGTATGGTTGGATTCTTAAACGCCAAATTAAAACCTGGAATCGAAATAGTTCTGGATTCACTAGATTTTGATAAATCTTTAAAAAACGTTGATTTAGTAATTACTGGAGAAGGACAAATAGATTTTCAAACAGTTTTTAGTAAAGCCCCTATAGGCGTTGCAAAACATGCAAAAAAATACAACATCCCTGTCATTGCTATATGTGGATCATTGGGTGAAAATTATCAAGATGTTCATTCTCATGGGATTGATGCAGTAATACCAATTATTCCAAAACCAATGGATTTGAAAAATGCCTCAGATAACGCATACGAACTAATTAAAAATACATCTGAACAAATATTTCGAATTTTAAAAACAACTTGGTAAGAGCTACTTATTTTTATTAAGCAAACCAAAGAGGTGCATGGATGGATACTTTATTTACAAAATTTACTGATTTGGCTAATTCAGTAAACTCACTTCATGAAAGATTTAATATGGACGGAGTAGCTACCAGAAATGAACTGTTAGAACGTATACCTATCCAAGCAGAAGAAGTCAATGAATTAGAACAAGCTATCCTTACAGAAAACCCCATAGATATTGCAAATGAAGCTGTTGATGTTCTGTATGTCGCAATTGGAACAATACTAAGACTAGAAAAAAAATTAGCTACTCAAGCAATACAGCAAGTAATTGAAAAAAATGATATGAAAACTTCCAAAACCCACCACATTAACGATAAAGGGAAAATTACCCGAATTCCAAAAAATGTTTAATTATTAAAAATTAGCCCTGAAAAGAGCACCAACAACTATTCCAGTTAACCATCCTGTTACTAATAACGTAATGCTAAATAAATAGACACCTTCCATACGATACACTTGTGGACGTAAATTAATGAAAAAAATTGATGTCATTAACAATATTGCTATAAACACTGTAGTAGCTGTTGAAACACCAAATACAGCAGTAGAGATAAATCCTAATACTATAGTTAGAATCGGTAAAGTTTTTTCATATGATAAAATAAATCTCATTTATCTACACTTATTAACAAATTTAATACAATAACGAATTGTACCTTACACTTGGTTAATTTACAATTTAATCTCTTATCTAACTAGTGTAAGATAATAGAAAAACTAAAAACAATGAAGCAAATATCTACTCATCATCAAGTTAATAATGATATCTTAGACAAACTACAAAACCGTGCTCTTTGGTTATCATTGTATATGTTAGACTACGCAAATAACATTCGTCAAAACCCAAGCACATTAAAAGTGGGTGGACATCCTTCTTCCAGCTCTTCTGTAATTACTACCTTAACTTATTTATACTTTGAATATTTAAATCAAGGAGATAGAATTGCTATAAAACCTCATGCTTCTCCAGCTTATCATGCAATTCAATATCTACTAGGAAACCTTGACCCATCATTTTTGAAAAAATTTCGAGAATTAGGAGGGCTACAATCATACCCAAGTAGAACAAAAGATCCTGATTTTGTCGATTATTCATCAGGATCTGTTGGATTAGGTGCAGTAGCTCCAAACTTTAACTGGTTGGCTGATGAATATTTAAAGACTCACACTAAAACATCTATCCCAAAAAGAAGATATTTTAGTCTACTAGGTGATGCCGAATTAGATGAAGGTTCTATTTGGGAAGCAATTGCTGAACCTAATTTGATTGATTCAAAGGATATTGTATGGATCGTAGATTTGAACCGCCAAAGTCTAGATCGAATTATACCTGGAATACGTGTACGTGCATGGCGCCAAATGTTTTATGCTAATGGCTGGCAAGTGCATGAAGCAAAATATGGAACAAAATTACAAAATGCATTTAATCAACCTAAAGGAGATTTACTTCAACAATCAATAGATGAGATGCCTAATGAACTTTATCAAAGACTCCTTTTATTAGATGGATCTATTATACGTGAACACTTACCAATTTATACTTCGCATCCTAAAGATCTTAAAAAATTTATAGAACAGTGGAATGATCAAGATTTAAAAACTCTGTTTACGAACCTTGGCGGACATGATTTTGATACATTAAGAAAAACATTTTCAGAAATCACTACCAATTCTCCTAATGTCATATTTGCATATACTTTTAAAGGATGGAGGCTACCTTCTATTGGCGATCCTCAAAATCACTCTATGCAACTATCTCAAAAACAAATGCAAAGCATAATGAAAGAACTTTCAATAGACCCTGCGAATCCTATCGAAAAATTTGATGATAAGAGTACAGTATCAAAATTATGTAAGAAAAGAAAAAAAGATTTATACCCAGAATCAAAACCTTCCCCAGCTAAACATAGTCCAAATAAAATTACAATCCCTGATACTATAGATCGTACTTATTCTGGACTTATGTCTTCCCAACAAATTTTTGGACTTACATTAACAGAATTAATTCGATCATTAAAAGAAGAAATAACTGAAAAAATTGTAACTGTAAGCCCTGACGTAGCAAGCTCAACTAATCTCGGTGGATGGATCAATAAAAAACATATATGGAGTTCTAGTGATCAAGTAGTAGCAGATTTACCTGAAGAACAAATCTTACGTTCATTAAAATGGACAACTTCAAAAACTGGGCAGCACATTGAACTTGGGATTTCAGAAAATAATTTATTTTTATGTTTAGGGCAATTGGGACTTACAAAAGAAATGAATGGAGATTATCTTATACCTATAGGTACTGTTTACGATCCGTTCATTAGACGTGGGCTTGATGCTCTAGTTTATAGTTTATATTCAGGAAGTAAGTTTATCCTAGTTGGCACTCCATCAGGAGTAACACTTGGACCAGAAGGAGGTGCTCATCAATCAATAATTACACCATCAATTGGAATAGAAACACCAGATTTACTATATTATGAACCTTGCTTTGGAAAAGAACTCGAATGGATATTGCTTTTTGCTATCCAACAAGTAATGGAACGAAAAAATAGTATATACCTTCGATTATCCACTCTACAAATTGATCAAAGTCTGTTTGATTCAATTTACAACGAATCAACTGAATCAGAACTACAAGAAAAAATAATTAATGGAGGATATAAACTTATCGATCGATCTTCACTACCTCTATATAATATAGGCAAAAATACCGTAAATATAGTAGCAACGGGTGCAATACTACCTCAAGCAATCAAAGCTAGTAATGAACTTCTAGAAGAGGGTGTTTATGCAAATGTAATAAACATTACTGGTCCCGGCATTCTCTATAAAAATTATCAGGCACGTACACAGTCTGGTAATCATCATTCTAGTGGATCAAATAATCTTATAGATCAACTTATTACTGAAAATATCTCACCTATAGTAACTGTTATGGATGGACATCCTCACACACTATCATGGATTGGATCAACTATAGGGGGAAAAGTATGGCCTCTTGGTATTACATCTTACGGAGAATCAGGTGATCCATTTGATCTATATAAGAAATATAAAATTTCCAGTGATGACATCATGGACACTTGCTATACTGCTATAGAATCGATTTAATTCATCGATTTACTGAAAAAGAATATAATTTACCACTAGATCCAAGCCATGCGCCGTTAGCTACATTTATTTTCCCAACAACTGGCTGATTATCAACACGAATCGTCTTACTATCTGTAGCACTACTAACACTCAATCCTCTTTGCGTAAAATGAAACACCACATCCTCTAATCCTGGCAAGTCGATATTTTTACCTAATACCCTACCTGGTAAAAAGAAGTTTTTAATTGAAAATGTATTAATATTTGAAAAATTAAACAGTACATTTCTTGAATCATCCAGAATAAAACCCATCGGAGTAAAATATTTATGTAACAAATACATTACAAATATTAAAGCTATGGCGAAAACTAATAGCAATACTCCACTAACAGTAACTAAATCGATACTCTCTACCATAGCTAGATTTTCCTCTACTTTTAGATTTTCTTCTTGGTTTTCGAAAAGAAAATCAATTTGATTTTCATATTTTGGTGAATCATCTGTGACAATACTAGCAATTTGATTTACAGCTGGTGGAGCAATAGGAGATGGCAAACTTTCTACTACATCCGTGACGTAAGAATCTGATTGTACAGAATAGATCTCTTCTCCATATGTTAGGTCCATCCGAATGATTTCGGTAAATTTACCTATATAATCTGCGGTAATAATAATATCAAAAGAATCTGATTTACCACTTTTTGAAATATTACGGGGTCGAAGTTCAATACTAGCTAGTTCAGGCTTCAATCCCGTTAAATTACCTGAAATTTGATCAGGATTAATTTTATATGGCATACCTCTCAAATATACACTAGCAGTACCAACTACAGTAGGAGATTTAACTTTAATCAATGCATCTGGTGATGTTCTTAAAATATCTAAAGTTGGAAATGCTATGACTTCTAAAGTCTTTTTGAGTCTAATTACACTATCGGAATTACCCCAATCCATACTCAAAGAAACATCATATTCACCTTCCATTTTCATTGTTTCTGCGGGGATTAATGTTGAAAAATATCCATCTCCACTATAAGAATCTCCATTTTCACCATTATCCAACATTTCATAGGTCATTTCATCACTATTTGGCGTAATAATTTTCATTTTCACATCAACATCAGCAGGAATGACTAAACCATTTGAATCATTCAATGATGCCATTAACACCATTGATTCATTCACCACTAATTGTGGTGAGGAAATTAAATCGAGATTATAATCATTTTCACTAATTTGCCAAACTGAAACATTGCCTGTAACGTCTCTTAAATCAAAACTCCAGTCTCCTGCAGAAGGGCTAGGAATTTCCCAAATATCTACATATGGAGTTTTCACAACATCTAGGTCAGACTCTTTAACCTCATAATTATTCGGGTTAACAAGTCGTAACTCTCCTCCAGAATTTTCTTTAAATAAAAACAACATAGTCTTTAATGTTCCAGGGTGTATGGATAAATTGGACTTTAAAACTTCTCCTTGCTTAGCTATTTTAGTTAAAACTTTATCAATTCCCTGTTGATTGTTTTGAGTCATTACAGTGTCAGCAAATTGTCGAAAACCTATACCAGATGCTAATTTAAAAACATCTCCTCCAGATTTTTGAGTTAAGGTATCTAAAAATGAAACTTCTGAATTCGAAGTTTTTGATAAAGTTATGCCGTCAATCTTAACACCTTCTTCAAGATGCTGTGCCACAATTGGCATTAGATGTCTAGATAATCTAGAGAATTCCGTTTTATTTGAACTACCTGTAACAAAATATACTTTACCAAAAGATTGTGATGATTTTATTAAAGAATGTGACTCATTTAGTGCATCAACTAAACTAGCATTCATCGAAGAGTGGTCCGACATATTACTAACTAATCCTGAAATGTTTTTCATCAAGTTTTCTTCAGAATTACCAGTTATTAAAACTGGATTAACAGGATCAAATGAGGAAATTACATATATATCAGATGTATTATCAATACCTGACAACAACCCCATTAATGTTACTAATCTTTCTCGCATAATTGGAGAATCTAATATAGCATGAGAATCAACTACCAATACTAATTTATCATTCTCAAAACCCTTAGATTTTGCATATAAATCGTCAGCAAAAGCAGCCTGACCAACAAATATTAGAATAAAAAGAAAGGATACAAATATATATTTATGTGAATTAATCATAATACTACCTAAAATTTTACAAGTATAAAATATGTATAATATTAATCTAATCTAACGGTAGGGTTTTTGCAATGCGAAATTGCACTAATTCCAATCAAAGTAAACTAAATAGTAAATATATTTCACTAAACTATTAAATTATGCCTTACTTCACTAATAGTTATAGTTAGTTTAAATTAAAAAATGATTGATTTAATCAATATTTAAAGATGACCTAATGAAAGTTTTTAATTCTTTTTCCGTAACAAACCCTTCATATTTCATCATGACCTTACCAGTTAAAGATAGTACAAAAGTATACGGCTCACTTTTTAGCCCCCAGGTATCTAAAATAGGAGATATCGACACTTTTATCAATTCACCTTCATTGTTATAATTTCTATCATATACCTCAATATGTATAAAATTGATGTCTTGTTTATATTCTTTACGTAAATTAGAAAGAACATCTACTTGAGGACCACAAGTAGATGTCTGACAATACATTGGAGAAGCAAAAGTAACTATAGAATATTTATTATTTAAAACGGCATCACCAACAGATATAGAATAGAGCTCAAGATCCGGATTATCAGATGATGTAATACTCCGTATATCATTCACATCATATCTTGTTTTATTATATGTGCTTGGCACATTTGCACCTATTGGTATGGAACTACTTTCCTTCTGTACATTTAGTGGAATTTTAAAAAATAATTCTTGGTTTTGATAAGTTGCCCCAACAAACATTGTCCAATTACCATCAATCGGAAATTCAATTACACTCACATATGCTCCCGACTCACTATTTGGCCAATTGACAAAATTTGCGCTTTGTTTCAATTCAAAATTATTAGTTCCATCCTTTAAAGAAAAATTTACAGGTAATCTTGAATTACGTACTGGAATACCATCAGAATCCAATGCAATAAACAGAATTCTATTAACCCCTACTGCAATATCACTATTAACTACAATCACAGAACCTTTAGAAGTGTCTGGTGATACCTCATTTTCATTAGTAGAATTCGAAGTACAATTAATGATAAAAAAGACTGCAATAAAAAAGAATATTATCCCAATTACTTGGTGAGATCGGAAAATTTTATCATTACATATCAAGTTTCGTATCTTCATCCTTATCGACAATAAAGTTATTATCTAGTCGATCAGCCATTTCTTCTAAAAACCCCTTAACTTGTGGGTCCATTAAAGAATTTTCAGTGGTTTCTGAAGTCCCCTCTTCTCTAAAAATCATTGAGTCATAAGCAAGTTCTAATTCTTTAATTAACTTAGCAACCTGATGATTATCTGACACAAAAGAGTTAACTTCACCATACTGCTTTTCACCATCAATCCTATGGATTAAATCTTCTGGCAATCCGTATATGTCACATAAATATCGCATAATACAAGCAGTCCCCATTAAATCAGATCCAAATTGTAAATACTGCGGCAGATGTGCCATTAAACTAATAGTTTCAATCCCTAATGCCATTAACTTATCATTTAATTGATGTAATATTGTAGTTGGGCCTTGATATGCACTAACAATCAACTCATCACTTTCACTATCACTATCACTTCCAACTTTAGAACCATTTATAGTGTGTGAAATACGAATTGGCCTAGTATGTGGTACTGCATCATACATAGAACCAACTCTACAATATCTTTTAATTCCTAAACGTGTGAACACACTAACTAAGGAATCTATCAAATCTTCAGCATTACTATGAGGCTCTTTAATATAAACAAGTAAATAAAATTTCTCACCAATACTTCCATAAAAAATCCTTGTATTTGGAACCTTAAGTACTTGTTTACCAGAATTAATATGAACAGTAGGCCTATATCGAGTAAAATCGTAAAATTTACCAGGTCTATTTAATGATAAAAGTTCAGAAGCACTCATATGATCTCGTAATCGATTTAAAGTAATCTTACCCACTCCTCCTACATCAACCCAAGGTGATAACATTGCTATTACTTCAACACCAGATTCAGAAATAATTTCAGATATATCTTTTGCAGAATTTTGAGCTAGGATCTTGAAATCGCCAATCATATTTTCATCCATATTATCCTCTAAATCTATTTTATGGGCCCGGCAGGGATCGAACCTACGACCAATCGGTTATGAGCCGACCGCTCTACCACTGAGCTACAGGCCCTGAATTTCATTTAAAATACTTTTATAAATTCGAACACAATTTAACAAACTTTACAACATAATAATGTATTCTCAAAATATAATGTACAATAAAATAAATAATCTTATATTTTCATAGTATATATTTATAGTTCAAAAATGTCAGTATCCACAAAAATATTAGAATCAATGCATCAAAGCTCCTGGATTAGACGTATGTTTGAAGATGGATTAATCCTAAAGAAAAAGTTTGGTGAAAATAATGTATTTGACTTTTCCTTAGGTAACCCCAATGTTGAACCTCCAGCTAAATTCTACAAAATACTACGCGAATTATCTTTAAACCCACCTCAAGGAATCCACCGATATATGCCTAATGCTGGTTATGTTGAAACCCGAGATGCTATCGCTAAACAATTATCAAAAGAAACTAATATTCTATTTAATTCAAATCATATCACCATGACATGTGGTACTGGAGGAGGATTAAATGTCATTATCAAAACCCTAGTCAACCCAAAAGATGAAATATTAATTTTCTCTCCTTATTTCGTTGAATATCTATTTTATATAGATAACCATAACGCAAAACATAAAATTGTACCCACTGACAAAAATTTTCTTCCAAATATAAATGCTTTAGAAAAAGCAATCACCAAAAAAACAAAAATGGTTATTATTAACTCTCCAAACAATCCATCTGGTGTTGTATATAATGAAAATGTATTGTCATCAATTGGAAAAATTATCCAAGAAAAAGAAAAGTTATTCGACACACATATTTATCTTGTTAGTGATGAACCCTATAGAAAAATCCTGTTTGATAATTTAAGGTACCCTCAAGTTTTCCCACACCACATAAGAACAATCATCACTACTTCTCATTCAAAAGATCTAGCTTTAGCAGGAGAAAGAATTGGATATATTGCAATAAATCCTTCAATTGAATCAAATAAAGAGTTATCAAATGGCCTTACATTTAGCAATAGAATCCTAGGATTTGTTAATGCTCCAGCTCTAATGCAAAATATAATACCTCAACTACAAGATATCTCTGTTGATATCTTGGATTACCAAAATAAAAGAGATATTCTCTACAATAACCTTACCTCAATGGGTTATTCTATAATCAAGCCTCAGGGTGCATTCTATATATTCCCCAAATCACCAATTAAAGATGACATCTTATTTGCTGAAAAACTTCGTGAAGAAAAAATCCTTGTCGTTCCAGGATCAGGTTTTGGCAAACCAGGGTATTTTAGAATAGCATATTGTGTAGATACAGACATGATCAACCGATCTCTAAATGGTTTTTCGAATGTCCTAAAAAAAACTAATTGAACCTTTAATCGAGTTCAATTTGCTTTAACCCTATTCCTGTAATAGGTATTAACACAGAATCAGCAGCCGCTATAACTCCAGAATCAACCAGCAATTTAGTGCCTGCAAGCGCCAAAGCTGATGTTGGTTCAGCAAATATACCTTCAACTTGCGAAAGATGAGTGTAAGAATTTAGAATATCTTTTTCACTGACTCCTATAGCTCCTCCATCTGTACAACGTATAGCATCTATAATTTGATTCATCCTAAATGGCTTTTCTACAGATGCACCTGACGCTATGGTCTCATTAGCGCTTACAATATATTCATTATTATTAAATTTATTAACCACTGGCATCACCAATTCTGGCTGAATACAATGTAATTTAGGTATTTTCTTTAACTCGCCCAATGCAACCAATTCTTCTAATCCTTTCCATACACCTATCAATAAAGAACCATTACCAACTGGGAAGACTATATGATCAGGGAATTTATCTAAATTTATAAAGTTATTGATTAATTCATACGAAAAAGTCTTCATACCTTCTAAGAAATATGGACTACGTGAATGCGATGCATAAATTAAATTATTTTTCTTAACAAAAGATAATGCTTCTCGTTCTACTTTATTTCTTGACCCACATATTTTATGAATAATCGCACCATAAGATTGAATTTGTAGAAGTTTTGACTTTGGTGCATTTTCAGAAACGAATATGTGTGCTTTAATACCAACTCTAGACGCGTATGCAGCTAAAGAAGCACCTGCATTTCCTGATGAATCTTCAACAAATTCAACACATCCATTCTCCTTTAATATCTGTACGAGTCTTGCCGACCCTCGATCTTTAAAAGAAGCTGTTGGACTAAAATATTCTAATTTACCAAACAGACTATGAACACGAAATTGATTTGCAGACTTAGATAATTGAACAATAGGGGTCTGTCCCTCGCCTAAGCTACCTAAAGATTCTCTATTATATGAGTTGAAGGAACCAATTATTGGATGACTATATTCTATATCTAATGGACCATTACAGGCTTTACAAGAATATATTATAAAATCTGGATCCATTTTAATATTACATTCAATACACTTCAAAACATGATTTTTATCCAAAACCAAATCCACCTAACCTTAATTCCATAATTAACATCAAATTGACTATAACTATATAATACTAGATACAATGCCGTCTTTACCTAATAATAATAAAACTACAGAACAAGAACAAAAAAAATATAACAGCACCCTTAACAAAGGCAATCTCAATAATAATCTCATCAAATTAGCTTGGCCACAAATAGGCGAAAGTTTATTTTGGTTTATAATGACTTTCGTTGATCTAATATGGATAGGTAAATTAGGCATAGAAAATGTTGCAATAGTTGGTACAGGCCAAATAATAACATTCGTTTTTTTCTCTTTAAGAACAGGTCTAGATACTGCTACACGTGCCTTGATTTCAAGGGCCCTAGGCCAAAACCGAACAAATTATGCAAAAATAATATTTCTACAAAGTTTATTTCTGGCAATCGCCTATTCATCAATAATAATAATTTTTATAAGATTTTTTCTTGAAAGCACACTTACTGTGCTAAAAATAGACCCTATACTCATACCTAAACTATTAGTATTTATGACTATTACTGGATTCACTCTATTATTTTTTTCTATGCAATCAACTTGTAGTTCAGCCATACAAGCATCTGGAAACAGTATTACTCCTGCTAAAATTGAAGTGAGTTCTCGAATACTGCATATCATTTTAAGCCCATTACTTATATTTGGAATTCTTTTTTCCCCTGAATTAGGTGTTTATGGTATAGCTGTAGCAATGCTAATATCACGTACATTTGGAACTTTATGTTTCATCAAAATAATAGAATCACAAAATTCAATCTTTGCCATTAGCTTCCAAGATTTAAGATTGAACACAAACATTATTAAAAAATTGACAAAAATAGGAATCCCTTCATCCTTAATTCAATTTCAGCGGGGATTTTTACAAATAGCATTCCTGTCTATAGTTTCTACCCAAGGGATTGCTGCAATATCAGCTTATTCAGTAATGAGAAGGCTTGAATTGCTACTTACATTAACAACTACACGATTAGGTTCTGTTACTGGAATTATAGTAGGACATAACCTTTCAATTAACCAAATTACAAGTAGCAAAACCGTAATAAATATTGCTTTACTTTATATATTTATAGCAAGTATAGCAATAACTATCTTAGTAAGTATATTCCCAAATCAAATCAGTGGATTTATTAGCAAAGATCCAGAATTTATTCGCATCTCATCTTTGTGGTTAATAACTGTTGGTTTGGGATGTATTCCAATTAGCGGATCTAACTTATTAGCAACTATAATAAGTTCTGCTGGGCGTCCTAACATACCCATTTTAATTTCAATCATTATCACAGTTATAATTGAACTACCTATTGCTATTATTCTAAGTCAAATATTAAAAATTGAATATTTTAGTGAATTAGCAATACCAATAGCAATTGTAATTGCTGCAACAATTAGATTTATTATGATTTGGATATACGAAAAATCTAACCACTGGATTAAAGAAGGATTGTTATAATTCGATTGTAATGAAGGT